>JACCDP010903048.1_pt1 | contig 20468 bp, 18 predicted proteins | sample 7445841 | NCBI WGS metagenome assembly JACCDP01 (sample SAMN15323441, study PRJNA562643) | freshwater metagenome | isolation source: river surface water | place: USA:Blue River Watershed | collected 2017-08-17
AAATCCATCTCCGATCGAGATGGAAAAATTCATTATTTAAATGACACTATTAAGGAACGAGATCTTCAAATCACAACACTTAATAAATCCATCTCCGATCGAGATGGAAAAATTCATTATTTAAATGACACTATTAAGGAACGAGATCTTCAAATCACAACACTTAATAAATCCATCTCCGATCGAGATGGGAAGATATTTTTCTCCTATCAGACCATCCAAGATTTAAATGATAAAGTCAAAGCGTTAGATGATAGAATCAAGAAACTTGAGGAATATTCAGTTGAATTAAATAATGAGGTTGTTAAAAGGGGCGAGTGGGGGCTAAGCCTTGATAAAGAATTACTCATAGAGAGAGAAAGACTTAATCTCATATTAAATAGTAATTCGTGGAAGCTTACAAAGCCATTAAGATTTATAAGGCGAATCCTAAGGACTATGCACTATTCTACAAATATAAGAAATCGGCTTAGAGCAATATATCATTGGCTCCCTTTAAGTATGGATTCAAAAGTTTATTTGCGAAGTTTTCTTTTTAGGTTTTTATCCAGATTAAAATCTTTCCAATTTAAAAAGGGCTATAGTGAAAAAAATCTCTTAGTCTCTCATCATCAGAGCAAAAGCTTTAAGAACACCCTTCGGGAAATTAAATTTCCTGAATGCAAAAAACCGATTGTATCCATTGTTATTCCTATTTATGGAAAGTTAGAGTATACAGTTCAGTGCCTTCATTCAATCAGCACCAATTTACCGAAAACGACTTTTGAAGTCATTGTAGTAGATGACCATTCACCAGATAATTCTGCCAAAATAATTAAATCCATTCCCAATCTCAAGCTTTACCGAAATTCAAATAATAAAGGTTTTATCGCTTCTTGCAATTTAGGTGCCAAGAAAGCTAAGGGGCAATATTTATATTTTTTAAATAACGATACACAGGTGACAGAAGGTTGGCTTGATAGTTTAATTCAAACCTTTGTTGATTTTCCTGGCACAGGATTAGCGGGTTCTAAATTACTTTATCCAGATGGAAGGCTTCAGGAGGCTGGGGGTATTATTTGGCAAGATGGATCCGCCTGGAATTTTGGAAGAGGGCAAGATCCAGATTTACCCGTTTTTAATTATGCAAGGGAAGTCGATTATTGTTCCGGGGCTTCGATCATGATTCCTAGGGCCATTTTTAATCAATTGAAAGGCTTTGATTCTTTATTTTCACCAGCTTATTGTGAAGATTCTGATTTGGCATTACGAATTCGCCATAAAGGATTCCGTGTTATTTATCAACCCATGTCCAAAGTTTTTCACTATGAGGGCATTACTTCGGGAACGGATTTGAATTCAGGAGTAAAAGCTTACCAAGTGTCTAACATGGAAAAACAATTTAAACGTTGGAAGCATGTTTTATCTGGTTATCAAAAAAATGGAGAAGAAGTTGATAAAGCAAAAGATCGACGAGCTGACAAGAGGGTTCTTTATTTAGACTTAACTACACCAACGCCTGATAGAGATTCGGGGTCTTTAGATGCTTTTAATCATATGCTTTTATTACGTGAGATGAATTTTCAGGTAACTTTTATACCTGTGGATAATCTTGCATTTATGGACGAGTACACCTTAGATCTTCAATCAAAGGGTATCGAGGTTTTATATCATCCTTTTATTAGTTCAGTAAACGATCATCTTAAAGACCTTGGAAAGCGTTATGATTTAATTTTTCTCTCCAGACCGCAAACTGCAAAAATGTATCTTGCTCCCATAAGAAAGTACTGCCCAAAAGCCAAAGTACTTTTTAATACTGTAGATCTTCATTTTTTAAGAATGGAGCGACAAGCCTTGCTTGAAAAAAATAAGAAGATTTTATTAGCTGCAAAAGAAATGAAAGAATTGGAATTAGATTTAATTAAGAAATGTGATATTGCTTCTGTCGTCAGTTCTTATGAGTATGATTTATTGGTAAAAAATAAGCTTAAAAATAAAGTTGTTTTATTGCCCTATACTAGACATATCATTTCAAAAGTAAAGCCGTTCAAATTTAGGCGAGATATCGTTTTTGTTGGGGGATTTAAACATCCACCTAATATTGATGCGGTTAAATTTTTTATAACTGAAATTATGCCTATTATTAGACAAAAGATTCCTAATGTTAAATTTCATGTTGTTGGCCCGGACGTGCCCGCAGAACTTAAATTGCTAGAAGCTAAGGATATAATATTTCAAGGACATATCAAAGATTTAACAAACTTTCTTGATAAGTTTAGGGTATCAGTTGCACCTTTAAGATTTGGAGCTGGAATTAAAGGAAAAATTGGTTCTTCGATGTCAATTGGTCTTCCAGTTGTTGCAACTTCTCTGGCTGCGGAGGGCATGAAGCTTAAAGATAATTTTAATATCCTTGTTGGTGATAACCCCAAAGAATTTTCTGCTAAATTGATTAAATTATATAGTGATGAGAAGTTATGGAATCGTTTAAGTAAAAATAGTTTGAGCTATGCAGATAAGTATTGGGGAGTAAATACTGGGTTTAAAAATTTGCTGAATATATTAAGAAAGCTGGATTTTTCTATTAAACCCTCATCGTTTAATTTAAAAGTTTATCATTGACTTTAAAGGATAACTTTTAAGGTTTTGTAAAATATATGCATATTTATGAGTGCTTGTTATGAGGATTGAATTTTGCAGCTAAAAGGGAAAAAAATACTTGTAACGGGTGCGGAAGGTTTTATCGGCAGTCATTTGGTTGAGGCACTGTTAGAGCGTAATTTAGATGTCAGGGCATTTGTGTTTTATAACTCTTTCAATAGTTGGGGCTGGCTAGATACTCTAGCGCCAGAAAAGTTGAAAAATTTAGATGTTTTTGCTGGGGATATTCGTGACCCCAATGGGGTGGCACAAGCCATGCAAGGATGTGATGTTGTATTTCATTTAGCAGCTTTAATTGCAATTCCGTTTTCTTATCATTCTCCAGACTCATACGTTGATACCAACATTAAGGGTACGTTAAACGTTTTACAGGCCGCAGAAAGATTTAGTACTGAACGTATCTTAGTGACATCCACATCCGAAGTTTATGGAACTGCGCAATATGCACCTATTGATGAGAAGCACCCTTTACAAGGCCAGTCACCCTACAGTGCAACAAAGATTGGAGCAGATCGCTTAGCTGAATCTTTTTTTCGCTCATTTGACACGCCTGTTGTCATTGTTCGACCGTTTAATACATATGGCCCACGTCAATCTGCTCGGGCTGTAATTCCAACTGTAATTACACAATTGTTATCAGGTCAAATGGAGTTGAGGCTTGGTAGCTTGACACCTACACGTGATTTTAATTACGTCAAAGATACAGCTTTGGGATTTATCGCGCTTGCAGAGTCAGATAAAAGTATCGGCCAAGAAATTAATATTGCAACAGGCGTGGAACATACAATTGGTGATGTGGCAAATATCTTAACTTCAGAGTTAAATCCTGAAGCAAAAATAGTGATAGATGACCAGCGTTTGCGCCCAGATGCGTCAGAAGTATTTCGGCTTATAGGCGACAACAAGAAAATTACCACCCTGACAAGTTGGCGACCTTCATACGATCTTCAGGCAGGACTAAAAAAAACAATAGATTGGTTTAAACAACCTGAAAATCTAGCGCGTTACAAAGCATGGTTGTATAACATTTAAGGTAAAGAAGCATGAGAGCAATTATTCTGGCAGGAGGAAAAGGTACGCGCCTCCGTCCATATACAACTTTGATTCCAAAGCCGCTTGTACCAATTGGGGGCAAATACTCAATTCTTGAAATTATCATCATGCAATTGAAAAAATCTGGATTTACACACATTACTTTGGCAGTAAATCATCTGTCGCAATTAATTATGGCGTACTTTGGAGATGGATCCCGTTTGGGAGTTAAGCTTGATTATTCTCTAGAAGAAGGTGAATTGAGTACTATTGGCCCGCTTACATTGATTGATGATTTGCCGGAAAATTTTCTAGTAATGAATGGCGACGTTCTATGTGATTTGGAATACCAGAAGTTTTTTAGTACACATGTAAATTCTGGAAGTCAGATTTCTGTCTCATCCTATCGAAGACAAGTAAAAATTGATTTTGGAGTTCTTCGTTATGATTCTAATGGTCGTCTAAATGAATTCCAGGAAAAACCTGCTTATGACTTTGATGTAAGTATGGGGATATATTGCATAAATAGAGCGGTGATTAGTGCTTTGCCGAGGGGCGAAAAATATGGCTTTGATAATTTGATGCTAGATGGGCTGGCCAACAAACATGATATTGATATTCGGCCTTTTTCTGGATATTGGCTAGATATTGGCCGGCCAGATGACTATCAATATGCTGATGAAAATTTTATTGAGCTCGCTGCTAAATTGGGTATTATCTAATGAAAACAGTCTTGGTTTTTGGTGCTACTAGCAGTCTTGGAGAAGCAGTTAGTAAACATTTGAGGAAAGAGAATTACCGTGTAGTTACAACGAGCCGAAATGCGAATGAAGAAGTTGATTTTCAGCTCAATATTTGCGATCAGAAACAGATTGCAAGCCTGCTTTTAAATGTTAAGCCAGATCTGGTGTTGCAATTTGCTGCCACCTTTGTCAATGATTTTGAAGAATCATATGCAGTTAATGTTGAGGTTGCAAGGCATCTTTTGGAGGAAATCCAACGTTTAGGATTCCAAACTCGGGTTCTATTGGTTGGTTCAGCCGCAGAATATGGAGTAATAAAGCCAGAAGAGAATCCTATTTGCGAGGATCACGTATTGAATCCAGTATCTATTTACGGTTTAACTAAGGCCTGGCAGACACAACTAGCAGGGATATACGGGAGTCGTAACGTGGATGTATTGGTTGCACGAGTGTTTAATCTTGATGGCCCTAAACTTTCGGGGCGTTTATTTATTGGTCGATTACAGAAACAAATTGAAGATGTTTTAGCTGGGAAAAGAGCAAATATTGAAGTTGGCACTTTATCTGCAATTAGAGATTATATTTCTATTACTGATGCAACAAATCAGATTATGGCTATAACTACTTATGGGAAAAAGGGGCAGACATATCACGTAGGGAGTGGCATTCCAATTAAAATGCGTGACATTCTTAATCGGTATCTTACCCGTTACAATTTAGATATTTCAATTGTGAAAGAGGCAAGCGATTTAACAAACCGGACGGGTTATGATGCCCCCGTAATTTATGCTGATATGACTAAAACAATGCAACTCATGCTCGAATGGAATTCAGGTGCCAAAACTTAAACTAACAGTTATCACCCCAGTATTTAATGAAGAATTAGTCATCGGTCACTTTCATGCGCGTACCAAAGGGGTGTTGGAAAAACTTAAGAACGTTGACGCGACAATTTTGTTCGTTGTAGATCGTTGCTCCGACAACACCCTAAACATATTGCGTAAACTGGTTAAAACAGACCCAAAAGCAAAAGTGATTGCCTTATCCTCACGCTTTGGTCATCAGATGTCACTTTTGGCAGGGATTGAAAATTCATTGGATGCGGATGCCATTATTATGATGGATAGCGACTTACAACATCCTCCAGAATTGATTCCTGAATTAATAAATAAATACATTCAAGGAAATGATGTTGTCTACACAATACGTCGAGATACCCAAGAGCTTGGTTATTTCAGAAAAACAATCGGCAATCTGTTTTATCGATTGCTTGGCTCGCTTTCACAAGTTCCAATTAATGCAAATGCTGCTGACTTCAGGTTAATTTCTAAACGTGTTGCAAAAATACTATCCACCGACTTCAAAGAAAGAAACATGTTCCTGCGTGGGTTGTTCTCTTGGATAGGGTTTCAACAAATTGGCGTTGACTATACAGCAGAAAAACGTCTCGCGGGAGATTCTAAATATTCTTTCGCTAGCATGGTGCAATTAGCGATATCAGGAATTCTTTCATTTAGCACTAAACCTTTGCAAATAGCCATCTTTATTGGTATTGGTTTTGCTGCTTTATCATTTATCTTAATTATCGCTGCTGTAATTAAATATTTTGTAGATCAGTCTATTCCAAACGGCTGGACTACATTAACGGTGTTGCTACTTATGTTTAGCGGAATCCAATTGATTGTTTTGGGGATTATGGGTGCCTACATCGGAGGAGTATATGAGGAAGTAAAAGGTCGTCCACGTTATATTATAAAAGAGGAAATTTCCCATCATGGTCAATAAAGTTGATTTTGATAATTACACTGATAATTACAATCAATTACTTAAAGATAGAACAAAGTTTTTTTCTTCAAATGAAGAATATTTTGCAAGATATAAAGTTGATTTGATGCGCAAGCAGGTTCATACGCCAATAAATAGAATACTTGAATATGGTTGTGGAATTGGTCGTAACATACCCTTTCTGCAAAAAGCCTTTCCTGATTCTTTAATCATAGGTTCTGATATATCTGGCGTAAGTCTAGATATTGCAAGACGCGATAATGAAGGAGTTAAGTTTTTTCTGGAAAATGAAAACATTAAATCAACTAGTATGTTTGATTTGATATTTGTAGCTGGAGTATTTCATCACATTCCGGTATCTCAGCGCATAGAGGTGGCTAGAGTACTTTTTAACCGCTTACTTCCAGGCGGGCAGTTATTTGTATTTGAGCATAACCCATTTAATCCATTAACCCGCAGAATAGTTAATAATTGCCCATATGATGAAGATGCTGTTCTTCTCAAACCTTCAGAGTTAAAAAGAATTTTAAGCGAGGTTTCCTTTATCATAGAGAGGAAAGCGTATTGCCTCTTTGTACCGCCCAGCCTTTCATTATTTTCAAAAATTGAAAATAAGCTCGGTTGGCTTCCACTCGGAGGGCAATATTGGATGCAGGCTAAACGCCGCGATAAACCATTTAACCCCCGCATGAACGCCCGCCATTAAACCAAGATTAACTGAACAGAAAATCTTAAAATAAAGGAAAAGAAAATGACAGCAATTAATTGCCCAATATGTGGTGCGGAAAGTAAATTTTTGCCGCTTAACATCGGGGTTGATTTAAATCGTTGCCCCAATTGCGACCACTGCTTCACTAATTTATCTTCATTAGAAACAACAGAACAATATACTCAAGATTACTATACGGATAAACATTCTAACTGGTTTGAAAACCCAAATTTCAAGTTGTTCAAAATCATCAGTGATATGCTACTCCAGGTAAAACCTAATGCTAAGATACTTGATGTAGGATGTGGTAAGGGTGATTTATTGCGCTACCTGAGATCGCTTCATCCTAATTTAGAATTATCAGGCATTGACTTTACTACTAACGAAGTGGCCACCGGTATTAAATTTTTATGTGGTGACGTGTTTGATTTAGATGAAGCAAACAGCTTTGATGTCATAATTAGCTTGGCAGTGATAGAGCATGTTGAGGATGTAAATAAATTCGTTGGAAAATTGCAACGCCTTGTCAGTTCAGGCGGAACAGTCATTCTGATGACGGTAGATGATCGTAGTTTCCTCTATTCTCTGTCGCGTTTTCTTGCTAAATTAGGCTATTTAACACCTGCAATACGGCTTTATGAGCGTCATCATCTGAATCATTTTAACCAAAAGTCCCTCCGGTACTTGATGGAATCGAATGGCCTTAAAGTCAGGAAACTATTTGATCATGGCATTCCAATGGCTGCCGTAGATTTCGATTCTCCTTCCCCTTTTGTGGCAGCTATATTACGGGCTGGCTTAGCAGGAATATTCACGGTTGCCCGTTTGATTAATAAATCCCATTTGCAAACCATCGTTTGTACAAAAAAATCAATGTGATCTAAGCGCTTACATTTATTAACATTAAATCGTGACAAATGAATAAAGCAAAACTAAAAAGACTATTTTCATATGGTGTCGTTGGTGTCATCGTAAGTGGAATCTATGTTTTATGCACCATTTTTTTTATAGAAATGTTTGGGTTTAGGCCAACTATTGCATCAGTGCTGTCATACATTTCTTCGTTTATGTTTTCTTTTTTTGCTAATCACCATGTTGTCTTTAAGTCAAAAGAAAAGATGTCAAAGACAGTAATGCGATTTATATTAGTCTCAGCATTTGTATTTGTACTTACTACGTTGATTATGTATCTAATGGTTGAAGTATTTAAAATCCCTTATCTTTTTGGTGTTGTAGTGGTACTACTTGTCATTCCTCTATCCAATTTTTCACTTAATTCATACTGGACATTCAGAGAGTCTCATTAACATTAATTCAACAGTTATCACTTTGTGTTATCTAGAAAGCCCCATTTAATAAGCACACGATAACTTATCAAAGTGGTATGAAAATTTTTACAATAGCTTCTAATTGCGACTATGTTTTCGAAGAAAATATTTATGGGTTATTCGTGATGGGGTTATTTTATATAGATTTAGACTCACTTATCTTATGAAGGAAGCCTATAATATTTATAGAAAGTTTACATTAGAAATTAGGTATGCTCAGAATTAAAAAAATATTTTATCTACATAAGAATGTTGTCGTCCTGGTTAGCTTAATTGGACTTTGGTGCGTCTTCTTATGGAATGCTTTCGCGAGCGGTCACTCGTTTGCGTTGTTCATGGATAATGAGTTTTTCTTAGGAGCAATTCTATCTTCAATGTCATCTATATTAGATGGCGGTGAGTGGCCTCTGCGGATGGAGACTATACTGGGCGGTGTACCATTATACAATTTTGCTCAGCTTTCGCCTTTCTACCCATTTTATTTTGTTGCCCTATCGATTTTTAATAGTCCGCTAGAGGTAATTCATTCCATGCATTGGATTACATTGGGGCACTTACTCATCTTAGAGATTAACACATATATCTTTCTGCAAGTAGTCGGAGCTTCTCGCCTATCAGCTTTTACTGGCGCCGCTTTATTTGCTTTTAGTGCGAATAGCTTTTCTTACGCAGTTTGGTTGAACATTGTAGCACCTTACTCTTGGTTGCCGCTCTATTTGGCTGGTTTAGTTGGTATATTGAAATCACCTCAATCAATGCGTTATGCTGGAATGGCTTTGGTGGGAATCGTCTTATTAACCTTAGCGTCACCAGCCCAACCACTCATACATGCAATTTTTGTCACGTTAGTGTTTTTATTTGTAAATTGGCTTAAGCAATTGCGCATAAATCAAACCAAGGAGTTTCATCAGGTGCTGCGTAGTATTTTGGTTGTTGGAATATTAGCATTGCTCTTAACTGCGCCGGTAATTTTACCAGTAGCAATAGAATTTAAAAATATGATCCGCTGGATAGGCCCATTTCCCGCTGTTGTAGGAAATGCGCGTATTCCATTCGACGCTTTTCAAATGGATCAATTATCTTTTTCTGACTTGGGAGGTGTTTTTTTTAAATTCAAAAGTGCGGCAGTTGGGAGTCAATTTGCCGGTTTACTTGTTATTGCACTTGCATGTGTTGCTGTTGTATCTCGGCCTCGATCGTGGGTGATTGCTGGGTTAGGGTTTATTGGACTATATTCGCTCATGTCATCTGCTGGCAGCAATCTTGGTTTTGCATATCTGAATTATATTATCCCCATTTTAAATAAGATTCGTGAGCCGAGTCGGTTTCTTGTTTTGTTCCAGCTTGCTACTTGTTCACTCGCCGCTTTTGGGTTGGATGAGATAAGAAAAACAATTTTACTAGCAGAGGATAGAGCAAATGCTAGATTTCAGTTGATTGCGATGCTGATCACGCTCCTAGTAGCAAGCGTCTCATTATTTTTTCTACGCGATCGTATTGTTTCAAATGTACCGCCTTTAGTTTCACTTGTTATTTTATTTACCCTGATATCAATTACCTTTTTTGCTACTCGTTTTAGTATCCGGGGTATAAGAGCTTTTGTAGAAGCTACTTGGGTGTGCTCGCTATTAATATTATTAGCCATTGAAGTGCCTTGGATCCCACCCCCTATATCCAGTAGTCTATATCTTACAAAAGAGGTCTTGTCTCTTGATAAAGCTATTAAGAGAATATCCACACTTGATCCCAATCATGAATATAGAGTTATTTTTGACGGAAAAATTGACAAGCAACAAGCTGCAATGCTCGCATCTTATGGAGGCGTAAGATCTTTTAACTCATATTTTAATCCTGCTCCAAGGCGCCAATTTGAGGAAATTTATTACCATGGACCCCGTGCGGACAATTACTATCGAACTCTCGGTGCAAAGTATTTAATTTGCAAAGAGTGCACAGAAGATTCATTAAAAGGCTATACGTACCTTGAAAACATTTCTGGATATGAAATCTATGAAACTAACGATGTATTGCCACACAGCTATATTGTTCAAAACTTAAACGGTGATTTTTTGAACTTGTCTGATTTTATAGCGAAAGCTAGCAATATGGATCTGACTAAAAAGATATTGTATGTTGAGCAGAATGCTGTTGTTGGATTTACTGTCAATACCCATCAAGTCGTTAATGATTGTATAAATCGAGAAAGTTTTCGTGCTGTAAATCACTCCCGCTTCATGATTCAATGTAAGTCACCTGGAGTATTTGTAATGAATGAGTTTTTTGATGAGTCCTGGCGGGCGTCAGTCGATGGAGTGAGAATACACCCAATTAGGGTCAATGGCAGTCAGATTGCGGTTACCTTTGATGCTGGATCTCATGTAGTTGAGTTTCGATACTTACCTACAATTTTTATTATCTCGCTAGGGCTAATGTTCGTTGGTATATTGGTATTAGTGCTCTTGATATGGTCAAGAGTTTTTAGGTCAGACCTTTAAAGCCAGCTTTAATTATTGCGAGCAGGTTTCATTTACCATGATTAGGAGATTATGCAAGTTATTGTGTGTTTAAAATGAAATGATGGTTAGAATCAAACTTTATTTTAAGTTGGATAGCTAGTGCGACAATTTACTATAATAAGCTAATTATTATTGGAGTAATAAGTTGTATTGGTAAAGTTCTGATGCATAAAAGTTTGTATATACTTCAATCTATCAAATATTCAGCAGATTCAACATATCGCATCACAGTATCTGTTTTGGTTCAGCGCCCACGATTCATAATTAAAGGTAAGCTGGTCTCCGATAACATCAAGTCTTGTGCGGCCCCAACCCTCATAGAATGACTGCTTATGTTTTTAATAATTGCTGAGTCCACTTTTGAGGTCTCAGCAATTTTTTTGTAAATACGCCCAACATTAGATGAATTTAAACTATTTTTAATTTTTCCGGTGACGGTAATCGCCCTAAATATTTTTCCTGAAGATATTTTGGATTTATAGATCCATTCTTTTAATGCTTGTTGCGCTTTATTACTTAAATATAAATTTTTTCCAATTCCGTGAGGGTCAGTTTTGCTCTTTCGAAGTTTTAATTTAAGACTTCCATCATTACTATCAACGACTAAATCTTCAAATTCCAATGACACCAACTCACTTCTCCTGCACAAACTATCATAAGCTGTCAATAGGATAGCTCTATCTCTAACACCCCTTAAAGAGTCATCTGTCGCAGATACCATCTTATCGAGCAAAACTTTATTAATACCATATGCCTGTTTTGCATATCGGCCTAATGTTCGATACATGCGACGCATTTCTATCTTTACATCAGGATTCTGAGTTGGGTCGTTTAATGAATTGAGGTTATGGAGTGCCGCAACGGATGCAATGGCTATTTTGATGGATGATGATTTTAGACGGCTACTTAATTTTTTGATGTAGCTAGCTATAATTTCACTTGAAGCAGGCAATGCAGAGGTATTATTTTCATCGCAGAACTTTATAAAATTCTCAAAGTTTGATTTGTATGCCCTTATTGTTGATGGGGCATATGCCCCATCAATTTTTTCTATTGTTTGCCTTAATTTCTCTATTGCTATAGTATTTTTCATATCAAAAACCCTAGGAATCCGATCAATAAAATGATTGTATTCCAATCAAAATTGATTTTAAAGAGATTGATTACTAGCGAACAAATTAGAGCTGGAAGAGCATTAATTAAGTGGTCAGCTGATAATTTAGCTGAAGCCTCTGGGGTTGGCATTGCTACTATTCGTCGTTTTGAGTCCGCTAATGGAACACCCTCAGGTCAGCTTAGAATTCTTGAATCCATTAAAAAAACTCTCGAAAAAGCTGGTATCGAATTTATAGGCACCCCGGACGATAAGCCGGGTGTGCGTCTTAAGTAACCATGGTAATTCGTAAATCTAAACGCTCGGGCGGACCAAAATCACTGGAAGGCAAGACCGCCTCGTCCAGGAACGCCGTCAAGACAGGAAGCTACAGTGCACAGATCGCACTGTCATCTGAAGAGGAGGTCGACTTCAAGGCCTTCGAGGACGAGTTCATGAACGACTTTGAGCCCTTAGGCGTTGTTGAATCATCAATGGTGCACGAGTTAGCGGTGTTAGCTTGGAAGAAGCTAAGGTTAGAACGAATCGAGCACCAGCTCATGCGTGACCAGCTAAAGGTGCCCATCACCCCTCAAGAATATATCGACGCAGGTATTGGGAGGGAAGGGGACCTAAGTTTTGCGATGAATCGTCTAGAGCAATTAACACCCCAGTTCGTAAAGCTTCACGATGATGAGCTTAGACTTGCAAGGTCATTAAAAGACAGGAGAGACGAAACACTCCTTGAGACACTGGAACTAGATCACCCCGACTTTTATGCGAGACTTCATAAGACGGTTAAGAGTGTTAAGCGGGCAGGGATCCAGGTAGTCTTCGTTAAGACCGGTATTGATGAAGATCGCGATGCGAAGATTAAAAAGACATTTGCCGATACACCAATCGCAGACCTGAACGAAGCCCTCGACCAGATCATCCAGGAGTCCAAAGCGGTCCTCCACGTATCTAAAAATATTGAATTAATTCAAGGTCTTAAGAGTAAAATTTTAGACAAACGCCTGATGGCTATGATGGAGTCGGCCATGTCCCACAGGGTGCACGAGGACCTGGGGCGACTCTTCTCGAGACGATTGAAGGAGCTTCGAGAGCAGCAGTCGTGGCGGCTAAAGCGCAACATCATCGATGTCTTAAGCGAGAAAGAATAGATTGCGCACTTTCACAAAACGGACTGGTTCTCATTTGAGAGGCACGCTAATGCCCGTTAGCGAATTTTTAAGAAGCTTTTTCTAGGCGCTTTCTTTTTTGCTTCGTCATGAACTGAGGTTTCGATCCAATGTGGTCGATACCACGCTCTTTGGCTAAGATCACTTGTTTTTGTCTTTCTGTTAGTGCTTGTAATTTCTCTGCGGTGTGGTGGTTATAGCAGTGAGGACATGAAATGCCTGGAGTATATTTTTCGCTTTTCAAGTCATCTGATGATAGTGGATAGCGACAGGCGTAGCACTGATCATAATCGCCGACTTTGAGTCCGTGTGTAATGGCAACCCTCTGGTCAAATACAAAGCACTCGCCTTGCCATAAGCTTTTCTCAGGATCGACTTCCTCTAAGTATTTTAAAATACCACCCTCTAAGTGATAGACCTCTTCAAAGCCCTCACTCATCATGAAGGATGATGCTTTTTCACAACGAATACCGCCGGTACAAAACATCGCGACTTTTTTATGCTTCTTAGGGTCAAAATGCGTTTTCACGTATTCAGGGAATTCACGGAAGGTATTGGTTTTTGGATTCACTGCATTTTTAAAAGTCCCGATGGCGTATTCGTAGTCGTTACGTGTATCGATCAACACCACTTCAGGGTCATTTATGATGGTGTTCCAATCTTTTGGTTTGACATACTTGCCCACCATTTTAGTAGGGGATACACCAGGAACACCAAGCGTCACAATTTCTTTCTTAAGTTTTACTTTCATGCGGTAGAAGGGGTGCTTATCCGACCATGATTCTTTATGGCCTAAACTTTTAAAGTGACCTTCAAAAAGTGGATCATTTTTTAGATATTCAAGAAGTTCTAGGATAGATCTTTCAGAGCCGGCGACGGTGCCATTGATACCTTCATCCGCTAAAAGAAGAGTGCCTTTGATCTCTCGTGACATACAAAATTGAAGTAACGGTTCGCGCAATGTTTCAAAGTGAGGAAGACTCACAAAATGGTACATCGCGGTGGTTAAATAGGTATGCGGCATTAACGATTGTTATTTATTAAAACCTCTAAAAATGTTATTTTAACAGTCTTTTCAACGATGTTAAATCTTACGGAGTCTAAACAATGGCAATTGAACAAACCCTATCTATTATCAAACCTGACGCAGTTAAAAAAAATGTGATCGGACAAATCTATTCACGTTTCGAGAATGCAGGTTTAAAGATTATCAAAGCTAAAATGATACATCTCACACAAGCTGAAGCTGAAGGTTTTTATGCAGTGCATAAAGACCGCCCTTTCTTTAAAGATCTAGTGAGTTTTATGATTTCAGGTCCAGTCATGATTCAAGCTTTGGAAGGGGAGAATGCTGTTTTAAAACACCGTGATTTAATGGGGGCAACAAATCCTAAAGAAGCAGCTCCTGGAACGATTCGTGCTGACTTTGCAGAGAGCATTGATGCGAATGCCGTGCACGGTTCTGATTCATTGGATAACGCTAAAATCGAAATCAAATACTTCTTCGGTTAATTTTTTAGATGACTAACTTGCTCGATTTGGACTACGAGCACCTCGTTTCATATATCGAAACGTTCGGTGAAAAACCTTATCGAGCCAAGCAATTAATGCATTGGATTTATCAAGAAAATCTCATTGATTTCAATGAGATGACAGATATTTCTAAAGTATTTCGTGATGTATTAAAAGAACGTACATCCATCCAATTACCGAGTGTCATGAGTGATGCTCTGTCGGATGACGGCACACGTAAATGGCTTTTTGATGTGGGAGGTAATAATGGCATCGAAACCGTTTTTATCCCAGAAGACGACAGAGGTACTTTATGTATTTCTGCCCAAGTGGGATGTGCATTGGAATGTACATTTTGCTCCACAGGCCGCCAAGGCTTTAATCGAAACCTCACCACCGCTGAAATTATTGGGCAGTTATGGCTTGCCAATTTTTATATCAGGCAACAAGAAGGCTATAACGCATTACCCAATACTGAACGTATTATCAGTAATGTGGTGATGATGGGGATGGGCGAACCACTCGCTAATTATGACAATGTCGTGTCTGCGATGAAACTGATGCTAGATGACAGAGCCTATGGCTTAAGTCGACGCCGTGTCACACTCTCTACAAGTGGACTCGTTAATGCCATGGATCGTTTAAGAGAAGATTGTCCTGTGGCTTTAGCGGTATCGCTTCATGCATCGAATGATAAATTAAGAGACGAGATAGTACCCATAAATAAAAAATTTCCGATCAAAGAACTCATGGCAGGGTGCCAACGTTATTTAGAAAAAGCACCAAGGGACTTTGTGACATTTGAATATGTGATGTTAGATGGTATTAATGATTCGCTAGATGATGCAAAAGCTTTAATACAAATCGTCAAAGACGTACCGTGTAAATTTAATTTAATCCCTTTTAATCCATTCCCCAATAGCGGATACAAGTGTTCATCCTATGAGCAAATAAGACGCTTTAAAGAAGTCCTTATGAATCAAGATTACATTGTGACGGTTAGAAAAACCAGAGGCGATGATATTGATGCCGCATGCGGTCAGCTCGCGGGACAGGTGAGTGATAAAACAAAGCGAAGTTTAAAAAGAATTCAAATAGCACCTTAGAGGGAATATTTTTATGCCAACATTTTCATTAGCTTCAATCAAGAAACTCTACTTTAAAAATAAATTAAAATTTTTAGAGCTTATTTTCTTGAGTCTTTTTTTAGCATTCCTACCAAGCCTTGAAGCACCAAAAAATATATTTCTTGCAAGCTATTTGATCATTGCATTATATCGTCAATCTCAAACGCCTTCATCAAAATGGACTATTTGGGATTGGATATTTTTATCGCTAATATTCTCTTCGTTTTTAAGTTCATTATTTCCTGGCATATCGGGAGGATCTGAATGGAAAGGATTTAGAGGTATATTACTTTGGATTACTTTTGGCTGGACTCTTTATAGATCTGATTATAATCTTGAAGAAAAAAGATACTTATTTATTTTTCCTATCATTTTGCTCATTCCACCATCAATATGGGCTTTGTTGGAAATTTTTATTCTGCATACAAAAAATAATTTTGAGCTGCATTCCGTGGGTGTAGTAAATCACTCAGCTATTTATCTTTGTATGATTCTCGGAGCTGCTTTGGTATTATTTTGCAGCTTATTGCAAACAGTAAAAAAGAACCATGTTTTTAAAGCAGGCTTTATTTTTATTTTTATTTTGGGAACACTTTTAATCACTAAAAGTCGCGGAGCTTTTGGAATTGCAGTGCTGTTAATATTTGCAGTATTTTTATTAACTAAGTTGTTGTTAAAAACTAAAATTATATTGCTTGCAATATTTACAATTTTTTTGACAACTATTTTTTTTATAAAACCAGTTGCGGTAATAGAAAAACAAATAGTTAGTCAAAAAAATAACGATATTTTGGCACAAAGGGATAAAGTATGGCGAGCAGCATTTGAGGTGGCAAGACTGAATCCTTTGCTAGGTATTGGTGGCGGTAATTGGAATCGCGTCAATATAGATCAAATTAAATCTTCTGTGGAATCTAGAGGAGAGCCCTTTAACGCAGAAGATTTTGCTTTACAGTACCATCATCCACATAATATCTATTTATCAAATTTGGTAGATCGAGGTATTTTAGGCCTCATAATCTTTTTAAACTTCATGCTTGTATGGTTGATTACACTAATAAATTCTTATAAAAAATTTAATCATAACTCAAAAGCGATGTTATTTATCATGGGCTCCTTTTCTGCGTGGGCCACCATTTTTGGTATAGGCTTTGTGAATACTACTTTCCATCACGAGAATGCTTTACTGGCTTTATTTTTCTTGGGGTTACATCTGAATTTTTTAAGACAAAAAAATCAGTTGAAGCTTTTTAAGTAATTTTTAAAATGAAAAAGTCTCTTACAAATCAAGTAATAGTGGGATCTGTCCCTGTGGGCGGTGGAGCACCTGTTGTGGTGCAATCCATGACAAATACGGATACGGCAGATGTTGAAAAAACGACACAACAGATATTCGAGTTATGGAAAGCGGGTTCGGAAATTGTGAGGGTCACGGTCAATAATGAAGCTTCTGCAGATGCAATCCCAAAGATTATAGAAGATTTACAAAAACGAAATTGTTTTGTGCCGATCGTGGGTGACTTTCATTTTAATGGGCATAAGTTATTACAGGCTTATCCTGAGTGCGCAAAATTACTCGCTAAGTACCGCATCAACCCAGGTAATGTAGGTAAGGGCAGCCGTCGTAATGAGCAATTTGAAGCGATGATTGAAATTGCTAAAACGTATAACAAGCCTGTGCGTATCGGAGTTAATTGGGGAAGTTTAGATCAAGTTAAATTAGCATCGATGATGGATGAGAATGCGAAACTAAAAAATCCATTATCATCGGATACTTTGATGCGCGAAGCTTTAATCCAATCAGCACTTGAAAGTGCAGAACAAGCGGTCTCTTGGGGATTGCCAAAAAACAAAATTGTGATCTCTTGTAAAGTAAGTGTTGTACAAGATTTAATCCTTATTTATCAAGAACTTGCGAAAAGAACTTCATACCCACTCCACCTTGGTTTAACGGAAGCCGGCATGGAATCAAAAGGCATTGTGGCGTCGACTGCGGCACTCGCTATTCTTTTACAACAGGGTATAGGGGATACGATTCGCGTATCACTCACACCAACATCCGATGAACCTCGCACTAAAGAGGTGGTTGTGGCACAAGAAATTTTACAAACCATGGGCATTCGTTCTTTCACACCTTTAGTCACGGCTTGTCCTGGATGTGGTCGAACGACTTCGACTTATTTTCAAGAGCTGGCTTTAGAAATCCAAACCTTTTTACGTGAATCGATGCCGCAATGGAAAGATCAGTATCCGGGTGTAGAGAACATGTCAGTCGCTGTCATGGGCTGTGTGGTGAATGGCCCTGGAGAATCTAAGCTCGCTAATATTGGGATTAGTCTTCCTGGAACGGGGGAGATTCCAGTAGCTCCTGTCTTTGTCGATGGTGAAAAGACCGTTACCTTAAAGGGTGATGGTATTGCGAATGAATTTAAAGCAATCGTCATGAACTATGTGGAATCGCACTATTCAAAGTTAAAATAACAGATATGTCTAAAAAATTACAAAGCATTAAAGGTTTTTATGATGTCTTACCCGATAAGACGCCGCTCTGGCATTTTGTCGAAGACAAGATACGTGAAATTTTAAACTTGTACGCGTATGAAAAAATTAACCTTCCCATCGTGGAACCCACGTCACTTTTTGTGGATAGTGTGGGTACCCATACCGATATCGTTGAAAAAGAAATGTATTCATGGGTGGATCCCTTAAATGAAGATCAACTTACGCTTCGTCCTGAAGGTACAGCCGGATGTGTGAGAGCCGTCATTGAACATAACCTTGCCTACAATGGCCCCATTCGTTTGTGGTATCAAGGCCCGATGTTTAGGCATGAGAACGTTCAAAAGGGTAGACAACGCCAATTTAACCAAGTGGGTGTGGAAGCGTTTGGTTTTGATAATGCCAATATAGACGCTGAGCAAATTTTGTTATTAGCTAGGCTTTGGAAAGTCCTTGATATCAAAGATGTGGAGCTTCATATTAATTCTATTGGGGATCCTGAAGATAGACTCACTTATAGAACTGAGCTCATTCGATATTTTGAAGGTCATCAAACCATTTTAGATGAAGATGCGAAACGACGTCTCCATCAAAACCCATTACGTATTTTGGATAGTAAAAATCCGGCGATGCAGAGCATGATTGAAGGGGCGCCCAAATTATCCGATTATTTAAATAGTCAAGCCAAAGCGCATTTTGAGACGGTGTGTGGGTACTTAAAAGAAGCCGGTATTGCTTTTAAACTTAATCATCGCTTGGTCCGAGGATTGGACTATTACAATCGCACGGTCTATGAATGGGTGACCAATCGCTTAGGCAGTCAAGGCACCATTGCGGGTGGTGGCAGATACGATTATTTGATTGAACGACTCGGAGGTGATAAAACACCTGCCTCAGGTTTTGGTATTGGGCTAGAACGCATCATCTTACTTTTAGAAGACATGGGGGTGGTTCTCCAAAACGAACCCAATATTTATCTTGTCAATTTAGGGGATGCTGCAGAAAAGTATGCATTAAAGTTATCTGAAACCTTAAGATCGCATGGCTTAAAAGTCGTTTTAAATTCAGGTGGCAATAGCTTTAAGTCACAAATGAAGCGTGCGGATAAAAGTGGTGCCGTATATGCTGTCATCTTAGGCGACGATGAAATGAAAGAAGGTGTCGCCCAAGTGAAATCCTTAAGAGTTGAGAACGTGCAATCTAAAATTCCATTAGATGAATTAGCTGCATTTTTCTTGAAACAATCATCATGAAAAAAATTTTAGAGGTGAAGCATTTAAAAGTATCACCCATCCATGAACCTCATCGTCATTTGGTCAACGATATTTCATTTGACTTATATCCTGGCCGCACCACGTGTATTGTAGGTGAATCGGGAAGTGGCAAAAGTCTCACCGCACTTTCCATCATGAAACTTTTGTCATCACAGTTGAAGCAAACAGGTGACATTGTGTTTGAGGGTCAAAATATTTCCCATCTATCAAATATAGCGATGCGCGAATACCGAGGTAAATCTATGGCGATGATTTTTCAAGAACCGATGACTTCTTTAAATCCTGTCATCTCTATTGGTGATCAAATTAAAGAAGCATTAAAGGTGCATCTTGATTTAGACAAAAAAAGTTTGGATAAAAAAGTGACATCACTTTTAAAAGAAGTGGGTATACCAGAGGATCGGATTTCTAGTTATCCAGACGAACTCTCAGGCGGACAAAGACAGCGCATTATGATTGCGATGAGTATTGCGTGTGAACCGTCTATTTTAATTGCAGATGAACCGACCACTGCACTGGACGTCACAGTGCAAGCGCAAATCTTAAAGCTCCTTAGAAACTTAAAAGAAAAAAGACATATGGCGATGCTTTTTATTACGCATGATTTTGGTGTGGTGGAAGAAATCGCCGATGATGTGATTGTGATGTATCAAGGCCGAATTGTGGAAAAGGGAAGTGTCAAAGAGGTATTAAAAAAACCAAAGCATGCTTATACCAAAGCACTCCTCAATTGTGTACCAGATGCCAAAGGTATTAAGAAATTGAAACCTATCCAACACCGCGCGTTTATTTAACTCCTTCAACATCATGGCAGAAAAAATAGATAAACATGAAATACTTCTGGAAGCGAAAGGTCTTTATAAAACCTATACGCAGACGTCCGGATTCTTTATAAGAAAGACAAGAACCATTAAAGCGCTCAATAACGTCAATTTATCTATTAAGAAGGGCGAGACGCTGGCCATCGTAGGCGAATCAGGCAGTGGTAAATCAACACTTGCGCGATCTCTGTTACAATTGCAAGCCATT
>JACCDP011226974.1_pt1 | contig 20464 bp, 19 predicted proteins | sample 7445841 | NCBI WGS metagenome assembly JACCDP01 (sample SAMN15323441, study PRJNA562643) | freshwater metagenome | isolation source: river surface water | place: USA:Blue River Watershed | collected 2017-08-17
AACGTGTTCGCTGATGTCGACATAACGCGTACACGCTATCGCTCAAGTACTCTCTGACAGTGAAATCAACGCGGGCAATTCGGATTATTACCTCACTATCTGTGGGAGTAGTTCTGATTTCCGCCTTCTCATGGCTAGGTCTGGGACAGATCAGCGGCGCAATCGACCGCATCGACGCTTTCGGATCAATAACCGACCGTCCAGATAAGCCAAACAAAGCGCTTAACTATTTACTAGTCGGCTCTGATACTCGTGAAGGTCTGACTAAAGAACAAATGAAACTGCTCCGTGTTGGAAGCACAAAGACTGCTGCAGGTTCTAGATCTGACACTATGTTGATTGTTCACATTTCTAAAGCGCGCGACAAAGCAACGATTATTTCAATTCCCCGCGATTCTTTAGTGACGATTCCAGAACACCCTTCTTCATTGAACAAAGAGAAAATTATTCCTCCAGCCAAAGGAAAAATTAACGCAGCTTTCGCCTTTGGTGGTCCCCCACTCTTAATTCAAACAGTTGAAAATGAAACTGGAATTCGCATTGATCACTACATCGAAATTGGTTTTGCTGGTTTTGCCGGAATGGTTGATGCACTGGGTGGAATCGAAGTTTGCACAAAGCGAGATATTGATGACCCAGGTAGCCACTTAGTACTTCCTGCAGGCGTCCATACTCTTAATGGTGTCGAAGCTCTTAAGTATGTCCGAACACGTGACTTTGATGGAATGGGCGATCTCGGACGTATGCAACGCCAACAACAGTTTATGAGCGCCGTCCTTCGTAAAGTTACAAGCACTGGTGTTTTGCTTAATCCAGTCAAACTTGTAAATTTCTTTAACGCAGCGATTGCAACTGTTAAGACAGATTCAGAACTTAATAAGAGTGATTTGTTAACCCTTGCAAAGCAGATGAAGAATCTTTCTTCAAGCAATGTCCGCACGCTTACAATTCCTTTGGGAAACACTAATGCTCGTGTTCCAGGAGTCGGATCGGTAGTGACGTGGGATCCAGTGCTCGCCCCAGAACTATTTAATCGAATTCGTGAAGATTTGCCGCTCACTGATGAAGTAACCCCGACTCCTTCAGCATCATCGTCAACAACAGCTAAGCCAACTGTGATCGATAAATTTAAGACTCGTACCGCTGATGAAAACCCTTGCGGTGCTCTGAAGTAAACTCTGCGACATGACTCTAAACCTCTCGGTAGTTGGCTGCGGATATTTGGGAGCCACCCACGCTGCATGCATGTCTTCTTTAGGTTTTACTGTTGTTGGCGTGGATACAGATCCTGAAAAGGTTGCCCTTCTGCAAAGTGGAAAGTTGCCATTTTACGAGCCTGGGTTGGATACCTTGCTTGAACAAGAGATGAAAACTGGGCGACTGTCTTTCACCACAGATTTCTCTGCAGTTAAAGATGCAGATGTCCACTTTGTTTGCGTTGGAACTCCTCAAAGCAAAGATGGACTGGCGGCTGACCTTACATATGTGAAATCTGCTGTTGCAGCGATCGCTCCACATCTTAAGGATGGAGCTCTAGTTGTTGGTAAATCAACTGTCCCAGTTGGTACCGCGCAAGGTTTGCGCGAAGAACTAGCAAAGATTGCACCACAAGCGGATTTAGCATGGAACCCAGAGTTCCTTCGTGAAGGTTTCGCAGTTGAAGATACTTTGACCCCTAACCGCTTGGTTGTTGGTGTGGCAAATGATCGCGCAGAAGAAATTCTCAAAGAGGTTTATGAGCCTGTGATTGCTCTTGGCACTCCATGGATCCGTGCAGATCTACCAACTTCAGAATTAGTAAAAGTTGCTGCTAATTCATTTCTTGCAACAAAGATTTCATTTATCAACGCCATGGCTGAAGTCTGCGAAGCTGCAGGCGGAGATGTCACCGTCTTAGCAAAAGCTATTGGTTATGACCCACGTATTGGTAATCGCTTCTTACAAGCCGGTATTGGTTTTGGTGGCGGCTGTCTTCCTAAGGATATTCGTGCATTTATGGCTCGAGCTGAAGAACTTGGGGCTAAGCAAGCGTTGGAATTCTTGCGTGAGATCGATGCAATCAACTTGCGTGCGCGCCAACGCGTTATCGATGTTGTGCGCGGAGAGCTTTCAGAAGATTTAACCAAGTACAAAATCGCTGTATTAGGTGCGACTTTCAAGCCCGACAGTGATGATGTGCGTGATTCCCCAGCACTTGATATTGCGGCTCAGTTGCAAGCAGCAGGGGCAATTGTTGTTGTCCATGACCCACAAGGTATCGAGCCTGCACGCAAGCGTTTTCCAAATCTGCAATACCAAGAGGTAGTTACAGATGCGCTTAAAGATGCTGATTTGATTTTGCACTTAACTGAGTGGAAGGAATACCGCCAGATCGATCCAGCGGCAATTGCTTCTCTTGTTAAGTCAAAGATCATCATTGATGGCCGCAATATGTTGGATCGCACCTTGTGGAGAAAAGCTGGTTGGAAATTCCACGCTTTAGGTCGTACCGATTAATTCCAAAGAAACAATTGATGCGGTCCTGTCACTTAAGACATGGGCCGTGGTTGGACTGAGCAATAACCCTGAAAGAGCAGCTTTTGGAGTTGCTCGACTTTTACAGGATAAAGGGCATCAAATAATTCCGGTGCATCCAAAAGCTGAAACCGTTCACGGAGAAACTGCCTACACAACACTTTCGGAAATTCCAGTTGAAGTAGATGTTGTTGATTGTTTTGTGAATTCTCAAGTAGTTGGCTCGGTCGTTGATGAAGCAATCGCAATCGGAGCAAAAGCCGTTTGGCTTCAGCTTGATGTAATTGACGACGAAGCTATTGCGCGAGCACAAGCAGCAGGTTTGTTAACAGTCATGGATCGTTGCCCAGCGATCGAATACCGGGCACGTTAGTACTTTATTCGTCAATTTCACCTTGCATGTATTCAAGTGCATGCTCTATTTCTTCAATTAGTCTTGCTAGATCATTACCGGCAACAGTGATGTGCCCCATTAATTCACCTAGCGCGGATGAGTTCTTGTATTGATGGAACTTAAGCGCAGGTGTACGAGCCATAAGATGTAGATAAGGTCGGTACATATCGGGTTTTTCGCCACAGTAAAAATTTCCAGTCACAACAAATTGCGCGGACATGGCTGGGTCCCCTAAAGGTAAATCCAATATTGCACGCAGGTGTTGTTCATACTGACTGGTTACTGATCCATCAATAGTCCAATTACCCGAGCTATTTGGGTGCATTTCAACATTTACTATAAACAATTCTTCATCTTTAGCCGACATCTCAATTGCGATTACTCCTACCGCACCAGCTGCTGCAGAAAAATCAAGAGCTAGTTGTTGAGCTTTTTCTTGCAATGCATCAGACAAATGAGGTGCTGGAGTAATGCTCATTGTCCACCTGTTATCAGTCGTAATGATTTCAGAAGGTGCCCAGCTTGTTGCCTGTCCATGTGGTGACCGTGCAACCATCACACAAAACTGTGCATCCTTTATTGGCTTTGCACCCAAACTGTCCTTTGAATAAGAGTATGCAGAAATTGATGGACGCACAGTCATGCCAGCTGTCACTAATCTTTGAGCAATTACTGGAAAATCTGATGTGGTTGCGACAGTAACAACATCACATTGTGCGCCGATACTTTGAACTGCAGCTTTTGAATCACAATGGATCAGCTCGACACCCAAGGCGCTAGCTGGAGACAAGAACATCCCGAACGTGGGCCCATCAGAGACAACGCCAACAGTTGGAAAGGTTTTTCTCACACGCCTATCGTAGATGTAACGATAGTGTTAGCGCTGTACTGAAGGTCACTTTAAATGCAGAACTAGAGAGTTTGATATCCATGACAACAATTGTTTTAGCATCTCAATCAACGAGCCGTCGCCGTTTATTAGAGTCCGCTGGGCTTTCCCCAAAGATAATTGTCAGTCATGTCGACGAAGAGACCGATTTCTTTAACTCACTATCCCCTGCCGATATGGTGATCGCTTTAGCAATTACTAAAGCGCACACAGTTCGCGAGCAAATCGATTTTCCAGCAATCATTATCGGTTGTGATTCGACATTTGAATTTGATGGAAAATCTTTGGGTAAGCCAGGAACGCCAGAAATTGCAACCGAGCGCGCAAAGCGAGTTCGAGGAAATTCTGGGTTATTGCACACTGGACACTGCATTATTGATACCGTAAAAGATATTGAGATTTCTGATCGAGTCACCACCCGAGTCAGTTTTGATCACATGAGTGATGAAGAAATTGCGGATTACGTTGCAACTGAAGAACCTTTACATGTAGCAGGCGGATTTACTCTAGATGGCTTCAGCTCTGCCTTTATTCCATCCATTGAAGGTGATTACACAAATGTGGTGGGCATCTCTATGCCATTTGTTCGCAAGGCTTTTGCAAACCTCGGGTACTCCTGGCCTGAAGCAAAGCAGATGAAATAACCGCGGCTGCCACCTTTATGACATTATTGCCGCATGACACAGACCGAACTTCTTTACAAAGACCCACTGGCTGCAGCTGAAAAAGCTGCAGCTGAAATCGCGGCAAAGACCGGAATTCCTCAGCACGATGTTGCACTCGTCATGGGATCGGGTTGGGTCAGTGCAGTTGATGCACTAGGAACACCAGTTTTTGAATGCAACGCTGAAGAGTTCACTGGTTTTTTCGCTCCTGCTGTCGAAGGTCATTCAGGCAAGGTTCGCTCATACGAAATTGAAAGCAACGGAAAGAAATTACGTGCTTTAGTTTTTCTAGGTAGAACCCACCTTTATGAAGGCAAAGGAATTGAGCCTGTAGTTCATAGTGTTCGTACCGCAGTTAAAGCTGGCTGCAAAGTAGTTATCTTGACCAATGCGTGTGGAGGAATCAACACTTCATACACAGTCGGACAGCCTGTATTGATTCGTGATCACATCTCTTTGACGGCAGTTTCACCTCTTTCAGGTGCAACATTTGTTGATCTGACAGATCTCTATAGCAAGCGAATTCGCGAAATCGTAAAGAAAGAAGATTCATCTCTACAAGAAGGTGTTTACGTACATTGGCGCGGTCCAACTTATGAAACTCCTGCTGAAATTTTAATGATGCGAACAATGGGTGCCGATCTAGTTGGAATGTCTACAGTTCCAGAAGCGATCGCAGCACACGCATTAGGTGCTGAAGTTCTCGGAATTTCTCTAGTCACAAATGCTGCAGCTGGAGTAACTGGTGAAAAACTTAACCATGAAGAGGTAATTGCAGCCGGTAAAGCCGCGGCAGATCGTATGGGCGCACTTCTCAAAGGTGTTATTCCGAAGTTACTCTAAGCACATGGATCACTTACTGGAGCAGGAAGTCAAAGCTTGGATTGCTGATGATCCAGATCCAGTAACCGCTGCACAATTACAGCAATGGCTTGATGCCGGTAATGAAACTGAATTGCGTGCATCCTTTAATGGTTTTCTACAATTTGGCACCGCGGGACTGCGTGGACCGGTTAGACCTGGGCCATCTGGAATGAATCGCGCGGTTGTTGGTCGCGCTGCCACTGGCATTGTGGCTTACATGAAAGAGCGTAATTTAACTTCGGTGGTAATTGGCCGCGATGCTCGATATGGCTCTGAAGATTTCACCTTTGAGACCGCGGAAATAATGAGCGGTGCCGGTATGAAGGTTTTTGTCTTACCTCGCCCACTACCAACACCAGTTTTAGCTTATGCAACAAATGAACTTCAGTGCGATGTCGGAATCATGGTTACCGCTAGTCATAACCCACCACAGGACAATGGCTACAAGGTCTATCTCGGTGGAACTGTTGATGGAATCCATTACCGAGGATCTCAAATCGTTTCACCAACAGATGAAGCTATTGCAGCAAAGATTGCTGCAATTACATCTTTGAAATCACAACCGCGCGGAAAAGTGTGGGAGCTGTTGGGCGAGGAAATTGTCGAGCAGTACATAGATCGAACTGCGGCATTGGCAGCAAAGCCTGGATCTTTGCGAATTGTTTACACCGCTATGCATGGTGTCGGTACTGAAACAATCCAGCGAGTTTTTCACAAAGCAGGATTTCAGTCACCCATCTTGGTGCAAGCACAAGCTGCGCCAGATCCTGATTTTCCTACGGTAGCTTTTCCAAACCCTGAAGAACCGGGTGCAATTGATTTGGCACTTGAAACTGCAAAAGCATTTGATGCTCACTTAGTTATAGCCAATGATCCTGATGCTGATCGATGCGCAGCTGCAATCAATGATCCAGCAACTGGGTGGCGAATGCTACGCGGAGATGAGTTAGGCGCGATATTTGCCGAATCAATTGCTCGCAAAATCGATTCAGGAATTTTTGCTAACTCTATTGTTTCATCATCTATTGTTCGAAAAATTGCTGCCCATTACACGCTTGATTTCAAGGAAACTTTGACCGGCTTTAAGTGGCTGGCAAAAATAGAGAACCTAACCTTTGGTTACGAAGAAGCTCTCGGATATGCAGTAGATGCAATGACGGTCAACGATAAAGATGGAATTTCGGCCGCCATTACTTTGGCTCAAATTGCAACAGATCTAGCAGCTGAAGGTAAAACCATTCTTGATTTGCTTGATGAAGTGTGGGCACGGCATGGTTTTCATGCAACTGAACAAATCTCAATTCGCCTCAGTGATCTTTCTAAGATTGGTGTCATCCTCGGAGGCTTGCGCAGCAATCCACCCAAAGAGATTGCTGGAAGATCAGTTACTTCAATCGATGATTTAGCAAAACCCACCGATGGCTTGCCACCAACTGATGGAATTCGAATCTGGCTAGATGGTGGAGTGCGAATCATCATTCGCCCAAGCGGTACCGAAGCAAAAATCAAGTGTTACATTGAGGCAATTGAAAGGGATTCCAAGGCTGCTCAGGTAGTTTTGGATCAACTACGACCACCGCTGAAGGAATTGTTATCGTGAGTTTTTACGGTTTAGTTGATGGCAGTGAAGCCTCGCTAAAGAGCTACCTCAACAATCTTTCAGGTGTCGACCAAGTGGGCGCAGATGCTCGCGCTGGGATGCTTGCCACCCGAAGCATTAAGACAAGTTCTAAGCGCTGGGCAATTGAAACCGCAATCACCATGGTTGATTTAACAACTTTAGAAGGTGCCGATACTCCTGGCAAAGTTAAAGCTTTGTGCACGAAAGCAGTTCGACCAGACCCAACTGATTCAACGGTCCCAAGTGTTGGAGCGGTGTGTGTCTACAACGACATGGTTTCGGTAGCTCGAACACACCTAGATTTAATTGGTGGGCAGCATGTTCCGGTGGCTGCCGTTTCGACAGCCTTTCCTTCAGGTCGAGCATCAATGCCGGTAAAGATTCAAGATACTCAAGATGCAATCGATGCTGGAGCCGCTGAAATCGACATGGTGATTGATCGTGGCGCTTTTCTTGCAGGTCGCTACATCGATGTCTTTAATGAAATTGTGCAGATTAAGCAAGTGTGCGGAAACAAGGCACACCTTAAAGTTATTTTTGAAACCGGCGAACTTGTTACCTATGACAATGTCCGGAAAGCATCGTTCTTGGCAATGGCTGCCGGTGCTGACTTCATTAAAACTTCAACTGGAAAGGTGGCACCTGCTGCAACTCCCCCAGTTGTTTTGGTGATGCTGGAGGCAGTTCGCGATTTCTATGAGATGACCAATACCAGAATTGGCGTGAAGCCAGCTGGTGGGATCAGAAATACAAAGGATGCAATCAAGCAATTAGTTTTGGTCAATGAAACTGTTGGACCAGATTGGCTCAATCCGAAGCTATTTCGTATTGGTGCTAGTGCTTTGCTCAATGATCTATTGATGCAACGCATGAAGTTAGATGAAGGTTATTACTCAAGCCCTCAGTATGTGACGATGGATTAGTGGAGAGAACAATGAGCTTCGAATACGCACCAGCACCTGAATCAAGAGCCGTGGTTTCAATTAAACCAAAGTACGGTCACTTCATTGGTGGAAAATTTGTTGCAGGAAGCAAACACTTTCCGACAATCAACCCTGCTACTGAAGAGGTACTGAGCCAGATCGCACTTGCTGGCAAAGCTGAAGTTGATGCTGCAGTAAAGGCAGCGCGCAAGGCTTACACATCAACCTGGTCAAAGATGTCAGGCAAAGAGCGCGGAAAGTACCTGTATCGAATCGCTCGAATCATGCAGGAACGTGCTCGCGAATTTGCAGTGCTAGAGACTCTCGATAACGGAAAGCCAATTCGCGAATCCAGAGACACTGATATTCCATTAGCTGCAGCTCACTTTTTTTATCATGCAGGGTGGGCAGACAAGCTTGAATACGCTGGTCTTGGAACATCACCAAAGCCACTTGGTGTTGCCGGACAAATCATTCCTTGGAACTTCCCGCTTTTGATGTTGGCTTGGAAAGTTGCACCAGCGCTAGCAACAGGAAACACCGTTGTTCTAAAGCCTGCTGAATCAACTTCATTAACCGCGCTTTTGTTCGCCGAAGTGTGTCAGCAAGCTGAACTTCCTGCCGGAGTCGTCAATATTGTTACTGGCGACGGTTCAACGGGTGCACTGATTGTTAACCATCCAGACATCGACAAGATTGCTTTTACTGGCTCTACTGAAGTTGGAAAGATCATTGCTCGCGCAGTGGCACCAACCAAGAAGAGTGTGACGCTAGAACTTGGTGGAAAAGCTGCCAATATCGTTTTTGAAGATGCGCCAATTGATGAAACAGTTGAAGGAATTGTGAACGGAATCTTCTTCAATCAGGGACATGTATGTTGCGCGGGATCACGCCTCTTGCTCCAAGAAAATGTGGCTGAAGAAGTTCTACACAAGTTAAAGAACCGCATGGAAAAGATTCGTGTCGGTGATCCAATGGACAAGAACACCGATGTTGGAGCGATTAACAGCAAAGAACAGCTTGCCAAGATCATTGAACTTGCAGCTGCCGGCGATGCTGAAGGCGCAGAACGTTGGAGTCCGGCTTGTAATCTTCCAGGAAAAGGTTTCTGGTTTGCCCCAACAATCTTTACCGGTGTTACACAAGCACATCGAATTGCGCGGGAAGAAATCTTTGGACCAGTTCTATCGGTTCTTACCTTTAGAACTCCACAAGAGGCCATCGAAAAGGCGAATAACACCCCATTTGGCCTTTCTGCAGGCATCTGGAGCGAAAAGGGTTCTCGCACATTGTGGGCATCGCAACAGTTACGCGCTGGCGTAATTTGGGCGAATACATTTAATAAGTTCGATCCAACATCTCCATTTGGTGGTTACAAGGAATCGGGGTGGGGCCGCGAAGGTGGACGTCACGGCCTGTCTGCATATTTGAAGGGAGTTAGCCATGAGTAATCGAATCGATGTAAAGAAGACTTACAAGCTATACATCAATGGCGCATTTCCTCGCACAGAATCTGGACGTACCTATGAAGTAAAGAGTGCCAAGGGAGTCTTTATTGCAAACCCATGCTTGGCATCTCGTAAAGATTTGCGCGAGGCAGTTGTAGCAGCGCGCGCGGCTCACTCTGGCTGGAACAAAGCAACGGCTTACAACCGTGGACAGATTTTGTATCGCATTGCTGAAATGCTAGAAGGTCGGCGTGCACAGTTTGTGGACGAGATCATGCAGGTCACTGGTGTTACAAAGGTAAAGGCTGAAAAGGAAGTAAGTGATTCGGTTGATCGTCTAGTTTGGTATGCAGGTTGGACCGACAAGATTGCATCCCTTTCAGGTTCAACTAACCCAGTTGCTGGACCTTTCTATAACTTTACAATTCCTGAAAGCATGGGAGTTGTTGCGGCAATTGCGCCAGAGACACCATCACTTCTTGGTTTTATCGATGTCGTGGCACCAATCATCACATCTGGAAACACGGTTGTAGTTTTGGCGAGCACGAAAGCGCCATTGTCAGCGATGACCTTTGCAGAAGTTTTGGCAACAAGTGATCTGCCACATGGAGTAATTAATATCTTGACTGGTAAAAAAGAGGAGATTGCTCCTTGGATGGCATCACATATGGATATTGATGCGTTAGATATCTCAGGTCTGCCAGCAAAACTTCATGCAGAGACAAAGGTTGCTGGGGCTGAAAACCTCAAGCGTATTCATTCATTTAAGTCAGCTGACCCTGGACGAATCATCGCCTTCATGGAGGCCAAGACTGTGTGGCACCCGATTGGTTTGTAGAAACTAGGCCTATAAAGCCTATGAATTAACGGTTGTAAGCCACAACTGTTCTACGCCTTGTACATCTAGATCCAGAGTTACTCGTACCTTGGCTGAATCTTCAAGGTCAAGCGGTTCTAGCTCTTTTAAGAATGCATCGCGTCGATCAACAATTGTTTGACCACGAGCAGGGCCCGATGATGTGTCTACAACAACATCAAACATTTCAGTTGTAAACAGATCTGGGCGAATAACGCTAGCTACGGCTCCGTAATCTCCCAGTGTTACCGGAGAAACGCCAAGACGTTCCATAAATGCCAGGGCAAGTGATCCACCAAATTGTGCAGCCCGATTATCTGAGTTCTGCATTTGGGTTGCTTGTTCGCGATTGATTCCGGGACGCATAAAGACATCTAATCCATACATGGTAATTGGGACTCCACTTTGGAAAACTATTGCTGCAGCTTCAGGATCATGCCACACATTAAATTCGGCGGCCGCAGTTGCATTTCCTGCTGATGCAGATCCACCCATCAAAACAATTCGGTGAACTTTCTTGGCAGTTTCAGGAAAGGCACGCAAGAACAATGCGATATTTGTCAGAGGTGCTAAGGGAACGATAGTTACAGGATCTTTTGATTGTTCCACCAAATCTCGCAGTAGTTCAATAGCAGAACGAGAATCAACCTTGCGTTGTGAAGGTGCGATCCCTAAATCACCCATGCCATCTGCGCCATGAACATATTCGGCATATTGGCTCTTTCCAAGCAATGGCTTTAAAGCTCCGCGAGCAACTGGAATGTCAGGCGCACCTGCTGCATCTAGAACTTTTAGCGTATTGGCTATAACTTGATCAATATTGGTGTTTCCATCGACACATGTAATGCCCAAGAGATTGATGTCTGGATGCAGCGCCGCAAAGAGAACAGCGAAAGCATCATCTACACCAGTATCTACATCCAGAATGATTGAAGTTTTAGTCATAACCGCTAGCCTAGCGTTATGAGACCGTCAGTAATAGTTGTCGTAGGCAGCGCCATGATGGATTTAACCGCCTATGCCGATGTGCTTCCAGAACCAGGTCAAACCCTTGCGGGCCAGCTCTTTACGACTGGTTTCGGTGGCAAGGGTGCAAACCAAGCGGTTATGGCGGCCAATTGCGGGGCTCAAGTTCATTTCATCGGAAAACTTGGTGATGATGTTTTCGGAAAGGCAATTGCCGAAAACTTTGTGAAGGTTGGAATTAATTCGCAGTTCGTAGAAACAAGTACTACTCCCAACGGTGTTGCCCACATCTGGGTTGATGGAAAAGGCGAAAACCGAATCATCATTATTCCCGGAGCAAACCACGAAATTGAAACTGCCAAGGCGATCGAAGCAATTAATTCGATTCAGAATCTAGAAATAGTTGTTGCTCAATGTGAGATAAAACAAGAAGTAACGTTGGCCGCTTTCAGGGCGGCAAAAGCTCGGGGTTGTACAACCATTTTAAACCCTGCGCCGTACCAAGAGATTTCGGCAGAGTTACTAAATTTGTGCGACTGGATTATTCCTAATGAAACAGAGTTCCGAGAATTACATGGATCTTTGCCCGCAAATGATGAAGTTCTTAAAACCTTTAGACCTGGCAAGAATTCAATCGTGACGTTAGGCAGTAAAGGCGCGGTCTACATCAGCGCCGATGGACAGATCCACCATGCACCTGCCCCACAAGTCACCGCAGTTGATACCACTGGTGCTGGAGATGCTTTTGTCGGAAGCTTTGCTTTTGCATTAGCAAGTGGCCAGGATCCAGTGATGGCCATGAAATTTGGAATAAAGATTGCCTCACTTACTGTTACCCGTAAAGGTGCGCAGTCTTCATACCCAGATCAAACTGAAATAGCGACGCTTTCGTAACCACGCAAAACAAAAGTAGGGCGCCGTATAGGTTCAGCAGCTAAGTGCATCGTTGGGTACTTTTCCCATAACGCTGGCAGTGAAACACTCATTTCCAATCGAGCAAGTGGTGCGCCTAAGCAAAAGTGAATGCCTGCGCCAAAACCAATATGCGGGTTTGGATCACGAGTTAAATCCATGGTTTCAGGGGCTGAAAACACCGTTTCATCACGGTTTGCTGACCCAATTAGGGCTGCGATCTTTTGTCCTTCTTGGATTTGAACTCCCCCAACCTCGGTATCTGCTGTTGCTGTACGTTCAAACAAATGAAGTGGTGCATCAAAACGCATGAACTCTTCTAATGCGGTATTGGTAATTTCGCGTGGAGTTTCGCGAAGTAGTTTTACTTGATCTGGGCGCTGCAGGGCTGCGACCATTCCATTGCCAAATGCATTAACGCTTGCTTCGTGTCCGGCGTTTAAAAGCAAAATGCAGGTCGCAACTAGCTCCTGCATATTCAGTTTTTCGCCGTTTTCTTCAACACTTGCTAAATCAGAGATCAAATCCTGACCGGGATTCTTTTTGCGGCTCTCGGCCAAATCACGCACATACTGTGCAAATTCAGCCGCAGCTTGCTTGGCTTCAGTTTGATACTGCACCGATGGATTAACTTCATACATCTTGACTATTGCTTGCGACCAAGGTCGAAGTAAATGCTCTTCTGAATCTGGAAAACCTAACAAGTCAGCAATGATCTTGACTGGCAACGGTTCGGCATAATCAGCGATCAGATCAAAACTCTTTCCATCTTTTAATTTGTCATCGATCGCATCAAGTAATTGTTCGGTAATGCGAGAAACCGCAGGTCGCATGCCTTCGATCTTTTGACGATTAAAAGCCTTTGCAACTAATGAACGCAAGCGGGTGTGCTTAGGTGGTTCGCTATCTAAGATTGAATCAGCATGAAGCCAGTTGAAGATTTCCCATTCAAAATCAGGTGTCTTTTCTTTAAAAATTCGCCCCAAAGACTTATTGCGAAAGACATCATTGGCATCGCTATGTCGGGCCGCCAAGAACATCTGCATACCTTCATGCCACACCGGACCGGGTGCACTTCTTAACTGTTTAAGTGCTGGATAAGGATCTGCGACAAAATGTGGATCTGTAAAATCAATCATGAACCAGCTGAGACCTTGGCATAACCTGGCTTGATAATTTGGTCGATAATTGCAAGACGCTCTGGATACGGGATAAATGCGCTCTTCATAGCGTTAATTGTGACTCTTTGGAGCTCGGCAAAGTCCCAACCAAAAGCTTTTACAGCTTCTTCCATCTCATATGACAATGAAGTCTGACTCATTAATCGGTTGTCAGTATTTAGTGTGACACGAAAACGAAGCTTAGCTAGTGCTCCAATTGGATGTTCGGCATAACTTGCTGCAGCACCAGTTTGAAGGTTTGACGTTGGGCACAGTTCAAGTGGAATCCTGCGATCACGAACGTAGGCCGCTAGTCGACCTAACTTTGGTTCTGGACCAGAAAAATCGATGTCATCGATAATGCGAACACCGTGACCTAGTCGTTCTGCTCCGCAGATTTGGATTGCTTCCCAGATCGAGGGGATTCCATACGCTTCACCAGCATGGATAGTAAAATGGGCATTTTCTTTACGAAGATAATCAAAAGTATCTTTTTGATCAGACGGCGGGAAACCATCTTCAGGACCAGCGATATCAAAGCCTACGACTCCTTTTTCTCGGTACTTAACGACTAATTCAGCAACTTCTTGAGATTTCTTATTTTGACGCATTCCACATAACAAAGAACGCACTTGGATTGTGAATCCTTCTGCCTTTGCCTCTTGCATTCCTAACTTGTAACCTTCTAATGTCGCTTCCACAACATCAGACATTGATAATCCTTTTTCAGTAAATAATTCAGGTGCTCCGCGGACTTCGGCGTAGACGACACCATCACGAGCTAGATCCAACGCGCACTCGCGTGCCACTCGGACAACATCTTCGTATCTTTGCATTACCGCGATCGTGTGGGAGAAGGTTTCCAAGTAGCGAACTAATGAACCAGAATCACATGATTCGCGAAACCAAGTTGCAAGCTCTGCTGCATCATGAGTTGGAAGTGCGGTGTAGCCAATCTCTTGAGCGATATCGATGATTGTTTGCGGACGTAATCCACCATCTAAGTGATCATGCAACATCACTTTAGGAACAACTTTGATCTGTTCCTTTGTCGGAATGCTGTTCATGCTCATCTGGTGTACCCCTTAATCAACGATACGTTCAACAATAAGCGGAAGTCGATCAATTCCGCTAACTGGCATTTCACCTATTGTCACAGAGTTATCCAAAGACTCCAGAGCCCGCGTAAAGGCCGCTGGGGTGTCTGTATGGAGCGTGTATAGCGGTGCTCCGGCGGCGATGGTGTCCCCTGGCTTAGCGTGAATCTCGATTCCAGCGCCAGCTTGGACAGCTTCACCTTGGCGTGAACGGCCTGCGCCCAAACGCCAAGCGGCCATGCCAACTTTCATGGCATCCATAGAAAGAATTGTTCCACTGCTTTCTGCGGTGACAACTGTGTTCTCACGAGCAACCGGAAGCTTTGCATCTGGATCTCCGCCTTGGGCCGAAATCATCTGACGCCACACATCCATAGCTTTTCCATTTTTCAATGCCGCTGCCGGATCTGCTCCGCTAATGCCGGCAAGTTCTAACATTTCTTGGGCAAGCAAAACTGTTAGTTCGACAATGTCTGCTGGCCCACCTCCTGCTAGAACTTCGACTGACTCTCGAACTTCTAACGCGTTTCCGGCAGTTAATCCAAGTGGAACATCCATAGCTGTTACTAGTGCAAGAGTTTTGACACCTGCGCGCTTACCTAAACCAACCATGACATGGGCTAATTCTTTGGCTTTTGCTGGATCGCTCATGAAAGCACCCGCACCGGTTTTAACATCTAGAACTAGCGCACTCGTTCCTTCGGCAATCTTCTTGCTCATAATTGATGATGCAATTAATGGAATCGCTTCAACTGTAGCTGTTACATCACGAAGTGCGTACAACTTTTTATCCGCCGGAGCTAAGCCCGCACCTGCCGCGCAAATAACCGCTCCGCAATCTTGCAAAACTTTCAACATTTCTTCGTTAGATAAAGTTGCTCGCCAGCCCGGAATAGATTCGAGTTTGTCTAAAGTTCCACCGGTATGACCTAAGCCGCGACCAGATAATTGAGGAACAGCTGCGCCACAAGCGGCAACTAATGGGGCCAAAGGCAAAGTAATTTTGTCGCCGACTCCACCTGTTGAATGCTTATCAACTGTTGGCCTAGATAATGCTGACCAATTCATGCGTTCACCGCTGTTGATCATGGCATCGGTCCAGCGCGAAATTTCGCGATTTTCCATTCCGTTGAGCAAGATAGCCATAAGCAAGGCTGACATTTGCTCATCTGCAACTGCGCCACGGGTGTAAGCGTCAATAACCCAATCTATTTGTGGGTCTGTCAGTGAATGATGATCACGCTTTGCCGCAATGATTTCTGCGGCGGAGAAGGCTTCAATCATTTAACGCTCGTTGCGATCTAGATCCTCGGGTCCAAAAGCCCATGGAAGCATCGCTGACATCTTTTGTGGACCATCATCGGTCATCAACAGCGCTTCGGGGCCACCATGTTCAAATAAAAGCTGACGGCAACGCCCACATGGTGCAAGGTAATTTCCTTGTCCATCTACGCAAACAATTGCCATCAAGCGGCCGCCACCTGTTGAACAGAGGTTAGAAACCAACCCACATTCGGCGCACAAGCCAACACCGTAGCTAGCGTTTTCGACATTGCAACCAGTAACGATTCGGCCATCATTTACTAAAGCTGCAACACCAACTGGAAACTTTGAATACGGCGCATACGCCATCTTCATCGCACCAATTGCTGCTTGGTGAATCGAATCCCAGTTAATTGTTGTCATCGAAGTCCGCCGCGACGGTAAGGAATTCCATCTGCTGCAGGCATTCGTAATCTTTGCGAGGCAAGTGCCATCACCAAAATTGTTGCAATGTATGGAGTCATTGTTACCAACTGACCTGGTAGCTCATCAACTGCGAAGTAGAACCACAAAGTAAATCCAGCAGCTACAAGACTTACTACGCCGCCAATCTGCTTTCCACTCTTGAACTTTCTAAATGCAACAAAGGCCAAGATGACAACGATGAACAAGAGCAGTGCATGGATCGCTGTTGAATCACGAAGCTGTAGTGCATCGGCAAAACCAAATAGACCCGCACCTGCAAGTAATCCACCTGGGCGGTAATTTCCAAAGAGCAACGCTGCAAGGCCGATGTATCCACGGCCTGCCACTTGGTTCTCTTGATAATTGCTTGCTGCAACGATTGCTAGGAAGCCTCCACCAAGACCCGCTAAACCACCAGAAATAAGCACACCTGCGTACTTCATTGCATAAACATTGACACCTAATGATTCTGCTGCAACTGGTGCTTCGCCAGCACTACGCAGACGCAAACCAAAAGCGGTACGCCACAGAATGAAGTAAGCCAGTGGCACAAATGCAATGGCAACCATGGTTACATAGGAAACATCTCCGGTTAAACCGCGAAGGATTCCAGCTAAATCAGAGACAAAGAACCAGTTCAGATTTGCAATGGATCCCAATAGATCTGGACTCTTCCACCCGAAGTATTGGCCTCCAGATAAAACAGGTAATCCGTTAAGTGGAATTGAATCAATTCCTGGTGACTGTGAAGGCCCCGGCCAGGAACCGTTCTTATACATAAGAGTTGATAAGTAGCGGACTAATCCAGCAGCAATAATGTTGATCGCAACACCTGACACCACATGATCTACGCCAAAGGTAACTGTTGCAATTGCGTGCAGTAATGCACCGACAGAACCAAAAACAACTGCGGCTAATAAGCCAGCCCATGGACCATGTTGCGATCCAATTAATCCACCCGCCCAGGCACCCATAATCATCATGCCTTCAAGACCGATGTTTACAACACCTGCACGCTCTGAGAACAAACCACCCAGTGCTGCCAAAACAATTGGCACTGAAAGAAGCAGCGCCGCAGATGCGGTACCTGAACTTGTTAAGTCACTTGCACCAGTAATAAGGCGAATGGATGCTAAAACGAAAACAAGCATTACCGCATAGCGAAGAATCTTCATTGCTTTCATGCCTGCACCACCTTAGCTAGCTCCTTGCTTTGTAGCGTTAATTTGAAGCGTCGCACAACTTCGTAAGCAATAACAGCGCTAAGAAGAATTGAGCCTTGCATAATCACATAAGTTTCAGGAGCAATATCGATCAGCTCTAGCGCACGTGAACTTACTTCTAGGAATCCAAAAAGAAGTGCGCTGAAAGCCATACCGCCGGCAGAGTTACGTCCCAGCAGTGCTACTGCAATTGCTGAAAAACCAATTCCGGCACGGAAACCAAGGTTGTATGTGTGTGTCTCGCCCAGAACTGTTGGCAGACCCGAAAGTCCCGCAATAGCCCCAGAAATTACCAGCGCCCAAAAGGTCATCTTCTTTGAATTAACACCACTAACGCGGGCAGCGATTGGATTTAATCCTGATGCGCGGAGTTCAAATCCAAACCGGGTGCGATTTACAACAAACCAGAAAATCAAACCTAGCGCCACAGCCACGAAGAACATTCCGTAGACGCCGCCACCTGGTTGATCCTCAACGCCAATCTTTCGAAGAAGTGGCATTAAATCTGGAATCTGCGCAGATGCAGGAAGCTCTTTTGTTTCAAGGTTATTTGAGCCTTCTTCAAAGACAGCAAAGTGCTTAGATAACAAGTAGGCAGACAAGCCACCAGCCAAAGCGTTGAGCATGATTGTTGAAATAACTTCATTCACGCCACGCTTAACTTTCAGGTATGCCGCAATTGCCGCCCATAAACCACCAAAAGTCATAGCAATAATGAAAACTACAGCTACGTGCAAAATTGGTGGAAGCACAAACATGGCACCGATGTAGCAACTAAACAGTGCACCCAAGCGCAACTGTCCTTCTACACCAATATTAAAAAGACCCGCTCTAAAAGTTACTGCGATTGCAATTGCTGCAATGTAGTAAGGGGTGGCGGTGTTAACAATCTCCATCAAGGATCCGGCTTCAGTACCGTAATCCCACATGGCTTTGAAAGCTTCTACTGGAGATTTCTTACTAGCAATAACGGCAAGGCTAGAAATCAAAATTGAAAAGATTGCCGCAGCAAGTGGTGCTGCAATTGCTAAGCCAATCTTGCTTGGTGTGAACTTTCTAGTAAATGAATTACTCATGCCGCACCTGTCATCGCAGAACCTAATTGTTCAGGAGTAGTTTTTGCTGGATCTAGTTCGGCGGTGATGGTTCCACGCAACATGACAAGCAAGCGATCTGACATTCCAATCAACTCTTCTAGGTCAGCAGAAATTAGGACGACCGCCATTCCTTTTTCACGAGCTTTACGCAGAACATCCCAAATAGCAGCTTGAGCACCCACATCAACACCGCGGGTTGGATGAGATGCAACTAGTAACGCCGGTGCTTTGCTCATTTCACGGCCAACGATGAACTTCTGCTGATTACCACCAGAAAGAGCTGCAGCCAAAGTATCTGGACCAGGTGCTCGCACATCAAACTCTTGCATGATTGTGCGAGTACTTTCGATCGTTGCTTTCTTATCAATGACAAAACCGCGCATCACTGGCTTGCCGCGTTGATGTCCTAAAATTCTGTTTTCCCACAATGGCGATGTCATCATTAATGATTGACGTTGACGATCTTCAGGAATCAAGCCGATACCTAAATCATGGCGATGGGCCACGCTTAATGCATCAATTGAGCTGCCCTGAAATTCAATGGATCCGGTGTATTCACGCAGACCCATGATCGCTTCAACCAGTTCTGCTTGACCGTTTCCTTCAACACCAGCAATTCCAACAACTTCACCGGCATGCAAGTTAAAGCTGATGTTGGAAATCAAATCGCGGCTACCAGCGGCTGGAACTGAAACACTCTTTAGCGCCAAAGTGATTTCCTCGCGACGCGTATGTCCCAGAGTTGAAGGCTTTGGAAGTTCGCTGCCGACCATGAGTTCGGCCAACTGGCGCGCAGTAACATCTTTTGACTTAACTTGGGCAACTGTTGAACCTTGTCGGACAACTGTTACATCATCGGCAACGCGCAAAACTTCATCTAGCTTGTGCGAGATAAAGATAACCGCCATACCCTGGGCACGAAGGCCTTCGAGAGCTTTAAACAGATCATCTACTTCCTGTGGAACCAAGACCGCAGTTGGTTCATCAAAAATCAAAATGTTTGCACCGCGGAAAAGAACTTTCAAAATTTCTACGCGTTGACGCTGGCCCACCCCGAGCTCTTCAACCAATACATCTGGATTTATCTCTAAACCATACTGTGCTGCCATTTCCACAATCTTCTTGCGAGCAGCTGCAAAATCAATGGTTGCCCCATGCTTTGGTTCTGAACCTAAAATAATGTTTTCAAGGACCGTGAAGTTATCGGCCAGCATGAAGTGCTGATGAACCATTCCGATACCCGCATCAATTGCATCATTGGGGGTTTTGAAGTTAACTTCTTTGCCTTTTACTAAAATCTCGCCGCTATCAGGGCGTTGCATTCCGTACAAAATCTTCATGACAGTTGATTTGCCAGCACCATTTTCACCGATGAGGGCGTGGACCGTGCCGGTTTCGACCTTCAGTGAAACATCTTTATTAGCAATTACGCCAGGAAAGCGCTTACTGATGTGCCGCAGTTCTACTGCTACTGACACTGTCAATCTCCTTTGACTGTCGCGGTGCGAAAAACATTTGGCCCAACAAGGAGATTTAACTCCATTGTTGGGCCAAATGCCACTTTCTATCTAATCAATTTCCACAAGAATAATCACATGAAGTGATTATGGCTTTGTTGGAACCTTGATTCGTCCTGACTTGATTCCAGCAGCAGCTCTATCGATCTGTGCCTTGTACTTGTTGATGTATCCGCCTGAGTATGAAACGCCAACACCGTTAAGTGATAGGTCATACACACGACCGTAGCGACCTTCTTCATCAAGAATGTCGTTAACTGATGAGCCTGCAACAGCTGTTGCAATTACATCGTAAACAGCACGGTCAACGCGCTTGATCATTGATGTGAGCATGTTCTTCTTCTCAGCTGCTGAAGCTGTTTGCCACTGATCAGAGTCAACTCCGATAGTCCAAACCTTCTTGCCAGCCTTTGCAGCATCTGCTGCAGCTGCGAAGTTACCCGCACCTGAACCACCTGCTGCTGAGTAGATAACATCGACACCCTTATCGATCATTCCCTTTGCAATAACCTTTGCCTTAGCTGGGTCATTGAATCCACCGAAATCAGGTGGCTCTGTAACGTACTTGACGTCAACAGTTGCTGACTTCT
>JACCDP010695134.1_pt1 | contig 20458 bp, 17 predicted proteins | sample 7445841 | NCBI WGS metagenome assembly JACCDP01 (sample SAMN15323441, study PRJNA562643) | freshwater metagenome | isolation source: river surface water | place: USA:Blue River Watershed | collected 2017-08-17
ACTTGAATCTCTATTTGTTCCCGAATCCGTAAGTTTTGCTTAACATTTGCATAATTCACAAAGAGGTAGTTTTCCTTTGTGAAAATCGCAACAAACCCATAGGGATTTCGCTATTTTTGTGGCTTCGGAAATTGTGTGCAATTCCGAAAACCCTGTAGGTCCGGATTGTGACTGAAAGGGCGAAGCTATAAAAACATCTCAACACATAAAAAGTTTTAACCCTTGAATTTTTCTTTAACCAATACCAAAATTGCTGTCATTGGACAAGGTTATGTGGGACTTCCCCTGGCCGTGGAATTTGGCAAGCATTATCCCACCTTGGGATTTGATATCAATGCCACACGCATTGAGCAACTGTGCAATGGCATAGACCTCACCCAAGAGATGAGTGCGGAGCAGCTCAAAGGCAGCCTGCATCTGAAGTTTTCGGCCAACACCGCCGACCTAGCCCAGGCCAATGTCTACATTGTGACCGTGCCCACACCCATTGACGACAACAAAAAGCCCGACCTGGCTCCGTTGAAAGGCGCGAGCAAAATGTTGGCCCAAGTGCTGAAAAAAGGCGATGTGGTGATTTACGAAAGCACCGTTTACCCAGGTTGCACAGAGGAAGATTGTGTACCCCTTCTCGAACAAGGCAGCGGACTCACATATAATCAAGACTTTTTCTGTGGCTACAGTCCAGAGCGCATTGTGCCGGGCGACAAAGAACGTACCTTGACAAAAATTCGCAAGATCACCAGCGGCAGCACAGAAGCAACCGCCGATTTTGTGGATCAACTCTACGGAAGCATCATCACCGCCGGCACCTACAAAGCTCCGAGCATCAAGGTAGCCGAAGCCGCCAAAGTCATAGAAAACTGTCAGCGCGATTTAAACATCAGCTTCGTGAATGAGTTGGCTCTCATTTTCGACCGACTCAATCTCGATACCACCCAAGTGCTAGAAGCTGCGGGAACCAAGTTTAATTTCTTGCCCTTCAAACCGGGTTTGGTCGGCGGACATTGTATCTCCGTAGATCCATACTACCTCACTAGCAAGGCCGAGAGCGTGGGTTATTTTCCGGAAGTGATACACAGCGGACGCCGCATCAACGACAACATGGGTGCTTTCATAGCCTCCAAAGTGGTGAAATTGATGATAGCCAAAAACCAACCCGTAAAAGGTGCCAAAGTATTGGTCTTGGGTATCACTTTTAAAGAAAACTGTCCGGATTTGCGCAATTCCAAAGTGATTGACGTAATCCGCGAACTCCAAAGTTACGGGGTAGATGTAGATGTGGTGGATCCGCATGCTCAGACCGAAGAAGTGGAGCATGAATATAACTTCCAATTAAACTCGTGGGCTGACCTCAGTGCCGCTCCAAAACATTACGCCGCCGTCATCCTGGCAGTAAGCCACAAAGAATTCATTTCCTCCGATATCCGCGCCTTCCAAGCGACGGATGCCGTGTTATACGATGTAAAAGCCGTTCTGCCCCACGCATGGGTGGATGGCAGATTGTAAACAATTCATCGTAGATTTGCGAAAAAATCAGACCTATGCCGAAAAGTAACCCAAACATACCCCAACAAACAAAACCGCAGTTTGGCCGCCTCACAGCCGCAACCCTGCTGTTTTTGGCATTCGCGCTCAGCGGTTGCTACAGATACAAAAACCAAATCCTGTTTCAAGGCCTCAAGGATACCACCTACACCGCCAGCATGCAACAGCCCAAGCCCATCATTCAACGGGGTGATCAGCTTAGTATTATGGTGTATGGTTTAGACAATGTAACCGCAGCCTACTTCAATGCACCCATGGGTGGAGCAATGGCTGGCCAAATGATGATGCAGCAAGGCGGCGGACAAGGTGGCGGTATGATTGGTTACATCGTAAACGAAGAAGGCACCATTGAATTTCCTAAGTTGGGTACAATCAAGATCTTGGGTTATACCCACGAGCAGTTGCGGGATACCTTACAAAATCGACTGACCCCTTGGATCAAAGACCCCATTGTGAATGTACGCATGCTGAACTTTCGGGTCACCTTCATGACCACCACCCATGCCCAAACCGTGGTGATCATGAACCAAAAAACCAACATCCTTCAATTTTTGGGTATGGTAGGTGGCATACAGTGGACAGACAGAAAAGACAATATTCTGATTATCAGACAGATTGATAGCGTGCGACAAGTGATTCATGTAGATTTTACGAACAAGGAGATTTTTAACAGTCCGGTGTACTACCTGCAACCCAACGACATTGTTTACGTGGAGCCTAACAAACTCAAATTTGTGGAATCCAACGTGGCAGTGATCTCCTTGGTGACCAGCATTACCTCCACCCTCAGCATCTTGGTGCTCTTTGTCAACAGTTTGGGGAAATAGTATGGAGAACAACGAAAAAGAATTTAAGCCAGACATCGTCCCCATTAAGGAGATCATTTTCAAGGATTATCTGCCCTATTGGCCTTACTTTATCCTGAGTACATTGGTAGCGGCGTTTGCTGCATTCATCTATCTACGCTACCAAGTACCTGAATACCAGGTGAACGCCACCATGACGATTAAGGCTGAGAAAGAAGGTATAAGTACTATGGTGGAGAAACTGGTGGGGGGCAATACCGGTGGCAATGCCAGCAACAACATCAACGACAAACTCTATGTCTTGCAATCCAACAAAATAAAAATGTTGGCGGCCAAAATGGCCAACTTGCAGGTGCGCATAGAATCGCATGGAAAAGTATCGTCACTTGAGAGCTACGAAAATCTGCCATTTCAAGTCCTTCTCACTCAGCCCGATTCAGCTGTGGATTTTAAAGCGGATTTTACTTGCGATGCCCAAAGCCAGGGTTTGAAAGTCAACGGAAAACTTTATCCATTCAACGAACCAATAAATTTAGGTGGCAATGCAGTGGTTTTGCAATGTGGCAATCCCGGCGCTTGCGGCGATGCCAAAACCAAATATACGCTTTCGATTTTTTCTCTTGCCTCAGCGGCTGGGGTTAATGCCGGTGGTTTTACCGCCAAGCCGGCCGAAAAAGGATCTAGTATTATTAATCTGAGTTTAACCACGAATATCCCGCAGAAAGGGGTAAAAATGTTGGATGCCATCATGCAGGCTTACAAAAGCACTAGCATGGATGAGAAGTTGATGCAGGCCAAAAACACCATTCAGTTTGTGGATGAGCGTTTGCAGGTGCTGAGCGGAGACTTAGATTCTGTGGAAGGCAGCATTGAAGCCTTCAAACGCAGCAACGGCATTGCAGACATCTCCGCTGAGTCTGAAATTTTCATGGAAAATGTGGCTGAGAGCGATAAGATGTTGGCTCAGTTAGATCTCCAATTGACCCTTTTGGGTGATTTGGAAAGATATGTGATAGGCCGTGGCAAAAACCCGGGCATGGTTCCCAGTTTGATTGGTCTACCCGATGGAGGATATACCAGTAGCTTGTTGACCAAATTATATGAGGCCGAACTTAAATTGCAAGAAATTCGGGCCCGCAATGGAGACAAAAGCGATTTGGTAATTACCGCCACGCAGGAAATCCAAACCATGAAGGAAAGCCTGTTTGAAAGTATACAAAACGTACGTAAGAACTTGCAATCCCTTAGACGGGAGTACAATGCCAAAGCAGGGAAATACAGCGAATTGATGAGGGATATTCCCAGCAAGGAACGCAAATTGTTGAACATTACGCGACAGCAAGTGGTAAAAAATGGTTTGTATACCTTCCTGCTCGAAAAGCGTGAAGAAGCGGCTATTCAATACTCGGCAACTTTGGGAGATATACAAATTATTGAGCCGGCTAGTGCCGTTCATAAGCAAATTAAGCCCGATATAATTGGTGTGTATTCATTAGCAATTTTTAGTGGTATTATCTTAGTAATTATTGTTCTATTTTCGAAGCAGTCATTAAATAATAAATTGCAATATCGTTCTGAAATTGAGCGGTTAACAGAAGTGCCTGTACTAGAAGAAATAGTGCAGGTAGAATCAGAATCTCCCTTGGTGATGAAAGACGGAAATCGGACATTAATCGCGGAACAATTTAGAAGCTTACGAACCAACTTGGGTTATTTTAAAACGGCCACACCAGACAAATGTAAGGTGTTGGTGAGTTCGAGTATTCCAGGTGAGGGAAAGAGTTTTATTTCCACCAACTTGGCCATCAGTTATTCTTTAGCGGGGTTGAAGACAGTATTGATTGAGAGTGATTTGCGTAAACCCAATGTGGCCAAGCACTTTGAGATTAGCAAGCGGCTGGGCCTGAGCAACTATTTGAGTGGTAATGCTACCATGGAAGAGGTAACCTTTGAGACGGGCATGGCCAACCTCTGGGTAATCCCATCAGGACCAATTCCTCCTAACCCGGCGGAGTTGATCACCGGTAGCACCCGCTATGCGGGTTTGTTGGAAGGCTTGATCAAGGATTACGACAGGGTGGTGATCGACTGTCCGCCAGTGGGTTTGGTAACCGATGCCCAGTTGCTCTGCGACTACGTAGATATAAATTTGTTTGTTTGTAGGCAGGACCATACGCCCAAAGCGGCCTTGGCGAATTTGCTAAACCCTCTATACGAAAGTGGTAAGTTTGGGCAGATGGGATTGGTATTTAACGGATTGAACCAACAGGCCAAAGGATACGGATACGGATACGGATACGGATACGGATACGGATACGGATACGGATACGGATACGGATACGGAAGTTATGGCTACGGGTATGGCTATTATGGCGAAACTCAGAAAAAACCCAATCCATTATTGAAGTTGGTATCAATTTTGTTGGCGCCGCTATTAGCCCCCTTGGCAGACCTACGCAAATTGGGTGGTAAAAAATCAAAGAATAAAAATGTATATTAATTGTAATCTGAACTTATAAACGTTGATAAAACCAAGTGTGTGATTATGTTTTAATTTTTTTGACCACCAAGGCAAAGTAAAAAACAACAATAAATGATCGTCAAAATAAAAAAAATAGTAATTAATTCATATAAAAAAATTAACAAACCCTCTTTTTTTTTAACAAATATATTGTCTGTTTTTACTGGGGCGACAATTGCTCAATTTATACCTCTTGTTACAGCTCCTATTCTTACTCGAATATATGAACCAACTGATTATGGAATTCTTGGAATATTGATGAGTATTTCTGGTTTAGCCGGTGTTTTTTCTACGATGGGCTACTCTAATGCTATAATTATTGCAAAGACAGAAGAAGAAACGAAAAAATTGGTTGGATTGTGTTTAAAGAATTTATTAATTGCAACAATAGTTTGTTTGATAGTAATTGTTATTTTTATTAATTTTATTGCGAATATTTTTAATATCGAAAATCACAGTGAAATGTTGTATTCAGTGCCAATAAGCCTTCTTCTGAGTGGTATTGGTTCAATTTTTGGTTTGTTCGCCACAAGGTACCGATATTTTAAAATGATTGCGGCAAATAAAGTTATTAGTGCTATAATTGGTGCGGTGTGTTCTATTTTTATCGGTTTATTATACAAAAATGTGATTGGCTTAATTATTGGATTCCTAGTCAGTCAGTGTGCGAGTAGTTTGGTTTTATTGTATTTTCTCAATAAAAAACATCAAATACCTTCAGTGTTTGAATTTTTGAAACAACATACAAAAATAGTTGCGACTAACTTTAATAATTTTCCAAAGTATGTTTTACCATCAGATTTTATTAACAGTTTTAGTAATTTATTACCAATGTTTATTTTAAGTTCCTATGCCGTATCACCAAACCTTGCTGTTGGGTATTACAATATGAGCAATCGAATTTTGGGGCTTCCCATTGGGTTAATTTCAAATTCGATAGGTGATGTTTTTAAACAAAGAGCAGCAAGCGATTATAATGAATTTGGTAGTTGTAGGCCTATTTTTATAAAAACCTTTAAAGCACTTTTAACTAGTTCAATTATTCCTTTTGCTATTTTGATTATTTTTGGTGCGGACATATTTGCATTAGCCTTTGGTGAAAAATGGCGTGGTGCAGGGGAATATTCCCAAATTTTAGGTGTTATGTTTTTTTTTAGGTTTACGGTAAGTCCTCTCAGCTATGTTTTTTATGTGGCAAATAAGCAAAAGTTTGATTTTTATCTGCATTTATTATTCATAGTCATTGGTTATGTATCACTATATTTGGGAATTGAAATATTTGATAGTGTAATAGTGAGCTTATGGCTTTTTTCAATTGGATACTCATTGATTTACATGATTTATTTCGTTATTTCCTATAAAATTACAATTAACCGAAATTATAAATAAAGTATTAAATTAATGTATAAATAAAATGAGTAATTTTGAAAAAGAATATTATGAAAGTCCTAGTTTTTGGGAAGGATCAGCGCTGTTAGATGAAGGGAATAGAATACGGATAGCGCAAACAATTGAAAGTATTCCTCTAGATGTTGTAAAATTGGCTGATATTGGTTGTGGTAATGGTGTGTTTATTACCAAATTAATGGAGTTGATGCCAAATATTACTACAACAGGAATCGACCGGAGTGCGGAAGCATTGAAACATGTGCCAGGCGATACAAAAATTGGTGATATTACAAATTTGCCGTTTGAATCTAACTCTTTTGACTGTGTAACTTGCCTCGAAGTTATTGAGCATTTAAATGTTAATGATTTTGAAGTTGCATTGAATGAGTTGTCGAGAATCAGTAGAAAATACATAATTATAGGAGTGCCGTTTGAAGAAAAAATTCAAAACAACTTGGCTTGTTGTCCTAAATGTCATTCTACTTTTAATAGAGATCTGCATTTACAATCTTTCAATTTAGAAAAGTTGGAAAATTTATTTTCGATATTTAAGTTGATAAAATTTACAAATGTTGTAAAGTCAAGTGAAATATTAGGAATATCTTGTTTTTACAGGATAAAATACATGTTTAATAAAGTTAAATTAAGTTTTGAATCGCCGATTTGTATTATTTGTGGATACAAAAATGATTCGTTCAAATTAGATATTAATAAAGATAAACTTGTTAAAAATGGTGTTTTTAGACTATACATAAAAAATCTTGTGAAGGGTATTAAGGATTTTGTTAAAATAATTTTACCAAAGAGAGAAACGAATGGTTACTGGGCAATTTGTGTGTACAGAAAAGTAGAAAAATAATGATTATTTTTGATTTTATTAGGCTTTGTTTCTAATAGAATAATGTTGTTTTCTGATTAATAGATAGGTGGCTAACGATGTGCAAATGATTAGATTAGTAATATTTTTTTGTTACTTATAAGATTTAATCTATTATGTTGTTATTTCAAACTTCATATTTTGTCGATAGTATATTTTAGATTTTTAAAATGACAGTAATAATTAATTGTAATCTAGGTAATCCGAAATCTATCCAGAACATGTTGGCGTATCTTGGTATTGAGTCTAAAATAAGTGCCAATCATGCGGAAATAGCATCCGCAGATCGTCTAATTTTACCTGGAGTTGGGCATTTTAAGCAAGGGATGGAACAGTTAAATAAATTTGGTTTGTTAGATGTATTAGAAAATATGGTCTTCGTTAATAAGAAGCCTATTTTGGGTATTTGTTTGGGAATGCAATTATTAACCAAGTTTAGTGAGGAAGGGGATGTGGCGGGTTTGGGTTTTATTGATGCTCAAACTAAAAAATTTGAATTTCAAGACAGAAATCTAAAAGTTCCGCATATGGGTTGGAATTCAGTGGAGTTTTTAAAAGAAACGGCATTGAATTCAGGCATTTTAATTCAACCGCGGTACTACTTTGTACATTCATATTTTGTGGAATGTGCCGATCAGGATGATATTTTGTGCACTACCATTTACGGCCAAGAATTTGTATCTGGTTTTCAGCATGAAAACATATTTGGACTACAGTTTCATCCTGAAAAAAGCCACAAATTTGGTATGGACTTGCTAGCGAATTTTTGTAAAATTTAATGGCCTTACAACCACGGATCATTCCTGTTTTGCTACTTCACAAAGGGGGCTTGTACAAAACCAGGCAATTCAAAAACTCCTCTTATGTGGGTGATCCCATAAACACGGTGCGCATTTTCAATGAAAAAGAAGTAGATGAGCTGCTGATTTTAGACATCGACTGTTCTAAAGAAAACAAAGAACCCAATTACACCCTTATTGAAGAAATCGTCAGCGAGGCCTTCATGCCTGTTGGTTACGGAGGTGGTATCTCAAGCTTGGCAATTGCACAAAAAGTATTTCAATTGGGCGTAGAAAAGGTGATTATCAATACGGCGCTCCAAAACAACCAACAGCTAATAGCAGATATTGCCGCTTTTTATGGCGTGCAGGCGGTGGTAGCGAGTATCGATTACAAAAAAGGTTTTATAGGTGGCACAAAGGCCTACTTTACCAATGGAGCCAAAAAGTCTGTTTACACACCACAAGAGCTTGCCAAAATTGCTGAAAAAGCCGGGGCAGGTGAAATTATACTGAACGCAATAGACCGTGAAGGCACCTACCAAGGATTTGACATCAACTTACTCGAGCTAATTGTAGGTTTGGTTCAAATTCCTGTTGTGGTTTCTGGTGGAGCCAGTTCAAATGCAGATTTTGACGCTGCCAAAGAAGCTGGTGCATCTGGCATGGCCGCAGGCAGCATGTTTGTTTACCAACGCCCACACAATGCTGTTCTTATTTCTTATCCAAGCAATTATTTTTACCTATGATGGTACTCGATAAAAACGACCCTAATTACCGCCAATGTAGATTGTCCGTTATGGACAATATTGCTGATCCCGATATAACATTCGATGAAAATGGAATTAGTAATTATTACTATGAATATTTGGAGGCTGAAAACAAAAATGTGATTAAAGGTCAAGCAGGTGTTGAGAAGTATAAGGAAATAATAACTAAGATCAAAGCCGATGGCCATGGCAAAAAATATGATTGTATTTTAGGTGTAAGTGGTGGTGTTGATTCTACTTACCTTGCCTACCTTGCTAAACAAGACGGCTTGCGCGTTCTCTGTGTCCATTTTGACAATGGATGGAACTCAGAATTGGCGGTTAAAAACATTCAGAGTATTGTAGAAAAATGTGGATTTGATTTATACACATATGTAATAGATTGGGAAGAATTTAAAGATGTCCAACTATCATTTTTAAAAGCATCTGTAATTGATATTGAGGCAATAACAGATATTGCAATATTTTCTTCTTTAATAAAAATTGCCGTCAAGTTTAGAATAAATAAAATATTGAGTGGTAATAATGTAGTTACAGAATACGTATTGCCGAAGTCTTGGATATTTAAGGACGTAAAAAATCTTTTAGATATACATAATAAATTTGGAAGTGTAAAAATAAAAAAATTACCTCTAATAAATAAAACAAAACTAGCATTGTTGCGCAATTACAATAATATAGAATTTATTGAGATTTTGAATTTTGTACGATATGAAAAAGCTGAAGTAAAAAAAATAATAGTAGAAGAATTGAATTGGGTTGATTATGGAGGTAAACATTATGAATCTGTGTTTACACGTTTTTATCAAGGTGTAATTTTGGTTGAAAAATTTAAAGTTGATAAGCGAAAGGCTCATCTCTCAAATTTGATTTTTTCTGGACAAATAACAAAAGATGAGGCACTTCTAATTTTAATGGAACCAATTATTAATTCTCAGATGAAGGAAAGTGATACATTGTTTGTTTTGAAAAAGCTGGGGGTTTCTGAGGAATGGTTTAAAAATTATTTAAACAGTCCTGGAATTAATCACCGATTTTATAATCATACAAAACCATTTTTTGAAAAGTTTAAATATTTAGAATTTGCCAGACCGTTTTGGATTTGGTTAAAGAAGCAAAAAAAATGAAAGGCGTCTACTTAGTTCCCGATCCTAAAATGATGAAGCCAAGTTTTGGTCCTTCTGAACACATCAAAGTAGGTCTGTTAGAGTTGGAAAAATACTTTGAAATGGAATTAATAGTGTTGGGTGAATATATAGAGATTGAAAATTCAAATAAAAGGATACCGAGGAAAAGTTTACTAAGAAACTTTGGATTAGTCGGAGTATTGCGGGATCTGAAACTCCTATATTGTTCCAACCGCAATCGACGAATACTGATTAACAAATTAAAAGAAATAGGTAATGTAGACTTTATATACGAGAGAGGTCAATATTTAGATTTTCGGGGGATCATGGTGGCCAAAAAATTAGGGATAAAGCATTTTTATGAAGTAAATTGGATAAATTATTTAGGAATTAGACAATTTTACAAATCTTGGTTTAATCCAATTTCTAGAAAGTTAGAAGAGCTGTCTTATTCAAGTGCAACATTGAATTTTATTGTTGGTACTCAATCTGAATTGTTGAATATTAATTCTAAGAAGATTTTTACAATACAGAACGGAATATACAATTCAACGATTTTAAGTAATCAATATAATGTAAATCAAGTAACAGGCAAAATTAGCATTTTTTACGTAGCGAATCTTATGCCCCATCATCGGTTTGATATATTATTGCAAGCTTTGTTGGGTTTCAAGTATTTGAATAGAATTGAGTTAAATTTAGTTGGATATAATTTTGAAAATTATACGGATAGACTTCCCAAGAATTTGTCTTGGGTGAACCACGGGCCAATTCCCCAAGCAGATTTGAAGGATGTTATGAGAAATGCGAATTTAGGTCTTATTTCGGGTGGGCCACAATACAGTTCTTTCATGAAGTTTTTTGAGTATGCATCGTTGAAATTAGCTATTGTTTGCCCAGATTTAAAAAATTTGCGAACTATTTTTTCGGATACGGAGGTGCTTTTTTTTAGGAATGAGTCAAGTGATTCACTTAGAGAAATACTTGAATATGTGGTAGAAAATGATTATTTATTAGACGTTTTTGGTCAGAAGGTATATGAGAAGGTAGCAAATAAATATACATGGGAGAACATTTACAGAGAAATTTCTGAGAAAATAAAATTAAATTGTTGAAAATATGAAGAAAATATTAATTACTGGAGGAGCCGGATTTATTGGTTCGGCTGTCTTTAGAGAGTTGAAATCGTGTGGGTATGATTTGTATATAATAGATAATTTATCATTTGGGCGGAGAGCGCATGTTGAAATAGATGATGAGCGATTTTTCAACGTGGATATAGTTGACGCCGTATCTGTTTTAGAGACATTTGATGTTATAAAACCGCATTGGGTTTTACATTTGGCGGCACTTCATTTTATTCCTTATTGCGTAGAAAATCCTCAGTTGACTTGTGATGTTAATATTACAGGAACGAAAAATGTTTTGTTTGCATCGGAACATTGTGATACAGTCGAAAAAGTTTTTTTCTCCTCTACGGCGGCCGTATATCCCATATCTAATACTTCTCATTCTGAATCGGATACAACTGGTCCAATGGATATTTATGGGGTTTCGAAAATGGCGGGGGAATATTTATTTCACGATTTTCATAATAAAACAGGCGTGCCAACTATTATTTGTAGGTTTTTTAATGCCTTTGGACCGAATGAGACTAATCCACATTTGATCCCAACAATACATAATCAATTAACACTAGGAGAATCAGTAATAAGACTTGGTAATTTAGAACCCAAGAGAGATTTTATTCATACCAGTGACATGGCTGTTGCTGTGAAATTGTTGATGGAAAAGTTTGAATCTGGTATAGATGTTTTTAATTTAGGACAGGGCATAGAATACTCTGTGAAAGAGATTTTCGATGCTTTTCTCAAGGTGAGCAACAAAAAATTAAAGGTTGAAATTGATTTAAATCGTGTTAGGAAAGTTGATAGAATGCACTTAGTCGCGGAAATTTCAAAAATCAAGAGATACATTAATTGGGAGCCAAAAATGTCAATTGAGGAAGGTCTTTTAACTATGATAGGTTAATTTTCTTAGATTGTTAAAATCATGCGAAAAATGAAAATTGGAATTATACATTCAGGTTATAATTCACAAAGAAACTTTATTTATTTACCTCTAAAGGCGGTTGATTTTGTACGTGTTTACGATATTCATAAAATAATATCATATTTATTGTATAAATTATTTAGAAAAAATTCATCATTCCATGATAATTTTTTTAATAATTTTGGTTGCTCGATGGTAGACGGATATCATTTTTTTAATGCGATAACGAATGTAAAACAGCCTTGGATAGTGACGTTTGAAACGTCGTTGCCGAGATTAAGAACTTTTGACAATAATACTGCCCAACTTTTGGCGAGCAACAATTGTAGAGCTATAATTGCTATTAGTACTAGAGCTTTTGATAATCAGTGTAGGTATTTTCTTGATCATGAGTTGAGTGAATCAATTAAAAAAAAAATGTTTGTTTTAAAGCCAACGCAAGAAATATTAGTTGACAGCGCTAGCGCGAAGAATTTTTATGGTGAAAAGCTTATTGTTACTTTTATAGGTCGGCATTTTTATCGTAAGGGTGGTTTGGAAATAATGAAAGCTATTGAGAGATTACCCGATGGTATTGATATTAATATAGTATCAAACATGGAAATGGATAAATGGCGCAATGACTTTATTTCAAATGATGATGTTGTGGACATTGAGAGATTCAAAAAAAATGATAGGATAAATTATTTTTCGAGTTTGCCAAACGCTCAGTGTCTTGAACTTTTGAAAAAATCGCATATATTATTGTTGCCATCTTTTGGTGAAACCTATGGTTACACCGTTCTTGAGGGAATGGCGGCAGGATGTGTTCCAATTGTTACGAATTTGAGTTCTTTTTCTGATTTCGTAAATGATGAAAATGCCTTTATTATTGACTTAGAACTAACAACGAGGATTGATTCTTACGGATTTTGGGATATTGATAATCCGATGTGCAATAAGACAATGTATGAAAAAAATTCTAGAGCGATAGAGGAGGGAGTTTATTCCTTTTTAAAAATTGCAATGATCGACAGGGAGTTGTTAGAATTTAAATCAAATAAATCATTGGAAATGATTAGGCAAAATCATAGACCTGCAGATGCTGCATCACGGCTTGAAGAGATTTATAATAATTTTAGCTATAAATGAAAATTGTATTTTGTACTGACGGGATATTTCCTCTCTCCATTGGAGGTATGCAAAGGCACTCAAAACTTCTTATTGAAGAATTGGCGAAAGATATTGAATTGCAAATTTGGGTCATACACCCACACAAGGAAAGCGTTTTTAACAATGAACGAATTAATGAAATAAAAATCCGTGGAATTAATTCTTCAAATAATTATTTGATTGAATGCTATAAATATTCTAAAAGGGTATATTTAGAAGTTGTAAAACACAATAATGCGGTAGTGTATTCTCAAGGGTTATCAATTTGGTATAATTGTCATTTGTTAAGTAAGCGCCTTATTGTTAATCCACACGGTCTAGAACCATATCAGGCTATAGGTTTTAAGAATAAATTTATTTCATTGCCATTCAGATTTATTTTTAATTACATTTTCAAAAGATCGGCTTTTGTTGTTTCTTTAGGTGGTAGTTTGACTAATATTTTAAGGAGTCAAATTGTTCGAAATAAAATTGTTGAGATTAGTAATGCTGTTAATCTACGTCACATTAGCGTTTCCCAACGAAAACAAACAGAATCATGTAGTGTCCTTTTCGTTGGCAGATTCGCTTCTAATAAGGGTATTCATGTTTTGGTTGAAGCTATCCATAAATTGGATTTGTTGGGTTTTAAAGATAAATTCAGATTTGTTTTAGCGGGAACGGGGCCGCTTTTTAACGATTTCGCCTTTCTTCTAAAGGACGCTGATAACGTTGAACTCTTAGGATTTGTGAATGATAGTAATTTACAAGAATTATATGAGCGTGCAGATATATTCGTGCTTCCAACACTTTTTGAGGGAATGCCAACAGTCGTACTTGAAGCTATGAGTTTTGGCCTACCCATTATAGTTACAGATGTTGGCGCTACAAAAGTAATTGTGGATGATTCTAATGGTAAGGTTATAAGGCGGGGATCTGTTGATGATTTATGCTCTGCTTTGCTTTGGTTCTCAAATCTGGATGCCGATGAAAAAATCAGATTAAAGTCATCTTCTATTAAAAAGATTATAGAAAAATTTAATTGGGAAGTTGTTGCTGGGCAGCACAAAGAATTACTTCGACGTTTATGAGAATATTGATTCTATATCGTGAATTAGCAGCCTATTTAGTTCCGACATTAGAGGATATTATTTTTAAATTCAACGCCCAGGTTACTTTAGTTGTTTATGAAATAAATGCAGAAGCTCCGTATATTTTTTCATCAATAAAGGGTGTGAATGTCATTCGCAAATTGGATTTTTTAAATGAAAAATTTTTAAATAGTTTTGATTTGGTTTTTTGTTCCGGATGGGCCGATAAAGATTATCTGTGGATTATCAATCAACAACAAAGTAAAACGGTAAAAGTGATATGTTTTGATTCAGAATGGCTCTTTAAATGGCGCAAAATGTTGGGAGTGATTTATCTCCGTTTGATGGTTAAAAATAAATTTGATTATGCGTTCGTTCCGGGAAAAAGTAGTTATCGTTTTGCCAAATTTATGGGATTTTCAAATAAACAAATATTAAGAGGTGTCTACAGTGCAGATGTCCAAAAATTTAGTTGTTTGAGACAAGAAGTTTTAAATCCAAATGATCGTCCACAAAGATTTCTTTTTGTTGGAAGATATGTAAAAGAAAAAGGCATTCATGATATTTGTAATGCTTTTGCTGAATTTTGTGCAGTTGATGATGGCAAGTGGGAGTTGTGGTGCGTAGGAACAGGACCAGAAAAAACAAATTGTATAAAAAATCCAAAAATTAAACATCTTGGATTTTTACAGCCGGATGAACTTGTCGCAATACTAAACGATGTAGATATATTTGTAATGCCGAGCTATTCAGAACCTTGGGGAGTAGTTCTGCAGGAAATGGTCTTGGCAGGATTGCCTATTTTGGTGTCTGATAGTGTTAATTCACGCGAACTTTTTCTTGATGAAGGTGTGAATGGTCTTGAGTTTGTGTCAGGTTCAGTTGGTGATCTATTATCGAAAATGTTCGAAATCACACTTCTCTATGAAAATAATAGGGAAGCGATGAGGAATAGAAGCAGGGAATTAGGCCGCTTGATAATGAATAATAATTGGAGTTTGAATATAGATAAAGTGTTATCTTGAAATTTTTACGCAAATATGAGTTTGGCGTATTGTTTATATACATATTGCCAATCGCTTTAGGGTTTTCTAATATTACGTTTTTTATTGCACTGTTAATTGTTGGATTGTTCTTTATATTTAAAAAACAATTATATTTATTTTTTTTGATTTTATTCATTTACAAATATGCTTCTGGGAGTTTGTTATTAGCTGATAAAAGTTCCCTGAATGCCTTAACTACGATTTTTTCTTTTTTTTATTGTTTCTTTTTCTTTAGGAATTTTAAAAAGGTTATCGAAAATTCGGGTGCTGTTCCATTTCTATTATTTGGATTATTCACACTTGTGTGTTCAGCTAATAGTATAATTCCTGCATTATCATTGGCAAAGTCTTTGGGTTTTCTTGTAAGCGGAATGGCTCTGTATTACATAGTTTTTTCCTATTTTAAGGATATAGTTCAATTTTTAACAAGATTATTTTCATTATTGGTCTTAACAAGTTTTCTAATCCCGAGGGATATTGGTATGTACAACTCCACCCTAGGTTTACACTCCGGTATATTGGGTCAGAGTCAGGCCTATGGGTGGTTGCTCACGTTATGTTTTCCTTTTTTTTTAATTAGGGCGAAAGTCAATAAATTTGATTTTTTTCATACTGTTTTGATACTTGGTGGGATTTTTTATTTGTACAATACACACATGAGATCTGCTTACATTGCTTTTTTTTGTATATTTATTATGGTGTGCTTCTTTGATGACTTGGTTAAATTCTTTCGGCCTCAGTTGTTTTTATTCTTTATCATTTTGATGGGTGTGTTTTTCAGTGCAGGCCGGATAGAATTGTTGGCACAAATCTTAGATAAACGCGGTGCTGAGGTGGAAGGATTGAACGGCATTGACGAAATGGTTGGCAGTCGCTCGAAAAAAGCTAGCCCATCTTTAGCGAATTTTTATACTAATCCAATATTGGGTATAGGTTATGGTTTACCTACAGAATCCACAAATAAACTTTACAACTATAAGGAGCATTGGGGAATAGTTTATTTTCCGGGAACCGATTTTATTATCTCTTTTCCAGTTGAAAAAGGTGTACTTTACACTTCGATTTTAGAAGAATTGGGTGTTATTGGTTTTGTTTTATTCCTTAATTTAATTTTACGTGGTACTAGAATGATTGAGCACAGATTTTTGTTATTACTCCCTGTTTTAGTTTTGAGTTTGGGGGAGGCCTCTCTATTTTCATTAAATGGTATAGGGGTTTTCGGTTTTGTGGTACTAGCCGTTTGTACCGTCAAAAATCGTTGTAATTGGGATGAATTAATGATAATCCGTTAAACCGTCTTATAACCACCTTTTGAAATTAGTTTTGATTAACCGTAAAAGACGAAAATATAATAATTTTTCCATTGAGTCGATTTTTGATAATTTAAGTATTAAGTTAAACGAAAATTTTATTAATGTCGAATGTTGGAGTTCGCCATATTTATCAAATGGTTTTGTAGCGCGTATTAAGAATATGGTTTTTCTTTTTCTAAAATCTCAGAAAAGTTGCGCTGATATCTTCCATGTTACTGGTGATGTTCATTTCTTGATTTTGGCTTTGCCGTGTCGTGTCAGTATACTAACCGTTCATGATTTGATGTTATTGGATGGGTTGAAGGGTATTAAACGATATCTGTACAAGTTATTTTGGTTTCAACTGCCATTAACTTTTGCATCCGCTGTTACCACAGTAAGTGAAACAACAAGATTAAATTTGGAAAAACAATTTCCCAAATTCAAACAAAAAATTAGGGTATTACCGCCAATTGTCGATTCTCATTTCAAAAGATTTGATAAAGTTTTCAAAATTGATTGTCCTAAAATATTATTAATTGGAACATCCAAAAATAAAAATTTAGAACGCGTTTTAGAAGCGACTTTGGGTTTGAATTTACATTTGATTATTGTTGGAAATATCCATTTGGATGATTATCCCCAACTCAACAGCCAATTATATACGATATTTACAAATTTGAACATTGAAAATTTAGTGAGTAAATACAATGATTCAGATATTGTATGTTGTTGTTCTACTGCAGAAGGATTTGGATTGCCGATTATTGAAGCACAAGTTGTAGGTAGGCCTGTTTTAACTAGTTACTGTTCTAGTATGCCTGAGGTTGCAGGTGCAGGTGCGTTATTTGTGGATCCTCATTCCATTAACGATATACGTAATGGGATTATTAGACTAATGTCTGATTCCGAATTACGAAACAGAATAGTGGAAGCTGGTTTTGTGAATTCAGAGAAATACAATCATCTGTTAGTTGCTAAACAATACATTTCCCTTTATAATGAAATTGCAAATAAGGTGTGAATTGTTATTGTTGATATGTTGTCTTATTTGATGATATTAATTTAGTACATTTAATACTTATGTAACTGATTATTTTCTTAGTTAGTGATGTCAGAAGAGTTAATGTAAAAAAATATATTTGAATAAATTAAAATGATAATATTAGGAATAAATGCTTTCCATGCTGATGCATCGGTGGCTATTTTATTAAATGGAAAGCTGATAGCCGCAACTGAAGAGGAGCGTTTCACGCGTACCAAGCATTGGGCTGGATTTCCAGTTGAAGCGATTGCCTTTTGTTTAAAAGAAGCGGGGGTTTCCCTTAAGGATGTTGATTACATCTGTATTGGACGTGACCCCAAAGCGAAGTTCAATAAGAAAATAGCGTTTATGTTGCAGTCACCAATTCATGTATTGAAATATGCTGTGAATCGCTTTGCCAATGCAAAAAAAATCAGCAGTATAGCGAATGAATTACAAAAGGTGGATGCGACTGTTTCGGTTTCTGACTTGCAAGCTAAGATCCAAAATGTAGAACACCACCGCAGTCACTTGGCATCCGCATTTTATCCTTCTCCATATGAAGAGGCAGCGATCTTATCTATCGATGGTGCTGGTGATTTTACTACAACGATGTTGGCACGTGGCAAAGGAATACACATTGAGGTATTGGAAGATATTGATTTCCCGCACTCCATAGGCGTGTTTTATACCGCGATGACCCAGTTGTTGGGGTTTCCATATTACGGTGATGAATACAAAGTCATGGGATTGGCGCCATATGGTGAACCGAAGTACGTTGATTTGTTGCGCGATGTTGTAGATTTAATTCCTGATGGATTATTCCGCTTGAACTTGAGTTACTTTCAGTCACCCCACAAGGGATATGTATACTATTCAGATGATTTTATGCCCCTGGTGCATTCCTTGTTCAGCGAGAAGATGGAGGCAAGATTCGGCAAGGTTAGAAAGAAGGAGGAGGAATTGACCCAGTACCACAAAGATTTGGCGGCATCGGTACAGCGATATACCGAAGAGATCATTTTTCACGTATTGAATTACTTGCATGAAAAGACGGGATTAACTAAAGTCTGTATTGCAGGTGGAGTGGCACAGAACAGCGTAGCTAATGGGAAGATTACGCGGAATACTCCCTTTACAGAAGTATATATTCCTAGTGCCGGCCATGACGCAGGAATTAGTATGGGCAGTGCCTATTGGGTGCATCACATGGTTGCCAAACAATCTAGGAGTGAAGCAGTCTTCAATGCAAATACGGGATGTCATTTTACCAATGAATATATCAAAGCGGAATGTGATCGATTAAACCTCAATTACCGGGAACTGAAAGATGAAGAGTTATACCCTGTAGTAGTAAGTTGTTTAACCAATGGGGGCGTGGTAGGGTGGTTCAATGGTCCTGCAGAATTTGGACCCAGGGCACTGGGTGGCCGTTCCATCATTGCAGATCCGCGCCGCAACGATGCCAAAGAAATTCTCAATTTAAAAATCAAACGCAGAGAGAGTTTTAGGCCCTTTGCGCCAAGTATATTGAAGGAGGAGGTAATCAATTGGTTTGAATTGGACGAACCCGTACCTTTCATGGAAAAAGTATTTCCAATTCGTGCAGAGAAACGCGCTGAAATCCCTGCGGTTACGCATGCTGATGGATCCGGTAGGCTGCAAACGGTTGATAAAGCCTATTCCAAACGTTACCATGAATTGATTTCTGCTTTCTTCAAAGAAACAGGTATCCCCATTTTGTTGAATACTTCTTTCAATGAAAACGAGCCCATTGTAAACGAGCCCATTGAAGCCATCAACTGTTTTCTCAGAACCAATATGGATATGTTGGTGATGGAAAATATCGTTGTGGAGTCTCGTGAACTCAAGAAAGTCTAATTTTTTGCTTGAAAAAAGCCTTTGAAGTAACCGTCCTAGGAACATCGTCGGCTACGCCTACGAAATACCGCCACCCGAGTGCACATTACGTGCGGTTGGAGGGCAGTTATTTGTTGTTGGATTGTGGGGAAGGGGCGCAGAGGCAACTATCGAGATATGGACTACGAACCCAAAGGATTTCGCATGTGTTCATTACCCATTTGCATGGGGATCACTATTTTGGATTGCCTGGATTGATTACTTCTATGGCCTTGTTTGGCAGAACTGAGCCACTGGTAGTGGTAGGTCCACCCGCCTTAGAGAGCATTATCAAAGTGCTTATTACGGAAAGTGATTCCACTTTGCCCTATGATTTAGAGTTTGTTAAAACGCAATTTGATATCCTAGAAACCGTCGCAATTGGTGATAATTTTGAAGTGATATCCGTTCCATTGAAGCATCGGGTTCCGTGCACAGGTTTTTTGGTGAAAGAGAAAGGTCCTGAACGAAGATTGGATGTTGATGCCTGCGTGAAACATCATATCCCCATGGAATTTTACGAATCTTTGAAATGGGGTGAGGATTACACGTCAAGTACGGGGAAGGTTATTCCCAACAGCCAATTAACAACTGAAGGTCATCGCAATCGAACATACGCTTATATCACGGATACCATTTTTGATCCAGATTATGTAGTTCCCATCGTGCAAGGTGCGGATTTGTTGTACCATGAAGCCACCTTTTTACATGATCGCGCAGCTAGGGCCCAAGAAACCCATCACTCCACCTCTCTGCAGGCCGCGGAGATTGCCAAAGCAGCCCAAGTAAAGCAATTGTTGATTGGACATTTCAGCGCCAGATACAACGATGCAGAACCCTTATTGGCTGAGGCTCGCACCATTTTTCCAGATACATTTGAAGCGGTTGAAGGACAAACCTTCTCCGTAGGCGGTTAGGATTTCTTTTGCCTACGCCGCACTGAACGATTCAGTACACACTCCCTAACTTCGTGCAAAACTCTCCCGCGTGCGGGCGCGACCCTTGGGACTCGCGGTGTTATTTTCGTTGGGATTCATCATGGCCAAACGAAAAAGTAGCAAAGACACCCGCCCAGATTTTCTGCGCGACAATGGAGATCGCATCGAAAA
>JACCDP010012110.1_pt1 | contig 20443 bp, 13 predicted proteins | sample 7445841 | NCBI WGS metagenome assembly JACCDP01 (sample SAMN15323441, study PRJNA562643) | freshwater metagenome | isolation source: river surface water | place: USA:Blue River Watershed | collected 2017-08-17
CATCGTAGTTTTTCATCCAAGGATCTGGAGCGCCACCTGGCAAGCTTTGCTTGTAGCAACCAAAAACGAATTTGGTGGCATTTTTGAATGCCAAGTTACCCAATGGAGCACCACCTTTGGTAGGGTCATCTTGGTATTTGTCAGTTACACTGGCAGGCAAATTGCGCTTGTCGCCATCTACGTAAACGGCCAAATTTGAGGTGGCTGCATCGTAAGAGCAAACCACGTGGTGCCATTCGTCGTTACCGATTTTGATGCGGTTTTCACCACCCAATTCAGTCCACTGCTCTTTCCAAGCTGTTGCATTCCAGTTGTTCATTGTGAACTTGATGCGGGTAGAATCGTTACCGGTAGCACCAGATTCTTGTAAGATGAAAAGGTTGCCGATCCAGTTTGAATCGTTCAACAATTGGAACCAAGATTCAGCACCATCGGTGTGGGCAGAAGTTTTTACCCAAGAAGAGATGGTTACAGACTGCAAACCGCTGATGGCAGAGCTCACACCAGTGTACAATACGTAACCGTTGCTAGCACCTTTCCAAGCTTGTCCTTTTGCACCGGCAATGAAGCTAGTACCAGAAGCTGTTCCACCTGTGATGTTGCCTTTTGCATCATCTACGCTGTTCTCGAACGAAAACTTCGCCACCAAATTGGCCGCAGCGACTTCGTCAGATGTGGTGTAACCACCCGTGGTGTTATTGTCGTCCGGAGTTTCTTCGCCACAAGATGTAACGGTGAATGTTAAGGCCGATGCTGCGAAAAGCACCGCCAATGGGAATAATTTGATTTTTTTCATAGTTGTATAAGATTTGATTTTTTTAATAGCCAGGGTTCTGTGTCATCTTACCGCCACTAAGGTCGATCTGTCGCTGAGGAATGGGGTACAAGTCATGCACACCATCGATGTAAGTTTTGCCGTGGGCACGCATCACTTCACCTGCTCTGCCTTGTCTGCGTAAATCAAATACGCGATCGTGTTCCATCGCAAATTCAACAAATCGCTCTTTCCAAATGGCATCGCGAATTTCGGCTTGGGTGGTTGCCGTGGTATTGGGCAATCCTGCACGGTTACGAATCAAATTGAGTGATTTGATGGCATCGGCTGTTTTGCCATTTTCATTGGCGGCTTCTGCGTGAATCAGCAATATGTCGGCATAGCGCAAAACGCGCATATTTTTATTGGCAAACCAATCGTCTTTTCCCCAACTTTCCATGGTTTGGGAGACATAACTTTTATAATTGTAGTGTGCGTTGGGTGCGGCACTGTTGCAAACGTAGCCATCCCATAGCACATCGCCCCGAGAGAAGAAGGTCGCAGCTTTTCGCACATCGCCCGCTTCAAAAGCATTGATAAGTGTTTGGGTTGGTGTATTGAAGCCCCATCCCAGTCCGCCGGCACCGCGAGGCGCTTGAACCACGAAGTAGCCTTCGATGGCTTTGGCGGGGGCAGATCCTTTGCAATTGATTTCCCAGATGGATTCGCTGCTGAATTCTCCTACTTCGCGGAATAATTTGTCGTAATCCGCCAACAAGCTATAGGTGCCACTGGCCATGATTTCGGCGCACAATGATTCGGCTTTCCCATAGCGTTTGCGGTACAGGGAAGATTTTGCCAACAGCGCTTTCGCAGCCCCAGAAGTTACCCTGCCTGCTTGGTCTGATAAGTAGCTGGCTGGCAAAACGGTGGCGGCAAATTCAAGGTCTGCATCGATGAAGTCGTACACTTGATCGGCGGTGGCTCTGTAGTTCAATGCTTCAATTTCTGCGGCGGTTTTGGGTACTTTGGGGATCAATGGAACGCCACCGAAGCTTCTAACCAAATTCCAGTAGAAATAGGCACGCAGGAACCTGGCTTCGCCCATCAAACGATCGCGTAATCCGGCGTTGATGTCCAATGTGGGCAATAAATCTACCGCTTTGTTGGCGCGAGCAATGCCTTCGAAATTGGATTCCCATACCTCTCCGAAGCTGATGGAGGTGGGCGACCAACTCAATTTGTCGAGCTGGTCTTTGTCTGTGCCAGTATCGCCTGGATCGCTGCCTTTTTCACCTTCGTCTGAGGCAATGGAGGTCATGCCAATCCAAGAAAATCCATGTTCTTGCCAATCGTAGAGTTTGCTGTATACTGCGGTTACCAGCTCTTGAGCGGCATTTGAAGTAGCGTTGAAGTAGTCATCGGGGGTTTGAACCCTGGGGGTTTCATCCAAGAAACTTTTGCGACATCCGCTCACGGCGATGCCCAACGTGGCGATGGCTAAGGTGCCAATGGCCCAGCTTTTTGCTGTTTTCAATGGGGTTGTATTGCGTGTGAATTTCATGGGTTTAGAATTGGATTGACAGGCCAGTGAGGAAGGTTGATGAGGTAGGATAGATGTCGAGCTCGATGCCCGCTTCGGCCGGACCCCCAGGCAACTCCGCACTAAAGCCGCTGAATTTTTTCCAGGTAAATGCGTTTTGTGCCGTGATGAAGAAACGGTATCCCTGCACTTTTGATTTCTTGGCGATGCGCGCGGGCAAGTTGTAGCCAAGGGTAAAGTTGTTTAAGCGCATGAAGCTGCCGCTTTCAACAAAGTAATCGGTGGGTTTGGGAACGCCGTTGAATGCTCTTGGGTTGGTGTTGTTTGGCTTTTGTGCTGTCCAACGCGCATCGGCCACGGCTTTCTCTACGTTGTAATTGCCACCATAGCGAACGGTTTTCTTGCCATTGAATACTTTGTTTCCAAAGTTTCCTAGGATGTCGAGGTTCAAGTCCCACTGTCCGTATTTGAAATTGCCATTGATTCCCACATAACATTTGGGCTGATAAGATCCTACGTAAATGCGATCCAAATCGTTGAGTTTGCCATCGTTGTTTTGGTCTACTACGCGGAAATCGCCAGGTTGTGCACCCAAGAAGTGCGGAGCAGCATCTACTTCGGCCTGCGATTGGAAAATGCCATTGGTTTCGTATACCCAGAAACTGCCGATCGGCTGTCCTGCCGCTACACGGGTCGCGAACTCGCCATTTCTCAAGCTGCCAAAGTTGGTTGGCAATCCACTGCCCAATCCCAACACTTCGTTGTGATTAAAGGTGGCATTGGCGCCGATGCTGTAATTGAATTTGCCTTTGCTGTTTTTGTTGTATCGCAAAGAAACCTCCAATCCGCGGTTGAGGATATCGGCGGCGTTGGTGAGCATTGAATTGTTGTTATCGCCCAGTCCGCCTGGCAAAGGGATGTTGAACAAGGCACCCAGCGTTTTCTTGTTGTAGAAGTCGATCACCCCAGAAATATGTCCGTTAATGGCCTCAAAATCTACCCCGAAATCAATTTCTTCGGTGGTTTCCCATTTGAGGTTGGGGTCTTTGATTTCGGCGATGGTAGAACCCATGGAAATTTGGTTGCCAAACACTGCGCTCAAGCCGGTGCTCAAGAGTGTCACGAACTCGGATGGGTTGATGCGGTCATTGCCCACTTTGCCCCAACTACCGCGCACTTTTAGCATGTTGATGCTGCGCACATTTTTCATGAAGCCCTCGTTGCTGACCATCCAACCCAAGCCCACAGAAGGGAAGTTGCCCCAGCGATTCTGGGTGGGGAATTTAGACGATCCATCGCGGCGGAATGAAGCGTTGAGGAGGTATTTGCCCTCGTAATTGTAGCTTACACGTCCTAGGTAGGATTCGCGCCTGCCGTAATCGGCGATCGGACGTTGGTAGTTGATGATGCCTTGGATTGGGTCGCGGCCGGTATTGAGGTAGCGGTATTGCTGTGCAAATGGTACGCCATCCAATTTGAAAGATTGCTCGAAACCATCGTATCGCTCAGCGGTGTGACCCGCCATTATTTGCATGTTGTGGCCTTTTTTCAACGTGGGTGTATACGTTAAGGTGTTGTCCCAAATCCAACGATACTTTTCCATTTCACTTTGCGTGAGGGTGGTGGTGTCGTACTTCTGGGTGGGCGATACGCGATATTTTTGTTGGTAGTTGGCGCCCCTGCTGTTGTCGTAGTCGAGGCCAAAGGCGCTTCGGAACGACAGGTTTTTCTTGAGTTTGACATCGCCATAGAAATTGCCCATGAAGCGATTGCCCCAAGTTTTATCGTCGGTGTACTCCAATTTTGCCAGCGGATTGCCCACATCGCTGAGGGTCGTAAATCCGTAGGTGCCATCTGCGTTTTTGGCATTGTAAATGGGTGCTGCGTTGTAGGCGTCGGTGAACAGACTGAAGGGCTTATTGTTTGAATTCCAGCGGGTTAGTCCGATATTGTTTCCAAATTTCAGACGATCATTTACGCGGTATTCATTGTTTGAGCGAATCGATACCCGCTCGTAATTGTTATCGTTCAGAATCCCATTTTCATTGTAATAGTTCACTGAAAACAGGTAAGAGGTGGCTTCGGTTCCCCCAGAGATGCTGAGGTTATGGTTGTTCATGTTGCCAGGGCGGGTGATGGCATCGTACCAGTTGGTTTCGCCAGTGACATCGGTGGGCAATACGGCGAACGTGCCGGCTGCTTCATTGGAGTACTTCGAGAACGTTCCGGGACGGGCCATGGCGATTTTGTTCGACATCAACTTTACACCGGCGTAGCCATCGTAATTGAGTTTGGGTTTTCCCATGCCGCCGCGTTTGGTGGTAATGAGGATAACGCCATTGGCCGCACGCACACCGTAAATGGCGGTTGACGATGCGTCTTTCAGTACATCGATGGTTAGGATGTCGGCCGTATTGATATTCCTGATATCGTCGGTGATGATTCCGTCTACCACGTAAAGGGGTTCTGCACCACCGATTACTGAACCCGTTCCACGAATCCTTACTGTGGGGGCTGATCCTGGTGCGCCGGAGTTGGTGATTTGCACACCGGCCATTTTAGATTGAAGGGCTTGCGATGCAGTGAGCACCGGTTGCTGCATGATTTCTGCGCCTTTGATGGAAGCAATAGAACCGGTTAGGTCTTTTTTCTTTGCTGTTGCGTAGCCGATCACGACGGCCTCTTCCATGGGTTTTTCGATGCTGTCTTGGGTAGATTTGGTTTCTGGGGTGGCCGTTGTTTGGGCGTGGGTTAAGCCCAGGGTTGCGGCGGTCAAACCGAGCAAGAGTAGGTGTTTTTTCATCGATGAAGCAGTTGTTCTAAACAGTTTTTTGGCATCATGGGTTTGATAGCCGTCGGCAATTTAAATAATTGTTAATTATACAACATCTATTTGGATTGAAAAATCTCATTATTTAGAAAAAATTTAAATTAATCGATTGGGCAAATGCGACGTTGCTTTGGGCTTGTGAATATGTTGCTGATGATTCGATTGAAAATAAAATTTTGTAGATTTGGCAACATGGTGAAATCCTTAATTCGATTGATGAGCTTGTTGTTGGTGGTTTTGGCGATGCCAAACTTGTCTGCGCAGGTGCCACAGGTTGGACAGCATCCGCACCCGGTGTTGAAAAATCCTCAGTTGGTTATTTTTGCTGAGCAGCAACGACCCAGTCAGGAAGGATGGTCTGGCGTGATTCAAAAATTAGGTAAATATGGCCCAGATTCGCGTTGGCACATTTACAGTGAATTGTCGGATGAATTGGGGATGACGCATTACCGCATTCGCCATCAATACAAAGGCGTGCCGGTTCATTTGTCGATGGGAATTTTGCATACCCAACAAGGACAACTGATGTCTTTGAACGGTGATTTTGTTTCTGAGAATCAGTTTGCAGGCAAGTTGGTGTTGGGTTTGGATGCGGCTCGGGCACGTGCGTTGCAATTTTTACCAGCCGAAAAATATTATTGGCAAGATCCGCAACAAAACGAGGCCTTGCAGTTGGCAACAGGAGTAAAAGACACCACATATTTTCCTGTGGGTTCATTGAATTACTGTCCGAAAGACTTCAATCTTTCTTCAACCCATCGCTTGGCGTATCGTTTTGATGTATTGGCGAGCGAGCCTCTGGCGGGGAAATCGATATGGGTGGATGCGGAAACCGGGGAAATTTTGGCCAGTAGCGACTTGATATTGCACACTGATGTAAAGGCCACTGCGGTTACGAAATACAGTGGGACGAAAACCATGACGGTGGACAGTCTATCGGCGAGTTCATATCGCCTCAGGGAAGCCGGTCGGGGTAAGGGCATCGAGACCTATGATATGAAGAAGGGGACAAACTACAGCACGGCGGTAGATTTTACAGATGCGGATAAGACCTGGAACAATGTGAATGCGGCGAAGGACGAGGTGGCAACGGATGCGCATTGGGGGGCGGAGATGACTTATGATTATTTCAATGGGGAGCATGGTAGAAACAGTTTCGATAACAATGGCGCGAAGATTCTGAGTTATATCCACTACAACACGAATTATAACAATGCGTTTTGGAATGGCAGTGTGATGACCTATGGCGATGGCGATGGAACAACGTTTACGCCTTTGACGGCGCTGGATGTTTGTGGTCATGAAATTGCGCATGCGGTGACGACCAACACGGCGAATTTGGTATATTCCTATGAAAGCGGTGCTTTGAATGAGAGTTTTAGCGATGTGTTTGGGCAGTCGATTGAGATTTGGGCCAGACCTACACAGTGGAATTGGAAGATTGGGGAGGACATTACTCCTTCGGGCAAGGGTATTCGGAATATGGCGGATCCTAGTGCAACGGGTTACAGTCAGCCCAAGTTTTACAAAGGCAACAAATGGTACACAGGTGCTGGAGATAATGGCGGTGTGCATTACAACAGTGGGGTGCAGAATTACTGGTATTATTTGTTGGTGGAGGGATCGAAGGGTACCAATGAAAAGGGTTGGGCGTTTGATATAGATACGTTGGGCTTGGTGAAGGCAGGGAAGATTGCGTATCGGAATTTGAGTGTGTACTTGACCAGCAGCGCGCAGTATGCGGATGCTAGGACGTTTAGTATTTTGTCGGCCGCGGATTTATACGGTCACTGCAGCAATGAGGTGATTCAGGTTACGAATGCTTGGTGGGTTTGTGGGGTTGGGAACAAATACGATTCGGGCTATGTGAAGGCGGAATTTACGGGCGATACGCTATCGTGCAGAACAGGGCTTGCGATGCAATTTTTGAATCGCTCTGAGAACTACAAGCAAAGTTTATGGTCGTTCGGTGACGGTGGAAGCAGCTCGTTTACGAATCCTTCGTATGCATATGGCGCGTACGGTAAGTTTTCTGTGAAGTTGGTGGTGGAGTCGTGCTTTAAGGGATTCAAGGATTCGGTGACGAAGGTTCAGTATGTGAAGGTGGATAGCACGTATGATATCTGTAAGGCGTTTGTTTTGCCGAAATCGGGCAGTGATAGTGCGGTGGGCTGTAGGGGTTTTGTTTACGATGATGGTGGTGAGGGCAATTATGGTGGTAACAAGGTGGTGCGATTTGATTTGAAATTGCCTGGGGCTGATAGTGTGCGATATCGTTTCCTGGTTTTGGATTATGAGAGTGGGTATGATTCGGTGGTGGTTTATAAGAAAAGTGTATTGGGTGCGAACCGATTGGGAAGTTTTACAGGGAGTGTATTACCGTTTGCGGGGGTTTGGAAGGCAGAGGCGGCAGACCGGTTGATTTTTATACAGTATTCGGATCAGATGTTGGAGGGGAAGGGTTTTAAGGTGGAGTATGAGGGGGTGTTTAAACCGGTGGTGGCAGATTTGGGTAAGGATACGGTGATCTGTTCGGGTCGGGCCGTACAGTTGGTTGCGGCCGCCGCAGGCGGCCGCAACTCGGGGTATTCCTACAGCTGGACAGGCCCCGGCCTGTCTGGTGGCGGGAATACCAAAACCATAACCCCAGCCTCAACCCAGAAATATTGGGTGGCTGTATGGGATGGATGTGCGCTTAAGCCCGATTCTGTGTCGAAAACGGTTTACGTAAAACCGCCTTTGGCCGTGAAAATTATCCAGTCTGATACCGCAGTATGTATCGCGCAAACCATGTATCTCACCGCCAAAGCATCGGGGGGCGACACCGCTGGATATACGTATAGCTGGTCGAACGGACTTGGAACATCGCCCTTGGCCAACATTGTGTTGACCGATACAGTGCAAGTTTTTGTGACCGTTTCTGATGGCTGTTCTGTGGTTTCGGCCAAGGATTCTGCGCGGTTGGATACCTATTTGCCTTTGATCATGGGCGTGTCTAACGATACCACCATTTGTGTTGGTCAGGCGGTAGATTTATTGGCCACCATTTATGGGGGAAATCGATTGCACGGCGGGGGAGCGTATGTGTTGGATTGGAGCAATGGGGTTAAGGCGGGATCGATTCACGTTTTCCCGACCACTACAACAAAATACTATGTGGAAGGCAGCGAAGGATGTTCTCCGAATGTGCTTGATTCGGTGCTGGTAACGGTTCGCAATCCATTGTGGCTGAGTCCAGTTGCCGATACTACTTTGTGTCACGGTCAAACGTATGCTGTTCAATTGCTCGATACGGGAGGATATGCGGTCAACAGAAAAATCGTTTGGGATAGCGCATCGCTCAGCGGAAACGCGGTGGTGGTAAATCCTTTGGCGGTGGGTGTTACCCAGTACAAGGTGCATGTGGAGGATGGTTGTACGGTAGAAAACGACACCATTTCATTTGCGGTAACCCGGAGAGCGCCGCTCGCGGGGAGTATTTCACTCAGCGATACGGTTTTGTGTTATGGCGATGCCACAAATGTGTTGATGTCGACCTCTGGAGGCAGAGACGCAACCCGAACTTGGTCGCTGAACGGCGTGGCAACCACGCAAACGTTGGAAACGGTGAATCCTTTGGCGAGTCAAGTATTTACGTTGTTGGTGGAGGATGGATGCTCAATTCCTTTTGTGGATACCATAGGGGTTGTGGTGGCTTCGTCGAAGATTCAATTGGTGTTGGGTGCCCATGACTCGGTTATTTGTGCGGGTAGTACCGCGGGATATTTGGATGTGGTTGGTTCGGGTGGTTTTGCTCCACTGCAATATGCTTGGAATGATCCGTTGGCGCAAACATCGGCCAAGGCCATTGGATTGGGTAAAGGGAAATACATGTTGCGGGTGGTGGATGCTCAAGGCTGTAAGGATTCGTTGTTGTTGTTTGTTAATGAGTTAGCATCACCCATGAAACCCTTAAAAGATACGGTTATTGCGCGGGGTAGCGAGGCCAGGTTGTATGCGCCGAACGGAAGTCAATGGCGTTGGTCTCCCAAATCCTTCATGTTAACCAATGATACATTGTGGCAGGTGCGCGTTCGTCCTACCGATAGTGTACAGTACCATTTACTAGCATTGGATAGTTTTGGTTGTTTGTTCAGAGATTCGATGTGGGTGCGGGTGGTGGATCCCGAGGTGGTGAGAATACCGAATATTATCACCCCGAATGGCGATGGCGATAACGATTTTTGGGATTTGTATGAGTTGTTCGAGTATGATCAGCGGGGTGTGAATATTTACAATCGCGCTGGGGAATTGGTGTATTCGAGTGGCGCTTACAAGAACACTTGGGATGGCAAAGACAGCTATGGCAACGAATTGCCCGTGGGTGTATATTTCTACCATTTAAAGCACAAGGTAACGGGCGAAGAGCACCGGGGATTTGTGCAAATCATGCGTTGATCATAGGACTATGGGACTGACAGAAGCGTATTATGAATTTTTTATTGGGTTAACGACCAATAACAATAAAACTTGGTTTGATGCCCACAGGGGCGAATATGAGCGGGATGTAAAGGCACAATTTCATGCATTTGTGGAATCGGTGTTGGCGAAAGTGTCGGCTGAAGATGCGCGTTTTTCGGGTTTGATTCCGAAGGATTGCATTTTTAGAATCAACAAGGATGTTCGCTTCTCGAAAGATAAATCACCGTACAAATTGCATTGTTCTGCTGCGATTCAAGTGGGTGGCAGGAAGCAGATGTCGGCCGGAGGCATGTACATGGAATTCGGTCCTGAACATTGTGCAATTTATTCTGGGGTGTATATGCCTGAGCGCGATGAATTGCGAAAAATCAGGGAGCGGATTGCGGGGGATTTGGAGGGATTTGACCGGGTGATTCATGATCGGGATTTCGTGGATTTTTTTGGCGGAGTGATGGGCGAGAAAAACAAACGTTTGGAGTCGGATTTGATGTCGGCCGCCGCCATTCAACCTTTGATTTTTAACAAGCAATTTTACGTAAGGCATGCCTTGGAACCCGAGGATACGTTGGCCGAGGATTTTGATGAATATGTAGTGCGTGCTTGGAGAGCGAGTGCGGCATACAATCGGTTTATTGGGTGAATATTACAGGGGATTGCATTCCTGAATTGAAATCAATCAATTAAACCCCTAACTTTGTTGGGCAAAACGCATATTACGCATGGCCATTGAAATCAAAGTGCCCGCACCGGGCGAGTCTGTAAGTGAAGTTACCATCGCCAATTGGTTGGTGAAAGAAGGAGAATGGGTGGAGATGGATGCTCCTTTGGCAGAGTTTGAAAGCGACAAAGCCACTTTTGAGGTGAACGCTGAGAAAGCCGGTGTGATTGAGAAGTTAATCGGAAACATTGGAGATACCATTGCCATCAATACGGTAATTGCAGTCATAAATACAGATGCTGAACGTCCAGCAAGTGCAGCACCCAAAGCAGATGCGAAGCCTGCTGCCGAAGCGAGTGCGCCTGCGGCAAAAGTGGAGGCACCTAAAGAGGCGGCTGCGCCAAAAGCAGAGCCTGTTGCAGCCCAAGACAGCGACTGGTCATTGGTTTCTCCAGTTGCAGCGCAATTGTTGCAGCAATATAACCTATCGCCTAGCCAAGTAAAAGGTACAGGTGCAGGTGGTCGTGTGACAAAAGTAGATGCATTGGAAGCCATCGTGGCATTGGGTGGTGTAGCAGTAAAAGCACCAACTGGTGCGCGTTCTGAGCGTCGTGAGAAAATGTCGAACTTGCGTAAAACCGTAAGTCGCCGATTGGTTGCAGTGAAAAACGAAACGGCCATGTTGACTACCTTTAATGAGGTAAACATGAAGCCAGTGATGGATTTGCGTGCCCAATACAAGAAAAAATTTGAAGAGACCCACGGTGTGGGTTTGGGCTTTATGAGTTTCTTTACCCGTGCTTGCTGTATCGCTTTAACCGAGTGGAAAGCGGTGAATGCCAGCATCGAAGGGGAGGAAATCGTGTACCACGATTATTGTGATATTTCAATTGCGGTGAGTGCACCCAAAGGTTTGGTGGTGCCTGTGATTCGCAATGCCGAGAAGTTGTCTTTGGATGAAATCGAGAAGGAAGTGAAGCGTCTTGCTACCCGTGCCCGCGACAACAAGTTGGGATTGGATGAAATGACCGGTGGAACTTTCACCATCACCAACGGTGGAGTCTTTGGTTCAATGATGAGTACTCCTATCATCAATGCCCCACAGAGTGGTATTTTGGGAATGCACAACATCGTAGAACGTCCTGTAGTTGAAAACGGTCAGATCGTAATTCGTCCAATGATGTATTTGGCGTTGAGCTATGATCACCGAATCATCGACGGTCGCGAGAGCGTAAGTTTCTTGGTGCGTGTGAAGCAGTTGCTCGAGAATCCTGAGATGATGTTCGATGGCAAAAAGCCGGAAGAGCGGGTATTGGGATTGTAATCGATGCTGTCGGCTATTATTGCCGAATTTATTCTATCAAACTCGTTTCAAGAATGCAGTGGTGAACGTGCTCTTGTTCAATTTCAAGTCGCACCCTTTCTTTGATGGATTCTTGTTGTTCAGCGGATAGCGTTGGATCTAGCATGAGGTGAGCGGTCATGGCATTGCGTGTTGTGCTCAAGGCCCAAATATGAAGGTGGTCTACGGCGGTGACTCCAGGGATGCTGAGGATTCGGTTTTCCACTAGTTTGATGTCGATCCCTTCTGGCACTCCATCCAAACTCAAGCGAAGGCTTTGTCTGAATAGGTTGAGTGTGCCTACCAGGATGACTACGCAAACCAACATGCCCAGAATAGGGTCGATTATGTCGATGCCCGTGTAAGAGATTAGCAATCCACCGAGGAGTACGGCCAAACTAACACCTGCATCCGCGGCCATATGTAAATAGGCGGCGCGAGAGTTAAGTTCGTTGTTGCTCATGAAAAGCATGGCGGTGGCGGTGTTGATGATAACGCCAATACCTGCAACCCAACTAACAATGCTTCCAGAGGTGGGCTCGGGGTGGAAAAATCGCGTGTAGGCCTCATGTCCCATAGAACTTATCGCGATGAACAACAAAATACAGTTGGCAAGCGATGCCAAAATGGTGGCTTTTGAAAAGCCATAGGTGTATACTTGCGTGGGTTGCTTTGCGGCCATTTTGATGGCGAATAAGCTGATAATAAGCCCTGCAACGTCGCCCAAATTGTGCCATGCATCGGCGAGCAAGGAAAGACTATTGATTTTTACACCATAGCCAAATTCTACGGCAACAAAGATCAAGTTGAGGACGATACCACCGAGAAAACGTGGGCCAATATTGTCTTGTGGGGCGCTGTGGCTATGGTTGTGCATGAGAAGGGTGCAAATTAAACGATTACAACCGGTTTACACTGCATGAGTCCGGGTACCAAGTAGATTTTCCCAGATTGTAATTCGGTGCAGCGAAAGCGGGTGCGCATTTTTTCAAGTTTTGTGAATCGACGGCCATCTTGGGTTTCGAAAGTTAAGCCGGTGGGAATTTCTTCTACCAACACCCATTCTGAGTTTTCATCGTAAAGCCGGAGGGTTCTTACCAATTGGGCATCTGTGCAACTGCTGGCTTTGGGGTTTTTGAGGTATCGATTGAGGGCGAGGTGGACATCGTTCGGCAGCAAATTTTGTTGGATGATGGGCTGACTTACGAGTTGGAATTCGCGTTTCCATTCTGAGCCGTGGGGTGGTACGCGGGGACCTGCATTTTCAAAGTTGAGCAAATGGGCCACCTCGTGCATGAAGGTGATCAGAAAAGCAAACGGATTCAGGTCGCGGTTGATTGAAATGCGATGGCTGTTTTCGTTGGTTGGCGGACGGTAATCGCCCAGTTTCGTAAGGCGAGGATTTTTGATGCGAAGCTGAATTTTGTGCTTCTCCATCAAATTGGCGGCATACAACTCACTGCCTTTGGGCAGGTATTTGCTGAGTACCGGTATGAGTTGCTCTTTGTTCAAGCCCTGGCAGTTATGCGAGTTTTTTCAAGGCGCGTTCGGCAACCTCTAAGCCAATCGACAAGGAGCTTGTTGCGGCCGGACTGGGGGCGTTGAGCACGTGAATGAATGACGTGGATTCTTGGATGTAAAAATCATCAATCAGTCCACCGTCTTTATCACAAGCTTGTGCTCTTACACCGGCACCTGCAGGGATGAGGTCGTCTTCTTGGATGGCGGGCACCAACTGTTGCAGTGCTTTTACAAAGGCTGGTTTGAAGTAGGAGCGATGGTATTCGCCCAGTCCTGTTTTCCAATATTTGCTGGCCACTTTTCTGAAGCCACCGAAGGAAATACTCTCCCAGAATTCACTCCATTTGAAATCCGTTTTTTTGTACCCTTCGCGTTGGAAAGCAAATACGGCATTGGGACCTGCTTCAATTTCGCCTGAAATTCTGCGGGTAAAGTGCACACCCAAAAATGGAAAGTTGGGGTCTGGTACGGGGTAGATGAGGTTTTTAACGAGGTGGGCTTTTTCTGGCTTGATGGCATAATACTCACCCCGAAAAGGAATGATTTGCATATGGAGTTTCTCGCCGGCCATAGCCGCCACTTTATCGCAGTACAGTCCGGCGCAATTGATGACCATATTGGCCTCGTATCGCTCGGTTTGGGTGTGGATTACTGCGCCGTGATTGCCAGGAACAATGGCTTCAATTTTTACCGAAGTGAGAATTTGTCCGTTCGGATGATTTTGGATTTTCTCAGCCAATTTTGCAGCCACGGCTTTGTAGTCAACAATGCCCGTTTGGGGCACGAAAACGCCTTTGATGCCGCTGCAATGGGGTTCGTATTGTTGGATTTCTGCCTGACTCAGAAAGCGCAGTCCAGATAGGCCGTTTTGAATGCCTCGCTGATAAAGGGCTTCCAGTCCGGCAATTTCTTCTGGCTTGATGGCCACAATGATTTTGCCACAGAGGTCATAATCTATGTTTTCTGCTTTGCAGAAATCGAGCAGCATATCATATCCGCGCAAGCAATTTTGGGCTTTGAGACTGCCGGGCTTGTAGTAGATTCCTGAGTGAATGACGCCACTGTTGTTCCCTGTTTGGTGCTTTGCAACGCCATCTTCTTTTTCCAGAATGGTGACTTTGAGGTTTTCATTCAATTTGAGTAGTTGGTAGCCTGTTGACAAGCCAACTATTCCCCCGCCGATGATCAATACGTCTGTTTTCATGAATCGATGATACAAAGTTAAGCGGTATGGTCGAGGAATGAAATGGATAATAATTCACGACCAATGGCGCAGTGAAGACATTGTTTTTGTGCACAATAGTGCTGGTGTTGGGCGATGATGGATTGGCTGGTTTTGGCCGATGTGTTTTCGAATGCCAAACCAGAAAGTAAGCGCGTAGTTCGATGGTCTTCCGGGGGCATCTGCTCCAATAAATCCATCGCGATTTGATAGAGGTGGGGCTTGTGTGCCTCGAGGGAAAAGGCGAACAGAAAGGGGATGAGTCCGTTGGTGATTACTTGTAAGGCATGAAGCTGTCCGTTGGTTGCCGAGTGCTTGGTGCTGGGTTTGTTGAGTTGATAGTGGGTTTGCCAATAAATGGGGGGTGTTGCAGTGAAAAAATGAATCCATTGGTTTAGTTGGGTGAATGGCGGACTGAATAGCTCGTCGAGGCCCCCGTGTCCGTTATGGAGCCATTGCGCCCATTGGGCCATGCGGATTTGTGGGAAAGCACTGGGTCTGAGTTGTCGGCTATTCCAAGGCAAATTGCTAGGGGTGAAATTGTGTTTGAGTTGTAAATATTGGTATCGGTCTGTAAGGTCGGCAAGAAAATCATCCGGGTGCTCCTGGTCGATATGCGGGGTGGTTGGCAGCCATCCTGATTGTCCAAACCAATACGCGGTCATGGTTAGCGGGTTTCGGTTTCGCATGAGGAAGGACTTATGGAGGTTGTGGATGAGGGTTTGCGAGGCCGGTTGGTTTGCTTTGCCCATCCAGGCAATGAGCATCATTTCCAAGGCGGTAAACCACCAATCGCCATTGTGTTTTTTATGTGATCGCAGCACAGCTTCGGTTTTTTCATGGATGCGTTTTGTGAGGGCGATGTTGAGTTGGGTGGATTTTGTGTTGGGGTGGCCCAGGGATAGCAGGGGCTCACAGGGTAGTGAAAAGGGTGAAGTTTGATTCAGGAGTTCGGGGGTGCGAATACGGTGTTTGAGCTCTAGGCATTCGAGGGGCTGTCCGTTTTCAAGGAAACAGGCTTTGTTGTTGTTGAGTACAACATGTAAAATGGTTTGATTGAATCGAGGGTCTGTGTGGTGTTTATGGGCATACCATTCATTGGCATTGTTGTGGATTTCAATGGCGCCATGGAGAATCAGGTTGTTGATTTGAATTTCGGCATGAAGGAAATCGGGACCATCTTGATTGTTCCATTCTCCGCGGTGCACGATAGTGAGCGATTTGCCCGTTGCGGTGGTTAGGTTTTGGGGATAGAAGGCTTGTTGAGCCCAAACGGTTTGCAGTCCAATCTCTTTCACAGTGCAAAGGTGAGATGTGCTATGAGGATTGCAAAATAGGAACTGTTGGATTGGCGATTTTTGCCATTCTTTTCTCGCGCTTAGTAAAAATCGCAAAGAGAATCCGTTTTTCAGGGTGGATGCGTTAATTTTGTCCGTTCAGTCATGAAAATCAACAAGCTGTCTATTGTCATTCCCGCCTATAATGAGGCAAGAACCATTCACCACATTTTGAATAAGGTGGCTGCGGTAGCGTTAATCGAAGGCATTCAAAAAGAAATCATCGTGGTGAACGATTGCAGTTCAGATGATACAGCGAGTGTGTTGGAAGCTTATGCAAAGGAGCATCCTGAAATGGGTTTGCAACTGTTCAATCATCCGGTGAACAAAGGCAAGGGCGCAGCGTTGCATACAGGTATTGAAAAGGCTACCGGCGAGGTTTTGGTGATCCAAGATGCTGATTTGGAATATGATCCCAATGAATTCAATGTACTTTTGAAGCCCATCACCGACGGATTTGCGGATGTGGTGTACGGCAGTCGATTCATGGGAGGTAAACCCCATCGAATTTTGTTTTTCTGGCATAGTATCGGGAATAAGTTTTTGACTTTCTTGAGCAATATGTTGACGAATTTGAATCTGACCGACATGGAAACGTGTTATAAGATGTTTAGAACGGATATGGTTCAGTCGTTGCAATTGCAAGAAAAGCGTTTTGGTTTTGAGCCAGAAGTAACCGCTAAAATTGCACGGATTCCAAAAGTGAGAATTTATGAGGTGGGGATTAGTTATTACGGAAGGACGTTCGAGGAAGGCAAGAAGATTGGCTGGAAGGATGGTTTTAGGGCAATTTATTGCATATTGAAATACAACCACAAAAAGGCATTGCGTTATGTATTGATGATGTTGTTGTTAGGTGCTATTTGGTTGGGGGCGTATGTTGGATTGATGGCTTTGGCCATGATGTAATTTCCTGAAAAAAACTGCGTTCATGAAAGCGATACTGCAAAAATACCAATGGATACTGGTGCTGTTGGTTGCGGTAGTAGGGGGTGGTTTGTGTATGGATTTTGGTCATGAATGGGGCGATGATTTTGCATTGTACTTAGACCAAGCACGTTGTTGGGTGAATGGTGGTATGGTGGATTTATATGCGACGAATAAAGTTTGCATGGATGAATCGGATGGATTGGTGGGGCCTTATCTATATCCACAGGGTTTTCCTTTGTTTTTGAGTTTTTTCATTCGCTTGTTTTCTTTGATTGGCATCCAAGGATTGTGGATGATTATGGCATTGAAATGGGCCAATTATATCGTTTTTTTATTGGTGTTGGTGGTGTATTTACGCCTGTTGAATGTGTTGTTTGAGGGTCGTTGGGGACATATATTTTTGGCTTTTGTATTGATTGCTTGGCATCCAAAGTTTTGGGAGGCGGCAGATCGGATTACTTCCGATTTGTGGTTTACGGGTCTGGTGATTTTATTTTTTTATGCGTTGTTGGTGCCGTTTAAAGGATGGTTTTCCAGGGCATTGACCCTATCGTTGTTGGTGTTGGTGGCTACGGCAACCCGCAGTAATGGGGTGTTTTTGTTGGTCGCTTGGGTGGTGTTTGAGTGGTTGGCTTGGCGCAAGGAGGGGTTGAAAGATGTACGTGTTGTTTCAATCGTGATGGGGACAACCGCTGCCTTGTTTGCTTTGTATGCCGATGCGGGTAATGGGTCGAACCACTGGCAGTTGTTAAAGGATATAGAATTCAAAACGATTTGGACAAATTTGGGGACCTATATAACCATGGCGGGCAGTGCTCCATTTTGGCACGTGGCCACTGCTTTGAAGTTATTTGCTCAACCGCTTTTATGGTTGGGGGTTTTGTTGGTTTGGATCTTGGTGTTTATTGGGGCGGTGAAGGGCGGAAGGATGTCGTGGGTGATGGTGGTGTTTGTAGGTTTGAACTTTGTCTTGTACGTGGTTTGGCCATCGGTACAAGGGATGCGTTTTTTGTTTCCATTGCTTCCATTTATTATGGTGTTTTTGGTGCGTGGATTGGCCCATGCATGGCAAGTAGTGATTTTGCCGCAGTTTGATAAAGTGAAATTTCTGCCGCAACGGATCAAGTCTGCCCAGTTTTGGGTCATTGCGGGTGCCGGATTCATGCTGTTACAAGGTGCTATGACTTCCGTGTTTTATTTGGGTTTGGATACCAATTTGGCTTATTCCAAGGAGATGATGGGGGTTTATGGTTTTGTAGAGCAGCAGGTTCAAACCACAAAAAGGGTGTCGTTTCACAAGCCACGCTTAATGCGCTATGCAACTGGGGTAGAGGCCTTTAAAACCGCTACAAATTTTGGTGTTGCTTCACCATCCGATGAGGCAGAGAATCAAATGACACTGGAACAAGCCGTGCAAAAACTAAAATCGAACCGCATTGATTATTGGATATTGAGCAAGTCGCAACTCGTTCGGACAGCCCTGCCAGCGTTGCCAGTGGCTTATGAGAATGAAGGATATGTGGTGTATGATGTTTCGCAGCCGTTGCCGTTGAATACTAAATCCAGGTAGTAGGCATTAACGGGTAGGGTCTAGCGGATTTAGTTGCTGAAATAAGTTAGCCATATCGCTCAGGGGTATTGTTTTGATTTTCCCCTGATTGCCCACCAAAATCAATGTGTTGTTGTGCCAAGTGCATGCATTGAAGCCGCGTTCTTGTGAGAGTGCTAGCCAATTTTTTCCGCCATCAAAAGAGATGTCGGTTCCGTTGGTGCCTGTGCAGAAAGCCATCGTCAAGAATTTGGCATGGTGGGCTTTGAAGAAATAATCGCTGGGTAATTCTCCTACTGCGGTGTAAAAGGTGTTGCAGTGGTTTTGGATATCGCGAAAAAACAGGTTAAAGATGTATTCTTTGGAATATGTTTGACTGATACAAACGCCACTGCGGTAGCCATTTGGGGGTGTTTTGGCTGCCTGCCATTGGTTGAGGATGTCGTTGGAGTAAGCGGCAATCGCACCAGAAGAATCGCCCCGAAAATCGGGTGATGCGTAGTTTCCTCCCACGGCAATGCCATGTTGATATTTGTGAATTGAGAGTCCGTAACAGCCCCATGCAGGTCCACCTTTGAGGGTCATTGGTAGGGTGGGTAGCGATTTGAATTTCCAAGCTGAAAGTTGATCCGTTTGGGGTACTTGGGCTGCTGATTTTTTTGGGGTGTAACCGATTTGTAGCAAATGGAATTGTGGATTAAATCCACCGCCGGCGAAACCCACGGTGAGCGCGTACTGTTGTTTTTTATGGTTGGCTTTGGAGAGGATAATGGAAAGGGAGGTGCCACTGGCGGCGAAGAAAGATTCCAGGGTGTCGAGGGGTATGGACCATTCAGCATCAGGGATATTGATCCAGGAGTTTCCGAAATCTGTGGTAAGTAGGGCTTTGAAGTGTTTTTGGGATTGCTGATTTTGTGTAAGGGGGTCGCCTAGGACGATGCCTACTCCCGTTTTTGGGTCGATTTCGATTACATCCAAAAAGATGCCGGGTGTTTCGTCGTGGTAAACGGTTTTCCATGAGTTTCCGCCATCGGTGGTCTTGATGATGACGGCGCTGTCGCTAATACTCATGGCAATAGCGGTGTGCTGGTCGATCGCCCAAATGTCGCGAAAGTCTTTGGTTGGGTATTGGGTTTTGCAGGTATCGTACCGAACAGTGAAGCTATCCACAAATTTGCCTCTGAGGATGGTGCCTTTGGTGCCGCTAATCCAGAGGGTATGGTCTGGGGTGGCGATTAATCCACGGTAGTGGGGCGGCTTAATGGGGAGGGGAGAAGCGGCGTTGAGGGAGGGTGTGAGGTAATTGGCAAAAAGGAGCGCGATTGCTGCGATTGTGATAAAAAGCCAATTGTGCTTGTTGAATCTTTGGGGAATTGCGTGTAAAAGGTGCATAAATGAATCGTTAAGAGACGTTTAAGTGCTTGATTATATGGAAACTATTCATGAGATTCGGGGTAAAATTACAACAGCCTATGGAAGAAACCCTTACAAAAATTTTATTTACATCAGACAGTACCCAACATCTAAAAACACTTGGCGATGCAATGATTTCGGTAGCTCGCCGGTTCAAAGGAGATTTGCTGTGGTTAGAGACCGCGGAAAATGCTGAACTCACGAACGCCCTTGTGGATGATCTCAAGAAGCGTACGTACCGAGATTTGACAATCGTAAAGAAATCGGGTGAATTTTGGTCGGCAGCGGCGAAAACAGCCAAGGAGCAGCAGGTGGAAATGACTGTGATTGTAGCGGCATCGAAGTCGGGCAGTATGCTTGGCGGTGGAATGAGTGGCTGCATCGCCAAATTTGAATCACCGGTGATTTACTTGAATGGACAAGCAAAGTGGGTGGATCCGAAGAACATTTTGATGTTGTTGGATTCTACGTCGGAGTCGCGTCAGAAATTCTATCGCGTTTCCAAACTCGCCAAGGCTTATTTCGCGAAAGTGCATGTTTTCGCATTGTCGAACAAGAAAGATCACGAGACTTTGCGTTATCTGAATGCGTATTCTTCTCAGGCCTACGAATACATGGTAAAACATGGGGTTACGGTGGTGGAGTTGGATGTGGCGGCAGGTGTAGACATGAAGGAAGCGATTTTTTCAACGATGTCAACATTGAATGATTGTTGGGTGGCCAGTATGAATGAAACCGATGGTTCGGGGTTCATGAAGACGAGTCCGTTTCAGCACTTGTGCAACGATTTGCAGGGGCCGTTGATGGCTTGTGCGGTGCAGGAAGTGGTGGGTATGGGCGGTTCTGGTTATTGAGCTGTTGATGTATTAAACACGAGAAGGGG
>JACCDP010871972.1_pt1 | contig 20442 bp, 17 predicted proteins | sample 7445841 | NCBI WGS metagenome assembly JACCDP01 (sample SAMN15323441, study PRJNA562643) | freshwater metagenome | isolation source: river surface water | place: USA:Blue River Watershed | collected 2017-08-17
ATAGCAGCGGGTCGGATACGGTTCGTATAAAAGCCACTAGTTTTAAATACATGACTTTCCCATATTTCAACACTAAATCTGAGACTATTTAGGGAGTTCCCAAGATGGTCACGGAAATCTACCGCATGCAAGCCAATACCATCGGCTTTAACGGTGCGTCTTAGTTGGTGCAAAAGCTTATTGAACTCTTCTAGTGGCACGTGTTCAAGTACCGCTTGGGACCAAAAAAAATCGATGCTGTTATCGGGAATCCTCTCCAATGATTTCGTGCCGTTAGTTAAGTAGTTTATATTCGCTAGGGTGGTGAGCTCGGTAAAGTTCTCAACCCCCTCCAAATTGGGGTCAAGGTTCTTCTCCCCCAATAATTTAATTGTTCGATGAATAGTCCCGATATCGGTGTCGGCGAACGCACCAGCGTCAACTAGCCACACTTTTCTTGCACCCATGCTGCGAGCCACTATGCCTGTGAGAATCGAGTCACCTGGCCCCAACTCAAGGACATTGAAATCCTTTTGGATGCCCCTATGTTTTAAAGCTTGTTGGTAATATTTTTGAAATGTGCGAATAGCACACAGAGGGTCATTCATATCACCATGGCGGAATAGTCTGAGCTTCCGCCAGGTGCCGTAGGAGATAGGTATACGGGTGAGTATCAGCTTTGCAATTAGCTTAATCCACCAGGGTAGTGTAGAGATTAGACCCATTGCCGCGCACGATCTAGCCAATGCTGGAACATTAGTACAGTCCAAAGGGGGCCACCCCTTTGATGTGTACCCTGCTGATGCTGTGTCCATGTTTGCCGAATTACGTGTACATCAAAATGCCCTTCATCTTTTAGACGCTTCTCATTTAAGTAAGACTCCGCCCAATCACGAAGTCCATCACGTAGCCAACCGTCGATAGGTACACCGAACCCCATTTTAGGTCTATCCACCAATGATTGAGGTACAAACTTATAGAGTAATTGCCTAAGTAGCCATTTCCCCTCACCGTTCCGTAATTTCATCTCTTCCGGCATGCGCCAAGCCGCCTCAATTACGGCGTTGTCAAGCAGCGGGACACGTACTTCGAGACCAAATCTCATGCTTGCACGATCAACCTTGGTAAGAATGTCGTCTACCATATATGTCTGAGCATCCCATATTGCTTGCTGAATTGGTGGCGTACACGCGGAATCCTCGGAGAGCATCTCCTCCCATAATGGCTGACCGAAACGCCATTCAGGGCTCAAAGCTAGTTCTGGAGATACCCACTGTGAAACCAGTCGGCCATGGACCGCACGCAAGGACGCAGCAGGCAATATAGCCCCAATTTTGTGTATTTTTTGTCCTACCATATTGGGATGTAACGAAAATGGTAAAAGTCGACCAAAAGACCCAAAAAATTGGTCCCAGCTGACCACACTTGGGAAGCACAAGCAAGCGCTCGCAAGTCGTCGGAGACTCAGGGGTAGCATTTGCAGATTCTTCCAATATGACGAAACAAAAATATATCGATTGTAACCAAGAAATAACTCATCACCGCCATCACCTGATAATGCTACAGTCACTTCTTTGCGGGCAAGTTGAGACAATAAAATAGTAGGAATTTGTGAAATATCCGCAAAAGGCTCATCGTAAGTTATTGAGAGATCTGGGATGGCGCGACGAGCATCGGCTTCAGAGATATATAACTCGGTATGATCAGTTCCAATATGTGCTGCGACTCTCGCTGCATATTTAGCCTCATTGTATTCGTCTTCACTGAAACCTATGGTAAAGGTTTTAATAGGCCGATTACTCTCTTCCTGCATCAACGCAGCAACAATACTTGAGTCAATGCCGCCCGAGAGGAACGCCCCCACGGGGACATCGGAGACCATCTGCCGCTTAACGCTTGCTCTCAAAGCACCTTCTAACGTAATGAGTGCATCGTTCTCGTCTAACAGATAATTTCCCCGCCCGCGAAATACTTCATCCGAGTACTTCCAGTAGGGTTTTGGATCGGAAGAATTTCCTGAGTGCCAGGTCATATAGTTGCCCGGCGGTAATTTCCACACCTGCTCAAAAATGCTCAGCGGACAAGGGACGTATCCTAAACGCAAATACTCATTGAGTCCACGTCGAGAAATCGGCGGCAGCCTTTGACTCCACGTAATAAGAGGACGAAGCTCTGAAGCGAAAATCAACTCTCCATTTTGCTGCTGATAATAAAGTGGTTTAATACCCATTCGATCACGAGCTAAATACAAAATTCGCGCCGCAGAGTCCCAGATTGCAAGCGCAAACATGCCCTCTAGACGATTTAGAGTTTCTAAAAAACCCCAATGTTCACACGCCGCAAGAATAATCTCGGTATCAGAATGACCGACAAATTGCATCCCAACACCTTCAAGGTTTTTACGAAGATTCCTAAAATTGTAGATTTCGCCATTAAATGAAATACTAAATCGGCCCGAAGTTGAATGCATTGGCTGTGCACCAGCCTGTGAGAGATCCATGACTGAGAGACGTCGATGTGCCAACCCCACTTGGCCTAATGGTGAGATCCAACTGCCCGCTCCGTCAGGGCCACGATGGCTCAATGCGTCGCGCATATTATCCAATCTACGGGGACTTATTTCTCTATCGAGTGATGCGACTCCAGCGATACCGCACATTATGTGTAGCCCCAGCGCTTGCGCTTTCCCTTGATGTGGGCACAAAACAATAAATCTCGTACCGACTGCCCAATCACGTCCCAACTCAGAACTGATTTGGCGGCGTCGATACAAGCTCGAGACATACACGCATACAACTCGGGGTTGCGTAGGACAATAGCGATGGCCTCTGCGAATTCGTCAGGAGAAAATCCTGAAGAAACTATGCCAGTTTCACCATTGATAACCTGCTCAGATAACCCTGGAATTGGGGTGGTAATGCAAGGCATCCCAAAAGCATAGGCAGTAGGTATAACTCCTGATTGACTGGCCTCTTTATAGGGCAAGACACACAAATCAGTCGTGTGAAAAATATATGAAATTTCCCCCTCCTCAATCCAACGATTCTCTACTCGAACATTACCGATAGCCTCTAGAGTGTCTGAATATGGTGAAATATCTCCCTCTCCCCACACTTCCAATTGTAAGGACGGGAATTCGTCCCGCAGTATCATTAGTGCACTGAGAATAAGGTCGAGCCCCTTGTACTCCAATATTCGACCGAAAAATAATATTCGCAGACCTCTACCGACCGGAAAACTTCTCGGTTCAGTTGCGACGTGGGTGTCACCGAAACGACCGTGCGCGGACAAAAAAATGCGGTCCGCTGGATAAACGTATTTTTTCTCAAGTAACTTACCGACCGCACGAGTCAAAACTACTACAGAATCTGAGGCATGAATATCTCTTTTCAAAAGCCAACGTCGCCAGTGCTGATCCTCCCCTGGGTGCCGCGTAGCGTCATGTACAGTCAACAAATAGGCCGCATCTGAGTTCTTAATTGAGCCGCTCACTAAGGAGCCCCAAATATGATCCATCGTACAGAACACAATATCAATTTTCTTTCTCTGAATATAATTTTTTAGCCCGTGCTGTATAACTGGCAGCCATAGTAAGGTTCGAAGGCCAAACTGTAGAATGGTCTCGTATGTATCAATATCAAAACGCCCGGCGACTGATACTCCCTCAAAATCCTGATGAAACTGCGACTGCCTCGACAACGAGAGATGGATTTCCAACTCAGGGCATTTAGCCAAAACACGCACAATTTCTAACGCGTAGCGGGGTCCGCCACCGCGTCGTCCCCAGCACAATATCAGCATCTTCAGTTTGTTTGTCACGTGTGGGTTCCAAAAATTGGATTATTTATCAAATCGGACGTCTATTCTTGAACGCATCTTAAGGAGAGAAAATTATTGACCATACACACTTCTCTAGGGTTTGGCACGATGGGTGGCCCATGCAGAGATCCTTGATAGCCAGCGTAGATAAACGTATATCGACCACAACAAAGCAGAATGATCACAATGCCCCGTCACATGTTCACGTAGGATTGAGAGTGCAAGGTTCCGGTCTAAAGCTGTCTGTGTGTTGAGCATAGTGGCCAATTCATCCATTAACCTTCCACGCCGAAACCATTTCCGAATCGGCAAGAGAAACCCCTTCTTACTGCGCTTTAGAACGGCTTCCGGGAGGGACTGTACAAATGCATCTCGTAAAATCCTCTTGCGATTCCCTCGACTAAGGCGATAAACGTCTGGTAGTCCCAAAGCCCAATGAACGAGTTTTGAATCAAGAAAGGGCTCCCGTACTTCAAGACCGTAAAACATAGACGCATAATCGACCTTTTTAAGCATGTCATTGGGTAAATTAAACGAGAGGTCCAACATCTGTAGATCTCGGATCGAAAAATCCGTACCGAGACAAAATAAATTTGAAAAACTTTCGACCGATGATGTGTCTATACCTAGTCCAGCCAACACGTCAATATCGGCGTAGCTACGCCAGCTCAGATAGCTGTGTATTGGATGTTCCCTCAGATTCCCAAGAAAGAGTGCAACTGCTCGTAGATATGGTTGAGGTATATCAGACGGATTGGGGTGGTGAGGTATTAAGCACAATAGTCTGCGGACGATGTTAGGTAGCTTGGCCCCAGCCACGATAGCTGGGTACACACCATACCCGGCGAAAAGCTCATCAGCGCCGTCCCCACCTAAGGCAACTTTCTCCTTAATTTGTGAACATAGCAAAGCTGTGGGGAGTATTGAAGCATCGGCGTAAGGTTCGCCAAGTCGGTCCAGGACTTCGTCCGCAAAATCAAGCACGCGATCCTCTGTTGCATCGACAATATAATGTTGGACGTTCGCCAAATTTGCTGTAACAGCCTTTGCAAAATCCGTTTCGTCGTAATCTCTGTCTTTCGGGAAACCCAGCGAATAAACTGACAACGTTTGTTTGGATGCCTTAGCGGCCAGCGTTGTTACAACGGTACTGTCGATTCCTCCACTTAGGAGGCTCGCCACAGGCACATCTGCAGTGTCGACACGCTGTTTAACCGCCTCATAAAGCATGGTGCTCAAGAGCCGGCAGGCATCTGTATAGGTTGGTTGGTCTTGCCTCGCGCTAAGAGTAATTGATTTCTCTAGGTTGTAGTATCGATGCCGGCTGACACCATCTTTTTGGCTCCACTTTACCCAACACCCGGGCTCGAGCTGTGAGATGCCCTCAAACGCACCGAAAGGCGCGGGAATGTATGAATAGAGAAAAAATAAACCTGTTGCAGATTTGTTTTCCCGTAGTCGGCCATTAGCAAGACGTACCAGGGGAGGAATTTCAGAGGCGAAGGCAATTCCATCGCCACTATCATGAAGGAATAACGGTTTTTCCCCAAAACGATCGCGCGCCAAGTATAAAGTTTTCTTCTCACCGTCCCACAGTCCAAAGGCGAACATCCCCTCGAGTCGCTTCAAACAGTCTGGTCCCCAGTGCGTCCAAGCCTGGAGCAGAACCTCTGTATCGGACATTGTGTGAAAGATGTGACCTAGAGAACTAAGCTCCCTCCGTAATTCCCGATAGTTATAAATCTCTCCGTTGAAGACTATCGACAACTTCCCCCGTCTCATTGGCTGATCCGCGCGCAAATCCAAATCTATGACCTGAAGTCGGCGGTGTCCCAATCGGATACCTGTACCACTCCAAGTCATCCCGCCATCTGGCCCTCGATGGCGGATCAAGTCTAGCGCGTCGACGAGCGAAACCTCACCTATGGAGGCAGCGTACCCACCGGCCACTCCGACTATTCCACACATCTTTTTGACCTTTTTTCTCGCCCTTTAGCCAAAAAAGAATACAAATCGTTGTAGCGCTCTCTACTCGCCGCTATGGAGTAGTTACTCTCCACCCTTCTACGCGCAGCTCTGCCCATTCGGTTCGCGCGATCCCGATCGATCAGGAGCTCATCTACAGCTCGCGCTAAAGCCCTAGCCTCCCTACATACGACTAGTCCCGTGACACCATTTAAATGACATTCCGATACTCCGGGCGCATCAACTACGACGGAGGGTAGACTAGCTGCCATACCCTCCAGCACTGCGTTGCTCATACCCTCCCACGAGGATGCATTAACAAAAACCCGGGAACGGCCCAAAAGTTCTGGAATGTCCTGTCGGTGCCCTAAAAACTCTACCTTAGACTCTATTCCTAAAGAACCAACCCGTTTCTCGAGTTCATTTCTAGAAACACCCTCACCAACAATCCATAATCTCAAGTTTGAGTGTATCGGTAATAGAGAGGCAAAAGCATCAATAACAAGATTCTGCCCCTTGTATGGCAACAAACGACCCAATGAAATTACAACGGCAGGGCCACCTGGGTAGGCCTCCGCCTCCAGCACAGCAGAGACTTTGTTCTGATCAAACCTCTCTAGATCTATTCCGTTATTTAAGATCATCATTCTTTTTGAGGATGCGTAAGGAATCATTGACTCCATTACTGCTCTTGAGTTGCCGGCCACCACACTAAAAGGCCCGTACAAAATACGAAATATCCAAGCAGCCCGACTTTTACTCTTGGTAATCCGATGAACATAAGCATGTCTAGTGCGCTTCCAGCAGGCGGTGGGCCAAGCGACCAAGGCCGCTTGAAATCCGTGCACCACGCAAGCGTCAGGATTTGTCTTGCGAACGTGCCAGAAGTATCGCCATTGCAGTAGGGGAAGACGCGGAATGAGTGTAAGCAGTTCATACCACGCGTTGCCCGGCCGCTGCGGACGAGCCGAAAGAACAACCTGAGTAAGTTGGGGTGCTCGCGCAGCGAACAATCTTTCACAGTCCAAGTCCTTATATAAAAAGGCAAAGCTTTCCGAAACCTTGGCACTGTGGTTAGTACCAAACAATTGCGAAAGCTGCTGTTCACCACCACTTTGACCATAAGTACGCATTAAATGCAGTGCGTGTAAAAAATTCGAAGAACTCATGACGAGAAAACCGGCAGACATGGCCGCGCCACTAACAATGTAGTCTGACTAGTCAATCTGTAACTACCATTAACCCAACTAATCTCATCCACCTGAAATCCCGCAAGCGTCAAAAAGTAACAAATAAGGTGAATATTCGGAATAAAAATATGCTGGTCATACAAAGAGTGATTTGCGTTAAAGTTGGGACCAAAAAATCCCGAGAATCGCCCCGCAAACACATAACCCAAGATGCTTCTCAAGTTATGAACATTCGGAAAAGTTAGTAGAAGAAAACCATCCTCTGAAACAACCTTTCGCATCTCACACAAGAACTGAAATGGATTTACCAAGTGCTCGATAACCTCGGTTGCGACCACCCACTTATATCGACGATTTTCAAGCCTACTGGCCCAACCAGCTTGTGATAGGTCTATCTCCGGAAAGGCCAGACCCGGCTGAGGCACTTCAACATCCCAACCCAAACCAGCGAGTTGCCGCACACCCCGAGCATTCAGTTCGCGTAAAAGACGCCCACCACCACAGCCGACGTCCAAGATACTCACACTTTCCGGCTCGGCATTTAACAGAACACGCCCCGTGACTGCCGCGAGGATTGCTTTTGTGTTAGGGTCCATTTTATTCGCTGATTCCAATTTAAACCGACCACCATATTCTCTTGAGGAGGAAAATTAATTTCGCGATCAATCTTGGCAAGCCGTGATGCTGAGAAAATACTTGAAACTCTTGTAGCGACAGTAACTTGTTCGCTTCCGATACCCCACCCTGCTGCATTACCGTCAAGGGGAAGCTATGCATAACGCCCGCCCAACGGGCGGTGAGCCTGAGAATCATCTCATGGTCCGCCGCAATTCTGTATTTAAGATCATACAAACCAACGGCGTCGTATTGCGCGCGAGAAACAATTAATGCTGGATGCGGCAAAAAGGCAGAAAAGAACAGAAGCCAACGGTTGTAGTTCCATGCCTGCAGTTTACGATGATGCTCGTCTGACTCTCGCCACATCCAGAAGTAGTTGGTGCGCGAAGGATCTAGTACTCTAACAGCAGATTCGATTGAATTGTCGGATGAGTAGTAATCATCCGAATTGAGCAAATGAATCCATTGCCCCGTTGAAATACTAATACCCTTATTCATCGCGTCATAGATACCGTTATCAGGCTCACTAACGACACGACTAAAAACACTTGAATATTCAGAAACAATATCTAGAGTATTGTCTGTAGACCCCCCATCAATCAAAATGAACTCTACACGTCCATAGGTCTGATTTGCCACACTCTCAATCGTACGCCGAATAGTCTTTCCGCTATTAAAACTAACGGTAACAACTGAAAACAGGGGGGCCGACATAAATTCCAATTCTTTCAAAATACAAGAAGGTAATCTCTTTTCTACGACTCATTACCAAAAAAAGGGAAGTTTGAACTTTCGCGTTTAAAATTGAAAACCCATGCGGGTGGTACCGACTTTTTTTTGATAATGCTGACGACAAAAACCTCCGAGTAAAAAAGTAAGCCCTGTTGTGGGGTTTCAGCAAGCGCCACCGTCGTTATCTCCGTATCTTTGACGGGGTCGACAAGATATCTTGATATAACTCAAGATATCTGTTGGCTTGTATCGATAAGGAGAACTTTGTTTTGGCATGGCTCCGAGCATTGGTACGAAGCGAAATAGATGATAGGTTTGTCGTTGACTCCCTCGACATCGCAATGTCAAGTATGGCATGGGCCAATCCCTCGGCGTCGCCAGCCTTCGCAAGTCGGCCATTCCTACCATCTTCGACGATTTCCCTCATGCCACCGACATCGAACGCCGCAACTGGCGCACCACAAGAGATTGCCTCTAGTGCAACGTTAGGTAAGTTATCCTCTAAAGATGGGACCACAACCACATCAGCGCAGTTGTAAATGGACGCGAGGGCGTGATCATCCTCTATTCGTCCAAGCCAAATTCCCGGGATAGGTAACTCTTCCTGCACGGAGTTGTCATTACCAAAAACCACTGCTAGCATCCGGTGCGACAAGGGGGTGGGTGCGATTAGCTCCAAAGCTTTTCGCAGCAAATGGTACCCCTTACGTACCTCGCCCGTTGGACTAATTGCCCCAAAAATAATCAAAATCCTATCCTGCGGCAAATGCCATCGGGCTCGAGAGCTTATTGGACTCTGAGGGCGATAAATATCGAGATCAATTCCTGTAGGTATTACCTCCACTCGGTACCCTCCAAACAAGGTACTTCGACGGGCGAGTGCGGCCATCCAATGGCTCGGTGCTACAACCGTCAGATCCAGGATTCGCCATGCAGTCTTCTTGCGCGACCAGAGACGATGTGAGTGGTCATTATCGCCTCGTTTCCTTAATTGTGGGCAGTTCCCACAAGCTGTCTGGAACCCGTCACAAGTACCGGGATAATGGCACCCGCCGCTAAACGGCCAAATATCTGACAGGCGCCATACTAAGGGCTTATTAATTCGAGCCAAGGATTCCGGGGACAAAAAGCCCCCGTTGACCCAATAGAGATTTACGATATCGGCATTACGGAGTTTAGGGTGCTCAGACAGGTCGAATTGCGAACAACTCCCTGGTGAAAAAAATAGACTTGGATTGGCGACCATGTAACGGCCTCGGCGAGCCTCCAACCATTCGCAAAAACGTGCGGTAGAAAATATAGAGTGCCTGAGGGCCATCACACTCGAATCGCTCGTGCGTTTGTCGGCAACCAGCATGTTTGAGCTCAGACCAAGCTTAAGCATCGACTGGTGGATTCGATAAGCAGCACGCCCTGCCCCTGCTCCGCCGTCCGTGTGGCTAAGATGAAGTAGTTTCATCGCAATATCTCATAATAGTGACCAGTCCACGAAATCCTCCGCCCCGCCGCTTATCCAGGCGGACATCGCCTGTAGGTCCGGTAGTTGGCGCAGCGCTTCAGCGCTTTGCGCCTGAAAGTCAATTTCGAGGTCGGCGGCTTGGGTCTTGCGGTAACGCATATGAAAAATCTGCAACGCAACCGGACGCCCGATTAGCACGCCCCAGGCATGCTTGAGCGCAAGTTCGTTCTGTTCCGGGTTCAAGCGTTCGGTGTTCTGCACGTCGGCGAGGCGTGCGAGGAATTCCTCGCGGCTGTCCGAGTCGAGGGTAAAGCCGAGGCGATCGTAACGACCCGTGCCGGCGGTCAATACGGGGATACCGAAACAGGCCGCCTCAATACCGGTCGTTCCGCGCACGGTGATGCAGGCGTCAAGCGCCTTCAAAAGCGACAAGGTACTGATCTCGGCATCGGCTTCCAGCAGTTTCACGTGCGGCGGCAGCTCGCCTATGGATTGACGGATGGCGGTGAGCTCGGAATGCTCGGTGCTGACGCCGTCGCGATGGTTCTTAACGATGTTGGCCGGATGTACCTTGACCACCCAGTTAACAGCGGTGTTCTTGCACGCTGCCCTCACGGTTTCGACGAACCATTCCTCGTAGTTTTCGAACAGGTCGGCGCCCCAGAAGAAGGTGGCATCCCAGAAGATATGCGGGAAGATGCCCGCTGTCTTGCGGCTCGGATCTAGACCCAGCTGACGAACCAAGGCGTCCTTTGCCACTGCCTTCTTGTTGAATTGGGTACCCACCTCTCCGTACCATTCGCCCGAGGTATAGCAGCGTTCAAGCTCCTGCAGAACTCGTTCGCTGTTCCGGGCGGGCCAGGGCTGGGCCTTGAGCTTCGTCCATGTATCATCGGACAGCGAGGACGGGTGAACGTCACGATTGGCACGCGTATAGCGCTTGAGCATCAGCGAGTCGTTACAGTGAGCAGCGTTCCAGGTGAACACCGAGATACCGTTCTCGATACAGGTGTCGAAAAGTTCTCCCGAAGGAGAGTAACCTCGATCGACCAGCACTAGGGCGTTCGGTCTCAGCCTCTGCAGTAACGCGAGTGCGGTGCGCGTGCACTGCAGCGACCGATCAAGAGCGTGCTCCAGTTCTTTTCGGATGGCGGGATCAGTCAGGTCGAACTTGCCCAAACGGGTCTTGCGCATCAAAGTCGAGACAGCATACTTGCCGCAACGTACGCCATCGACACTCAGCTCGGTCACGTCATCCAGCGTCTTACAGTTAGCCAGCAGGCGGGCGCCTTCGCTTGGCATGTCGGCCTGATAGTGATCCATGAAAACCAGCTCGTCGCTGCCCAACCGGCGGTAGGCATTGAGCACTAGGCCGTCCTGAGGCACTATCACCTGACACCGATAGCCAGCTAGCTCGAAAGACTTGCGCACTGCCGCTTCCTGGGCAATATAACGTACGCGCCCCATGCCCATGATGAGCAAGGATTTTCCAGGGCCGTCATCGCCATAGAGAGGATGCTGTAGAGCATCGCCGACCTGGTCGCAAATGCGGGCTAGGTCGGCTAGCTCTTGGCGGCGCCAGGCTCGCAGGCGCGGCACTAGCAGAGAGTGCGCAGTGCGCGCGGGGATGAAGAACGGGGTTTTACGCAGGCTGTCTGCGATGGATTTAACGAGGCTCATTTAACCGGGTGAGGATCAGTTGATCTAGCTATGTACGACGTCGAGGAGACACTCGGCAAGGCGCATATCTTCCGGGTTATTGATGTCGAAGCCTTCAAGGGCGGGGATGGGAATGCCGCGCACGGCGCGACCGAGGATGAATCCGGTGTCGCGCAAGGCCTTGGTACGGCTGACATAGACCGCACTGTTTTCCTCATACAGCGGCGTTCTGTCCTGCTGACGACGCGGCGCATCGGGGAAGAGCCGATCCATGCGGCCTTCGGTCCCCATGCGCCAAAAATCGCCCCGGTTCTCCGTTACCGACATGAGGCAATCGATATCATCCGCGCATTCTTCGACCGCTCCGGCAAAGCTGCGAATAGTCGCGGCCGTGCGGAAGGGCGAGGTCGGCGGCAGGGTCATTAGCCACTGCGGCGCTTGGCTCCGTTCCGCCAAGACGCCTAGCACGTGCAGCAGGACACTCTCAGTGGAAGCTGTATCGCTGGCGATCTCAGCCGGTCGCCTGATCGTCTCCACGCCCGGATAGTTAAGGGCAACGGCGGCGATGCACTCGTCGTCGGTGGATACATACGTAGGGATGTTCAGTCCGGTCGCGGCGATGGCTTCGAGAGTGTAGGTCAGCAACGGCTTGCCCCTCAGCGGGTAGATATTCTTATGCGGCAAGCGCTTGGAACCGCCACGCGCTGGAATAACGATAATCAAGGGCCGCTCCCTGCCTCGACCAGCTTGACCTGACTCAGCAACTGCTGCAGCGTAATCACGTCTTCCAGCTGCAGTTCATCATTCAAAATCGGAATCAGGCTGATGCCTCGAGTGCGGAACAATTCCAGCGCCTGCGCCATATCGTGTTTCGGCAGGAAGGAGATGCCGTGGTGAATGAAGGAGCGCATAGGCGAGTAGATGTCGGTACCCCGCAGCAGCGCACGCACCAGGTCTCCCTCGCTGATGACGCCGACGGCCTTGCCGGCGCTCGTGACGATAACGCAGCGGCTGCGGTTGGCGCTGATGGCCTGCGCAGCATCGAGCAAGGTGCCGCTCGACTCGATGGTGTATTGATTCAAATCCATGACGCCTCCGTTCAGTATACGAGGTTCTTGATCAGCAGCTTGTCGTCCACCGCTGTCTTTTGGAGGATGTCGAGAATCCGCTCAGCTGAACGACCGTCGCCATAGGGATTCACACAGTTCTTCATGGCGGCGCGAAACTCGGGTGATATTGCCTTCTCGATCGCCTGGATGCATTCCGGCACAGTGAAGCTGGCGTTGATGACATTGATGCCTTGCACGCGGTTTGCCTGGCGACGGCCGATATTGACGGCCGGGATGCCGAAGGTCGGCGCCTCAAGCAGGCCGGCGCTCGAGTTGCCCACTATGGCCTGGCAATGCTTGAGCAGGCCCAGGTAGTCTTTGCGCGTCAGGTTTTCGTACACCTGACTGTCGGAGCGACGTTGTTGCAACAGGATGCGCCGCACCGTCTCGGAGCCGGCATCGTTGTTCGGCAGGATCCAGATCTTGCGCATCTTGACGTGGTTGAGCGACTCGACGAGAACCTTGACCTGCTCCTCGGCCCGATCCATCTCCTCGGTGACCGGGTGCTGAGCCACCAGCAGATAGGGTTCGTTTTCGCCGATGTTGTAGGTCTGCACCAGCTCGGCGTGACTGGAAATCAGACCCTGGGTCAACTCATCCAGCTGCGGCGCGCCGACGTTGTGCACACGGAATGGCTCTTCGCCGAGCTTGAGCAGGCGCTCTACCGCATCTTCATTGGCGGCGAAATGCAGATGGGCGAATTTGCCCAGCGCATGGCGCGCAGTGCCGTCGATATTGCCGGAGCGTTCACCGGCCTGGATATGGGCGACCGGGGTATAGGAATAGGCGCCGGCGACGGAACCCATCAGTTGCTCGCCACGATCGCCGGCGAGAATGATCCAGTCCGGACGCTGGCGATACAGCACGTCGACGAAAGAAGTCAGGAAAATGCCGAGCGACTTGACCATTGTGTAATGGTTGCTGCCCTCAAGCGACATATAGATCTCATCTTCGACCCGGAAACCGTCGCGCTTGATCTCGTCGACCAGGGTGCCATAACCGGGCAGCAGCAGCATGTTGGTGGCGCAAATGGAGTAATCCACGCCGGTTGCCATGCACTGCTGGATGAGGGGGCGGATATAGCCCCACTCTCCGCGCGAACCGTTGATGAAAAGCAGTTTCATCGCCTACCCGCGCACCAGATCGTCCCAGGAGAGCAGTACGTTGCCTGGAATGTCGCGCGCCGCACGGCACCCGATCACTTCATCCATCTGGTGGGCGGGAATTCCGGTGCCCGGACGCTTGGACCAGATTTCCTCCTGGGTGATGGTTTCGCCCTTGGCGATCGGACGCGTCGAGACGATGCTGCGGAATGCCCAGGTACGGATGTCTAATTCGCGGCCGTGCACCAATTTTTTCGTACCGAGACCGACTTCGACCTTGCGAGTGCCTTCGACCAGACGGGCCAGATCGTCGAATTCGATAGACACCGACTGGTCGGGGCCGGGCTGACGCTTGTCGAGAATGACGTGTTTTTCGAGCAAGCGAGCGCCGAGGGCGACTGCAGCGAAGCAGGTATATAGGTCCGGCGTGTGATCAGAGTGGCCGATCAGCGCCTTGGGGAAGCGCGTGATCATCTCGCTGATCACGCCGAGGTTCAGGTCTTCGTAGACGGGCGGATATTCGCTGACACAGTTCATTAGGATCAACTGGGTGTTGCGCCTGACCAGCGCCTGGTAGGTACGATCGATCTCGTCGAAGGTGCTCATGCCCGTAGATACGATCATGGGTTTGCCGAAGCCGCTGATGCGGGCTAGGGTCGGCACGTCGGTCATTTCGCCAGAGCCGATCTTGAAGGCTGGCACGAGCGATTCGACTTCCTGGGCGGCCTTCCAGGAGAAAGGCGTGCACATGTAGAGAATGCCGATCTCGTCGCAGTAGCGCTTAAGTTCGCAATGCTGATCGAGCGTCAGTGCGTATTTTTTCAAAAAGTCGTAGAGCGGCTCCTCGAAGTTGTCCGACATGGGCGCGTCAGGCAGCATCTCCTCATCCGGCAGGTGATGCTGGAATTTAATGGCATCGGCGCCCGCCAGCTTAGCTTCACGTGCCATATCCTTGGCGACCTGCATGTTACCGAGATGGTTGTCGCAGCCTTCAGCAATGATGAAAACGGGATGCTTGGGGCCGACGAGGCGGCCGTTGATCGAAATGTTCAAAAGTAGGCTCCTCGATGTTTATCTAAACAGATCTTTTACTTGGCGGGGAATTTGCGCCCAAATATGACGAAATCGTCTCGAAGTCCAGTTTTTCGAGATTGCGACTTCAATAGCGTCTATCTCACTGTCTAACAAAAGTGCTGCGTCTCTGAACAAACTTGTAGCCAGCGTCGTGAAGTTGAAGACCAAGCTGGCGACGCCAAGTCTATGCATCGTCAGAGGATCGAGGGCGTTTCTATCCGGGTCGAGTATGAAGTAGGCATCCCCGCCATAGACCATACGACGATCAACTGATGCTGGGATAGAAGGTTTCGAGCGAGAGTAAGGTGCATGGTCAAAGTCCATATCGATCAGCCTGAATCCGTGGTCATGCAATAAGACATGCTGGTGCCCAAGAACAGGGCACTCATCATAATATGGTGTGAGCAAAAACTCAGACTTGACGAAGAGAATATTCTTGCGTTCCAGCAATTCCGTCGCCCCGTTCAACACTGCGAGTTCGCCGCCCTCCACATCGAGCTTCAATATGTCAACCAGCTTATCAACGGGAATTGTGTTGTCCAGGCGTTTGCACTCGACAGGCGTGGTCTTTCTGACGTCGGTATGTTCTTCTGAGTATGCCTTGTCGCTTCCATCCAGCCACATGCGATCACATATGGCGGTACTAGTTTCACCCATCAAAGTGCAAGCCCCTGCTCCAGCCGTAATGTAAAACGGCCGCTGCTCCTCTTTGTCCCATAGGGCGCATTGAAAATACTCTTCGCGCTTGAACCGGGACATGGGTGCGCCAACTTGCTGAGCATCAGTTTTATGGGCAATGAGCTTTTCATATTCTTCTGGATTTGGCTCGAAGCCAATAATGACACTGTGTGATGCATAACTATTTGGAATTACTGTCTCGTGCATGCCATTGCGTGCGCCAACGTCGATAACCACTGGTTCGATACTTGCAGCCAAAAGCGGCTCGAAAACCGCCTCCGCCACACTACGGCCGTCACTCATTCTTTTATCAAGGGCATATGCCATTATTGGATCCTAATTCCGTTAATACCGAAGACTCGGCGCCTACTTTTTGTCTATTGAATACTTGAATGCGAGCGCGTGCTGTGCGACATGTTCGTGCACGATACCAAGCATCCTGTCGGTTGCACTCACGAACTCTTCGCTTGCTGGCGGGATTTCCTCGTTCGATAGAGACTTATACAAGGACATGCTTAGTATCGAACCAAGGCAGATGGTGTTGCTCTTGATGTCGTACTTGCAGTGAAAGTGGAAGGTGTGGTCTGAATTTCTAACCGCCACCTTGTATTTGTCTAGAAAAACAGACTCGCTAATTATCTCCTGACGTGCCGTATAGGAGGTCAGGGGAAGCAATGACATCCCGACATCCGATTCCATAACTGCACCTCCTAGGGCTGCAATGGTTGGCCCTAGATCAAGCCCTTGGTTTACTAGCGCTAGTACTCTCTCGCTAGGAACGGAGTGGTGCTTTATCAACAACGGCACGCGAACTCTAGAATCGGCTAACAGGGGGCCCCCTCCACCGGGATAGGCGTAGCCATGGTCTCCTGTCAGGATCAAAGCGGTGTCTTTCTCTAATCCATTGACGGAGAGATAGTCGAAAAGTGGTTGAAGATGGAGGTCGACTTCTCGAATGCGCGCCTCGAGGCGTCGATTCAATATTTCTTTAGCAGCCCCCGAAAATATAGGCTCCCCTTTGCTATCGCCTATACCTGCTTGCAACGTCATATATTCGACAAAGGGATCTATTGCTCGCTGCGGTGGCAACATGCAGTTCTCCGTGTAGCTGGGAGCCGACCAAGGTTCATGAGTGTCTATATAATGTAGGAACAGAAAATTCTTTCCCCCACGATTTGCCTCGATATGATCGATTGCGCGGCCGGTAATCAGTCGGCTTGTTCTTCCGGATTCCGGGTAGGTATCATAGAAAAATCGATTGAATCCTGAGTGAGCGCCAAATGCTGGGGTGAACACCTTAGCGGTAGAGCACGCCATTGTGGAGTAACCACGCTGACTCATTAGTTCGGCTAAATAGCCATGCTTTTGCGCCCACTCGGTGGGGACGGAATTGCGCAGGTCGGTGTAACCGTGTGTAGTTGGGTAGCGCGAGGATAGAATCGAATAAAGGCTGGGCAGCGTCCATTCGGCGATAGAATAACAGCTTTCATAGACGACACTACCTGAAAAGAACCGATCAATGTTCGGAGTCCATGACGCTTCGTTCTTGTTTCGATATGCCCCCAGTACGTCTGGAATGATCGAATCCAGAACTATCACGATGATATTTTGAGTTTCTCCGGGCGCTGCTTTTTCTTCTGCCACAGGATGAGAAAGGTGGATCACGACGTTCGAGTTATTAGCGACAACCAGCGAGGTGTCGGCGAATTCGCCTTCGAGCCGTATGTCGCTCCATACGCCCTCGGGAATACCATTAACGTAGGCAGTCCTTTCGTCTCGAATCACCATCTCAACATCCCCAGTGGGATGACCGTTTCCCCCCGCCTGTGAAGCCAAGCCCAATCGCCACCATCCATCCTTTAACCCATGCAATGGCAGCGAGACCTTTTGGCCAGGGTGAAGTGTCGCAGCATCTCGCGTTTCGTTGTGGAACGTGAGGCTCGAGGAAGATAGGCCCGCTTCCCGAAACAGCTTTATGTTTGCTTTAGGGCTCGGCACTACTTCACCCAGCCAATATCTGCGTGGATCAAGACGTTTCGGGATCAAGCGACCGCGAAGGTTGCGAAACAACGTCAGAAGGCCCGGGGGGATAAGCCACGAGGCTACGAGTTTCTTCATGCGGATCAGCCAACTAAGCGACTAGCTGAGACTTTAAGGCGGTACCTAGCATGCTGCAATTTGCCTCAACCGCTCGGTTGTGATGGGCAGTTGCATATCACTCACGCTATCGACCTCTACCCATTCGCCCCGTACTTGAACCGAGTCAACCCGGTGCCCAGCATCGATGACAGCTTGAATGAGATCGGTCATATAGGCTTTTTCGACTGCTCTCCCGCCCAGCATGCCAACTGATGCCGCCTGCCTGAATACCGCGCGAAGTATGCCTACTCCGACAGCTGAGAATTTCATTAGCCCCATGTACTGACCCTCTATTTCTGACATAGAGCGAGGCTTTTTTCCTAGTTCCAGTATTCGACCATCGCTCGCAAGTTTTAGCGTTTCTGCATCAAGCAGAGGATTCTCGTTTCGTGACCGCCAGTATGATTCCCAATCGAGATCCACAGTCACTGCAATATCCGCGGATGAAAAAAGCAATGCCTCTAAGGTTTTGCGGGAGTAAACTATGTCTCCATAAGCGACAATGGCACCGCCGGTGAAATCATCGTCGGCGCAAAATAGGGTCCAAACCATATTGGTCTCAGCGTAACGTGGATTGAGCCTTAATACCGCGTCAGGCCGATTCAACATGTTCGACAAATAACCCCCTACCACAATGATGGGGTCGATGTTCTTGGAACGCAGAATATCAATCTGTCTATCAAGCAAACTACGCCCGTCAATCTCTACCAAGCACTTGGGGCGATCAAGTGTGTATGGTCGCAAGCGAGTTCCCTCTCCTGCAGCAAGAATTATAGTTTTCATGTGTTATTACTGATTTCAGAGGTTGAAGAAATGCCTAAATAGCTTTACGTCTTCGTCAGCGAAGACCCGGTTTCGTTCCGGATGCCACATTATCCCAAAATGGCGATACTCCGCGTGAGCAAATGCTTCCACATACCCTCCGGCAAATGCTTTAGGAAATAGGCCTGCTCCGAGACCTTCAACTGAAATCGCAAAGTCGTGGAACGAATTCACCTGGCTTGGGAAACTGAACAAGCAAGAGTCTGTAACCGAGGAAAGAGGGTGCCCCCTTCCTACGTGCCCCTCGACTTTTGTCAGCGAACCGCCATGGAACAAGTTGATTACCTGCATTCCCCTGCACACCCCTAATACGGGCCACGAATTTTTTAGGCTGGCCTGTAGTAGTGCACTTTCGGTGCGGTCTCGAGTCACCGAGGAGTTGTCTGTCTCAGGGCTGGTTACAGGCAGGCCATCACGAGTCCGAATGTTGTTCGAGACACCCCCCCCCCCAGACAAAATCAAACCCGTAACGCCAAAGTTCTGCACATAGCCAACCGGATCTGAATGGCCGTTAGGTACGAGAAAAAAATCAATCCCGCACCTCGTTAAAAAGCGCGTCCATGCTTGATCTATGCAATCCCACGTTTCTCGCCGGTCAGGTAGATCCTTGGTTCTTTGGGTTAGAGCAATACGCATGTTCAAGTGCGGCGGCGACCGATCAAAACATAGATGTTGCAAAACTGATTGGGGAATAGCCTCATGAGGCCCTTTTGAAGCCACTCGCCAAGGGCTGACAGTTTATAACCTTCGGTGCGCCCCTTGCTTTCGTCGAAACGCTTATGGCTCTGCGCCCTGAAAATCGAGAACTTATAAAGAATCGGCATTTTTTCAACTGGAATGACTGCCTCAATCTGGAAGCCGGCTTTGCGGAATAGCTCAGCACAGTCGCTCCTGGTCAGGTTCATTTTATGAAATGCGCGTAGCGCCTCGGTTGAGCGCTTTGGAGCCGCTTTCTTTTCCGATAGCCAATCTATGAGCCTTGTTTGAATGTTGTCTGCCCGGAACGACGCGCAGACTACGCCCCCCATTTTGAGAACGCGGTAGGTCTCCATGATCGCATCGTCTAGCCCCACATTCAGGTTGTGATACAGCCCGAACGCAAGAACATATTTAAAAGACTGATCCGAATATCTAAGCTTGGTAATGTCGCCTACTTCGACTTTCAGGCTGGGATCAATTTTGCGTAGCTTGGCTATTGCGACATCGACGTAGTCCATCCCTGTAATATCATAGCCCCGGTTGTGGTAAAAACGAAGAATTCGCCCTGCCCCACATCCCGCCTCTAAGATCGGCCCATCATTAGCCTGAACCGTTAGCTGGGCATACTTTAAGGGATACACGTTTGCGTTTTCCATGGGCTCGTCCGCGGGAATATCTGCCCAACGACCTTCCCAATAAGCCTTTACGTCTTTTGCTCTATACGTGATACGCATCAGACTTTCGCCTCATTTGCCAAGATTGCTATGTGCTTCAAAACCGGGTGAATAACGTAATACGTTTCCCCGCCACAATTGTTCGGCTCAGAAAATTCCCAAGAGCCGTCGCATGTGTGGCGCTTTAGCGTTTCAATCAGTACATATGCACGCGCCGCGGAATCGTAAATGTGGTCGATCTGAGTGCGGTCCGGAGGCGCGGGGAAGGTTCTACGAACCAGAATCGGGCCACCATCGATTTTTTCAGTAAGAAAAATGGAAGACGCCCCCAGTTTGTTCTCGGATATCAGGCTGTAATAGTTAGTGGTACTACCTTTGAATGTCGGCAGGTAGCCACCATGCACATGCAAAAATTTTTTGCTGGTCGCTAGTAATGGCTTGCGTAGTAACGTCCCCCCATATCCTGAATAAATCAGTACGGATTGCCTTATTGAAGACACGGCACTTACTACCCGCTCGCTGTTGATATCATCATTCTCAAGCCGGCTAAAGGGAATGGCCGCCCTCTGCAACGTCGTCTCCAGCGGTTCAGAAAGATGAAAGCCTGCTTCTGACCAGACACCATCGCGTGGACTAGTATGGCTGTTTCGCGACAAATTAATCGGGTTGTCGACCGTTTGCCCCGGCAAAGCGGTTGAGCCTTGGTTGTACAGCAAATAGACG
>JACCDP011412718.1_pt1 | contig 20437 bp, 4 predicted proteins | sample 7445841 | NCBI WGS metagenome assembly JACCDP01 (sample SAMN15323441, study PRJNA562643) | freshwater metagenome | isolation source: river surface water | place: USA:Blue River Watershed | collected 2017-08-17
TCCTCATCGACGGAAACTACTGTGTCAGCCGGCAGCGCATTGAACGACGGGGCGTCGTTGACCGGCGTGACGCTCACCAACAACGGAACGGAACTGACTTGGGCGCCTCCTTTGCCCGACGAACCCAGGTCACTGACCGTCAATCGAATGTTCTGGGTTCCAAAAAAGTTGGCCGGCGTTCGAAAGCTCAACTCTTCCAACGCCTGATTCAACCGATCCAACGGCCCCCACCAACGCAGGACTCCCTCCGATCCGCCCACCCGTTGCAACCCATCGGGCAAGGTGCGTTCCAACCAGATCGCGTCCGATTCCAATTCCAGAGTCACATCCAATGGTTGCCCCCCCACATCCGGATCACTCAGGCGCATCCCCTTCAGCGAAACGATGGGAGAATCTTCGATATTTCCGGATATGGCATTGGCCAAGGTCCAGGATGGCGGGTCATTCACAGCCTCCACCCGCAGCAGAAAACGGTCGATGGGACTCCGATCGATTCCGCCATTGGCGACACCCCCCGTGTCCACCGCCTGAACCGTGACCCATGTCTCCCCGGAGACGTTCGTGGCCACGGTGAACCGAAGTCGGCCATTGACCGTGTCGATCGACGGCTGAACGGAAAAGAGCGAAGGTTGTTCAGCCACCACCTGCAAAAGAATCAACTGTCGACTCAACTCATTGGTGGGGCCAACCCGTATCTCCTTGAGAAATCCCGGAAACGATGTCGCGGCAGCAGTGGCATCTTCATCCACAGTCAGCACCACACCGGACAAGGATTGGAAACCGGGAGGATCGTTGATGCCGGCAATGTCAATTTCTACATCCCGAACACCCGTTTGAGGACCGCCAGGCCCCGACGAACCCAAATCATTGGCTCGGATCTGGATGACCTGTGTTCCAAAGAAATCCGCTGCCGGCCGAAACGCAATTTGCGAAAGCGCCTGATTGATGGGGGCTAGGGTCCCTCGCAGCCGAACGAGGCTCGAATTCGTGGAAGGCAGCTTTTGGACTCCGACTGGCAAGGGCCATTCCAACCACTGGGCACCTGAAGCAGCCTCCAATTCAACCTCGAGTGGGGCCAGCCCTAGATCCGGATCGGAAATCTGGATTCCCTGAACACGTACCCGATCCGAGTCCTCCACAGCTCCCAAGGCCCCGGTTGCCGGAGAGACAAACGGCGTGTCGTTCACCGGAAGCACCGTCACATCGAACTGGTTTCGGGTCGTCTGCACATCATCCGACAACGCCAATCGGATGACAGCCGATCCAGAAGCTTCTGCGGCCGGTCTCAGGGTCAGAATGATATCGTTCCCCTGACGCACCGATGAGCGGTTGGCCACTGGAAACAGATCGGACGGTTCGACAGTGACCGAAAAGGTCAACTGATCGGCGGGCAACTCCGGATCCGAGGCTCGAACGCGCAAACTCAAGGTCTCGTCTTCTGCCACCGTCTGAGCGGGAACGGCTGACAACTCGGGCGGCAAGTTGGCAACAATCGAACTGCTGGTCGAAGGTGACCGGTTCTGTCCATCAAAGACGGCTTCGCAGCCCAGCCCGTAGGAGCCACGAGCCGAAACCGTTGGGCGAATTTCGACCGACAACGTCCGCTCTTGATCGTCATTGAACAAACCCCAGAGCACACGCCGTTGAACCGGGTCCCAACGCCCGCCTCCTGTGATACCCCCCACAGACCATCCAACCGGAATAGACTGAGCAAGAAGATGCAGGGCGACACCCGACTCCGGAATCAAACGATAGGTCACCGTGAACGGAACGCCTGGCAGGAAGTACTTCGGCAAATTCTGCTCAATACGCCCTGATTTAGGAGGGCGAGGCGGCAAGGAATCTCCCCCGGTGATCGTTCCTTGGCCAAGGCTCGATCGAATCCTGCCAGCAAACCTGACATTGCCGACAACCTCGCTCGCAGGAAGAAGCCGGTACGAAAACTTGCGGGGACTATCATCCAGAAAAGGCCCCCAGACGATGCGCGAGCCCGAGACCACTCCAGTGCCCGCAGAATCAACGGTGCATCCAGCGGGGATATCTTCCTCAACGAGGTAGAGGGTGGATCCTGCCAGCGGCTCCGCAGACACTTGAACCGTGAAAGGCAAACTGGGGATGTATTCGGCCGGCAAAGTTCGGCTCGCTTTGGGCTTGGCCAACTCCAGTTGCTGAATTTCCAACAATCCCGTCGTGACGACCGGATTCGCGTCAAACCGAGCCAATCCTGAGAACCTGGCAGTTCCCGATGCACTTTCCGGAATATTCAGAGTGTAACTGAATTCCCGCGGAGCGCTGCCGGCCAAAACACCCCAAACCAACTGCCCTGCACTCAACCGGCCATCCGCATCGATTTTCGACAGTGTCCATCCCGATGGAACGGACTCCTCTACCACATACAACCCCACGGATTCTGGCGGTTTGACGCTGAGTCGAACATTGATCGTCTGACCTGGTGTGTATTGAGCCGATCCAAAGGAGCGCACCACCGAACCCTGGGATTTGGGAAGAACCTCCAGTTGGGAAGCCCCAACGGTGGAAACCAAGTCTTCACCCAAGGTGGACTGACCACTCCAAATGCCAGGGACCGCCTGCGCAGGCGCGCGGAGCCGATAGGTGAGGTCACGAGCCAGGTCATCGGTCCACGGACCCCAGCGCAACTGACGGGATGACAAGGCGGATCCGCCTTGGTTGAGATCGATCAAACTCCATCCCGACGGCAGTGTTTCCTCGATCACTTGAAATTGAAGCCCACTGCGCGGGCGAACCTCCAGGCGGATGGTTGCAATGCCGCCGGCTTCGACCGGAGCTGGCAATATCCGCGTCACCGATCCTGGGTTGGGTCGCTGAACCACCAATTGATTGGGGCCCACGGAGGGAACGGACACCCCATCCTCATCCAACCACCCTTGCCATCCGAGAAGCGTCCGAGCCGAAGGCACCCGAATCCGGTAACTGAGCGGACGGGAACGACCATCGAAAAACAAGCCCCATCGGAGTTGACGCTGCGAGCTGGAGTAACTGGCTTGAGGGTTGGAGCTGATGTACTCCACTCCGGGCGGAAAGGTCTCACGCACACCGAACGCCAAGGCCGAAACCAAGGGTTCCGCCTGCAGAACCACCTCGATGATCTGCCCCTCAACGACCTCCGCCGGGAATCGCCGGGTCACGGTCCCTGCGGCTTCGGAACGGAGGGCTTCCGCCAAGAACAGCACCAGTATCACCCACCGTTGTTTCAAGAAACTCCGGCGAAGACAAATGGCTGTAAGCCACGAATTCAGGAGTCGCAGAAAAAACATCGTCAGGGTCGCGGCATGGGCGAAGGTGCCGGAGGCGTCGACGTGGGCACGGTCGGCGCCTTCAGGCGGGCCAGAACCGCCAAGTTGGTCTCTACGGGCACCCTGCGATTCAACTCTTTGGCAAGCGCTCGCTTGAGCTCCTCGTCCCGCTGCTTGCCTATCTCAAAGCGGATCTGTGGAGCCACCTCATCTAGGGGCCGCATCTGAACCGAGCGATGACCAAGATGCAGCAACACCACCATCCGGGTCGGAGATTCCAACACGGCAGACATTCGATTGGTCGGATTCAAGAGGATTGCTTGTTCGGCGATGGACTGCCCCATTCGTCCGACCATTTGCTCCCGCTGCAACCACCCCAACTCACCCCGAAGGTATCGGGTGGCCGTGTCATCGGAGTGATTGGAACAGAGGATCGCGAACGTCGCCTTGGGATCACTACTGTTCAAGATTTCACGCCGATACCCTTCCAAACGCTCACGCACAGCGGCTCGCCGGGATGGTTCGGCCTTGGGAGAGACCGATGCGACCAACCACGCTATATTCCATGCCGGAGGCCTCTGCCAACGCTGAGGCTGAGATCGGTACACCGTTTCTATTTCAGCAACTTCTATGGGGGCGTCCGCTCCAGGCTTCGCCAAGCGTTCGGCTAGTTTCTCTCGAACTTTCGCTCCAACCAACCGCCGGATGGAGCTCTGAAGCTCCAGATCCTCCAACAACCCCATTTGTCCGGCAGCTTGATAGGCCTGCCAATCGCTGACAAAGGCTCCGATCACATCGCCGGGCGGGACGGGGCGCTCTTGCTGGGACTGACGCCGACCCCAGTCCGCCTCAAAGGTCACCGTGGCCACCTTCTGGGTCCCGACCTGGACCACCCATTCCGGTGCCGGTGCCAACTCGTCTGCTTTGCGACAGCCCAAGAACATCGAGCAGATCAGCATCACGACCGCACCCCCGACCAAAAACCCACGCCATTGAATCCGCCATGGAACAGTCATTGGAATCCTTCGTTCTTTCAGGGTCTTGAGACGGTGAGGGTCCGGTTGACGGAAGAAACCGTCTCCTCCCTTTCCACCCCGTCGGGCCAACGAACTCGAACTGATTTCGGTTTCGCTGTTCCTAGGCCAAAGTGGGCCATGGGAGGCGGTTGAGTCCGAAATCCTTGCTGGTCCACCAGCCATTCACGCCTCATGGAACCATCGGCAAAATTCAAAGTCACTTCACCACCCCAGGGCGACACCCCGGCTTGGGGAGGAACACGAACGGCCAACCAGTCACCGCCGGGATGCTCATTGTGGAAAACCCGCAGTACCGTTTGCGGCGTGGGATACTCCTCCTGGGTCACCACCAGAAGATCCTGAAGTCCATCCCCATCGTAGTCCCAGGCCACCACATTGCGGCAGTCCTCGGGGAGAGCAATGCCCCCCAGCCAGCCCAATTCCTGCCAGTCCGAACCCACCGGCACCAGCCACTGATTGCGGTGGTGCCCCCCTTCGGAGGCTCCGCTCTCGATCTTGAGCTGGGAGCGCCGTTGCCAATATTCGGCGCGTGCCGCGTCAGGCTCTCCTCCTCCTTGATAGACTTCGGTAGACCAGTGCTCCGCTTGATAATCCCAGGCCGACTCGTTGCTGATGAAGCCGTTGGCCACGTAAAATTCACCCAACCCATCATTGTTGGAATCCAGCCAAGCAGCTCCCCAGGCCCAACCGGTCTCAGCCACCTGTCGCTCCCAAGGAGCCACTTCCCAGCGGCCTGCGCCCCGATTGAGCCAGACCCGGTTGCCATGGGTCATTTCCTGTCGTCCCTCCCGCACCCGTTGGAAGCCTGGATGGTGGATGCCGGACGCTTCCATGCGGGTTGCCGGTGCGGAGTTCATGCCAATCATCATGAAGTCCGGACGGCCGTCCCGGTCGAAATCGCCGACGACATGACCCATCCCAAAACCGCGGGTCTCTCCCAACGCTTTGGAGGTCTCCTGAGCAAACTTCCCAGGACTGGTACCGCGGAAAAAATCGACCCCGTTGAAATCGGAAACCTGCAGGAACTCTGGATAGCGGTCTCCGTCCGTATCCAAAAAGACTGCGGAAAAGACGAACCGGTCGCGGGCCCGATCGAGACCGCTGGCGGACAAACACTCCTCGAACCGACCATTGCCCAAATTGCGCCACAACGAGGCAGGTGGCCCATTGGTGGCTGCATCAAAAGGAGTCGGCGTGTGTCCGGACTCGAAGGCGGCCGCGTACTGCCCCACCCAAACATCCAAGTCGCCGTCACTGTCCATATCCACGGTGGCCAAGACCATCGGATCCTTGAGCACGGAGGCCGGGGTCAAGACGGGGGGCAACTCCACCCCACCAGCCCCGTTGCCACGAAACAGTTGGAACTGACGCCCGCCGGGGGCCAGCAAATCCAAATGGCCATCCCGATCGAAATCAGCGACAGAAGCCGCTTGGAGGTGGATATCATCGAAGGGGATGATTCGGTTGGTGGACCATCCGCTCGCCGAGTTCCAGCGGAACCAGCGGTTTGCTCCAGCCAAAATCAGGTCTTCGCGCCCATCGCCGTCCCAGTCGGACACGATCAGCGGATCCACCATGCCGCCTCCCCGGGAAGACGGCTTGAGAGCAGCCGACCAGCGCTCGACAAACCGAGGGGTCCCGGACTTCTCAAGCCATTGACCGGTTTTCCAAGCGGCACTCGTCCAACGCGGCACCGCGGCGGGCGAGTCATTTGTCAGACTCCATTCCATGCGCCACTGACCTCGGGCCTCGGCCCGCATCAGGTCCTTGGTACGAAGCAGGTGAAGGTTCATCGCGACCTCGGTGAACACATTGGTCCCGTTGCGGGTGCATCCGACCGTCCGCCATTCGGATTGAACACACACCCAACCCGCTGCTCGGAAGGATTTCGACCATGCCTCTCGTTCCGCTCGGGTGGACAGAGTCTTCGTGCCGGGGACCAACGCTTGGATCCGAACGCCGTCCATTCCTGAAGGCTGGGAGGACCCCAACTCAGGCGGTTGGACCGACTGGACCTCCAAGGTCTCGAATACGGCCCACGGATCTCCACTTTTTCGACTGCGATCCCAACCGGCCACGATCACCCGATCACACCGCTGGGCCAAACGTTCGGGAGCCAACCATCCTCTGCTCCACTCCTCATTTTGAATCTGGTATCCCTCCAGCGACTTCGGTCGCTGGGTGGAAACCGACGAGGACCCGTCACCGCAGCCCCAGAATAGCCCAATCACGCTGATCCACAGCCCGGTGACAATCCAACCGTGCCCAGCGTTCGTGCGAGGACCTGACATCAAGGCAATTCCCGAGCCCTAAAATAACCCGAGTTCTCGGAGACAACCCGATCATCCGTGAATTCGACCAAACCGGCGTCATCGGCAGGCACTTGTTGCACCGGCATCCACTGGGAAAGATTTGTCGAACGGCTCAATTCGTAAATCCTCCCCGGTTGGCCTTGCAACTTCCATCGACCCAATGTGCTTCCAGCTTGGAGCACCAATCGACGCTCCTCACCCGGAATAATCAGGATTGCCTGCTGACCTTCGATTTCCACCGGAATTCCATCGTACGCGCTGGCTCCCACCAACGCCACGGCTTCCGATGGTTTGGCGGGTTTCACCGCTTTCATGGTGTAGGTCAACTGCCGCGGCTGCCGATCAAAGAACGGCCCCCACTTCACCCGCTGGTAGACCGAGTCATAGTAACCACCTGTGCTGATGGCGACGATCTCCCATCCAGCGGGCGGGTAATGCTCCACCGCATAAGTACGGAGCCCAGACAGGATGGTGACATCATTGGTCACCGTCACCAAATCACCATCGGCGAAACGGACCGGCGCCGTGCTGACGACACGCATCGGATTCTTCTCCGATTTGGCTGCCGAGGGAGCGGCCGAACGACGCGATTTGGGGAGATCCAAGACAGCCAGCGATCCATCCAAGGCACCGTCACCGTCCTTCGATGCGATTTCGTCACCCACCGAGCCTGTCCCTGCGGTTGTCTCAGGCACCCACCACAATGGCGCTGATGAGGCAGCTTTAGCGTTCAAAACGTATTTTTCACCGCGCTCCCAGATGTAGGTGGCACGCGTCACATACTCCACCGGAATGGGCACCGGACCCCGAGCCACTGTGGTTCCGTTGGCCAAAGTCTGCCGCCATTGGTTAGTGCCATTGCGCCAAGCTGTATAGTAGGCGGAAACTTCCTGAATGGTCAGTCGTCCATCCGCAGGATTGATGTCGGCCGGGTGGCGGGCATCCATCACCAAGGGATTGAGTCCCAGCAAGAATTCATTCCTGTTGGTCTCGCCGTCACGGTCCGGATCATCTTCAGGTCCGCTTTCGAGGCCATAGAGGTAGGCCTGTTCCCATCCGTCGGGCAACCCGTCGTTATCGTTGTCGACATTGCCGAAGTCGATCTGCCGAGCCGTCCCCCGGCCACCCATCGTGTAGGAAACTTGGTCCATGACCCTCCCGCCACTTAAGACTGTCAGGTAAACCACCGTCCCCGACTCACTCGCTTCTGTGGAAATGTTCTGTCCGGTCACTTTCTGTTCCACGCTCAATTGCAGCGCGTAGTAGTTTCCCGCTGCAGCACGGGAACCCATGCGGTAACTGGCGAAAGCAGTGGAGGTGGGGAAGCGCCTCGCCTCGACCACGACATTGGTGTCGGCAGCGGTGATCGTTGCATCGCCCAATTTGATTACCCCGTACACCAGATTGTAAGGCTCGGGAATACCGGCACCGATCGCGGGAAACACCACCCCGACCAAGCTCGTTGCCCACAAAAGGCAGGCCATCAACAGTGGTCGATTAGTTGCCTGAGTATGCATAGGTCTGGAAGAACAGTTTGATGTCGCTGACGGAATTGATGAACGAATCAAGACCCTGGGTCTTGTTGTTGAGAAGGGTGCCACCCGGGATGACGAGCATCCATTGGGTGTTCCACACCGATCGACCCACCAGGCGGCTGTCCGAGGACGCCTCCGACGGATCAAAGTCACCACTGTCGTGATAAGCGCGCAGTGACGAGAACTTGCGGATTTCCACGAAGGAACCCCCCAAGGAATCCAGCATCGGGCTGTACTTCGGATCCTGCAGCTGACGCTGTTGAATTGGGAACGGCAAGGGGATCTTCTGATCCACCACACGCCACAAACGGGTCTCGAAATTGGACCCGTTGGGTGAACGCAGCACGTCCGCACCGACCGGCACCAGATAGACCCGGGGAGTCATGGACATTCCCTTGCCGTCATAACCCTCGAACCAGATGCCCGCTGAACGGATGCGAGTGGCATACTGCGAGGGATCGTAGGCGCTGTCGCCACCACTCAACGGCCAACCGAAGAAGTTGAGGCCGAAGGTCACGGTGGTCGGGAAGCGAATGACAATGCCCGGTTGGGCACCGGCAGACTCCGGAGCCATCGGACGGCAATACCGACGAAACTCGGGCACCTTCCAAAGGTCGTCCACCACGGACTCCTTCAACTTGGCCTGCCAGAGCGCTGCGGCATTGTTGGTGCCATCGAGGATTCGGAACAGTTCATTGCGGACCGAGAATTTACCGGTCTCGGTCTGCGGATTGTTGAAGCCCATCTGGGTCTTCATGACCTTGTAGTTGGCACTCATCCGAGCCATCGGATCGGCCAAACCTGGAATGCCTGCGATGGGTGAGCCGTCCTGAACCACACCCGGCGAGCGGTGACGAATGATGTCGGTGAGGAACGCCCGCCCGGAATTGCCCTCCGATCCGACCATGTTCGACTCGTAGTCATAGGCGGTTGCCGCCAAATAAACGTAGCGAGCTGCCAAGTCGAATTGGTCACGATACTGGCGGACGGCATCGTTGCGGAAGATGCGGAAGGCCATGTCCTTGTAGCGCAACTCGGTGGCCCGACCGGCAAACTGCTTCCGCCAGGCGGTCCGCGCTTCAACGATTCGTTGAGCCCCCGCCAATGTGCTCTGAACTCGGCCGGCCGCCTGCTGGACCACTTCCTTCTGGTTGTAGATCTCCAAGCGGAGCGGAGCTTCCTCACGCATCATAGCAGCCACCTGCTTCAGATTCTGCTGATGCTCGTATTTTAACTGAGCCTTGGTGATGTCGAGGTTGCTCTGCATGTCCGTCGTCTGAAGGGTTTTCTCAAGACCGTTGACACTGTTCTCGGCGATATCTGACCCGATGCCGAATGCATTGATGGCCAACTGACTGAACGCAGCCTTGACCGCGCCTCGGGCTGCCGAGGCCACGTCACCTCCGGTGATGACACCACCACCGGCCGCCATGCCGGCAATCAACGTGGCACCTGCAACGAAGTTTTTCGGGACGGACTCCTGAATGGAATCACCCATTAGTGCGACCGCCTCCTGCCCCCGATTCAGACTTATCTGAACAGCCTTGAGTTTGTTGATTTCCGTCAGCAGGTCAGTGGCCCTCTTGTTGCCGGCCTCCGTGATTTCGATGGTTCGTTGAGTCACATCCAACTCCCCGTCCAAGAGCCTGACCTGTTCATCGATATCCTTCAGGAGCTTGTCGTATTCCTTGAGCGCCTGCTTGAGACGGGTTTCGGCTTGAACCAGATCCGAAACAGCTTCCTGCAAGCTGCCTGGCGCCCGACGCTGCCCCCATGAAGCAGGTGCCTCGAAGGCGAAGCCCGAAGCTGAGAACGGATAGTTGACCGACATGGTTTCCGTTCCGGCCAAGGCGTCCGCCGTTCGAGTCAGGTCGTTGTCACGCAACCTCATGCTTCCCCATTTGGACAACTCCGAATCCATCTTGGCCATCAAGCCCGTCCAGGCCTGATCCGGCGGGGTGTTGTTGTTCCCGATCTCTCGAGTGTTCACGTACATGTAGTGAAGCATGTCCGGTCCATCATAGCCCGATGGGTAAGTCTTGCCCGGACCGATATCCCCCGCATACGGATACCCAAAGATCTCAACCAGTTGGGTGGTATACTCCCGGTCCTGCATCTCCAGATCATACTCCAAATCCTGGGCCGAATCGCCGGATCCCCGGATCGCCTGATTCATGCTGTTGAGGTGGTTGAACGAGGAGATCGCATTGTCGAGCGCATCCTTGGCCCGCTCCTGCACCTGTTCAAACTGACCCTGACCGTCGTCCAGAAAGGCTGGATCGATGTCGAAGGGAACAACGCCCTGAGCCAAACCGAGCGGATTCAAGCCTTGATCGGCTTGGTCCATTTGGCGTTCGACCGAGCCGAATGCAGCAGCCAATTCATTCAATTCCTTGACGGTGGTCCGATCGATCTTGTCGATGCCGGTGTGCGCGGGGTTCGGATCCTGCGAAGGGAGGATGGCATTTGCCATTACCCAGTCGAAATAGGCTCCCATACCGGCACGCATGCCCCACTCATCCACACCCCAAGCTCGGCTGGCATCGGTATCCGAATAACCCTGCCATTGGCCCGAGGGCTCCTCCACATACTTGAGGCGGTAGGTAAGGTTGACGATGTCGGCGCCGGCCTTGGCCTTGGCAGCCGCGGCCATGGCAAACTTGCGCTCGTCCAGGTAATCCACCTTCACCGGAACACCGGCCAAGACCATATTTTCGGAGCGGGGAACCCAGGTGAAATTGGGGTTCCTCAGGAGGTTGTAGTAGGCCTTGGTTGCCGTCAGGTAGTGACCCCAGGCATCGCCATGTCCTTGAGGGTACATGATCATGCCGTCCTTCTCATCAATCTTACCGTCGGCGTTCTTGTCCTTGAGGTTGTAGACCTGAGAATAAGCCACCTCTCCCTCACCCTGGGTAAAGTTCCAGAAGAGGCGATTGTAAATCGGAGCCCCCTGCACCCCGGCCGAGCTGTCATCCCGACCGCGCAACAGTCCCAGTTCCTCTTCAAGCAACGAATCAAGCTGGTTTTGGAAGGCGAAGATGGACGATGCCAAGCTACCGTAGCTATCGCTGGTGGTGAACCCAATCGTAGGATCGGCGGCATCCGCCATCGCTTCATTACCCAGCAAAGTATAGAGGTCGCTGATACGGCTGCCCATGTAGAGCAGTGCCGTGTTGGCCGGGGCGTAGTTCACCGGCGGCGAACCATCGGTGCTGAGAGAGCGCGCGCGGCGAAGCACCGTCTCATAAGCCTCGATCAACCCGATCTTGTTCAAGTAGTTGGGATCCGGATTAAAGGCCACATCACCCTCATAGCGACGCCCCGCCTGCTCGAGCATGGAGATACGCGCGGAGGCCGAGGCCGTGCTGAGATCCGAAGCGCGTTCATCGAACGGATTCAGACCGCGCACCACCCGCTTGACCCAGCCCTCGGCCAGCATCGGCAATGGAGTCGAGAGACTTGCCGGATCGCCGATCCACGGGCTCCAGACATTGCGGCTGTTGCCCACATTGTAACCCCGATACCGGGCAATGAACCAGTTGTCCGACATCACCAGGAGACCCGATTCGCCATTCTCGCCCAGGGTGATCATGTTCTTACCCATGCCGGAGCCCGGGGTGTACTTGATCCATCCGTTGGCATTGCCTACCGAGCCGTCGTTGTTGAGCGTTGGCAGGAGCGATTTCTTGAAATCAGCAGTGTCGGGTTTGTACCACCACTCGAAGTCGAACTTCTCGGGCTGCCCACCATAGTCGCTCGAGAGACGCAGGGTGAGCCGCTCGTCGAAAACATTGGAAGGCGGCAGCACCTTCATATCGCCGCCATGTGGCCCGGCGCCGATGGCGATCACCGACAGGGTGACGGGCAGACCGGCCAATCCTGGGTCGTTGTTCTGCATGAGCGTCACGAACCGCGGCGGAATGCCCCACGACTGACCATTGACGGTCTCAGTGGTGATGGTGCCGATGGCAACCGCAGTGCCTCCGACGCCGTACGGCAATAGACGGCGCTGCGGGATGGGCAGGTTCGCATTACCCCCCTCCCAGGACCCATCGGGCAGTTTCCATCGAACCTCCAGATGATCGGTGCCAGTGATCTCGGCGGCGACTGCCTCGATATAATAGGAACGGCCGGCTTTCAGATCCACCTCGACAGATTTTTGCGACGGGAATCGCTCCCAATCGTTCGTACCATTGGTCGGAGACGGAACCGAAGCCACACGCACCTTGTTGGCGGGATTTTCATCGGTGGAGATAAACAATTCGGCCTGGTCATCAGCCCCGATCCAGAAGGTGTACTTGCCGGAGAGCGGGGGCACCAAGAGCGCCTGCAACCGAATCGCTACATAGTCTAAATTGGGTGCGCTGGGCAGCACGGCCATGCTATCGACCCGGCGAACCGTCGCCGGCTTCTGAGCCACCCATTCGGGTAGCGTGTAGAGTTTGGCCAACGTCCCGGGGTTGACCCCGTTGTAAGTCGACAAGGTCGCACCGAACTCTTCGAGGTCGCGCCGTAATCCGCTCACATCAGCGAACTTGTCGCCATCCAACTGGTCGAATGACCAGTAACCGACGAGCCCTTTCTGCCCAGCCACGAGAGTCTGGTCGCGGAAGGCCTGCAATTGGGAAGCATCACGCACCTGTCCATGCCAGATGCGCACCTCATCGACAGAACCCTTGAAGCGACCGGAACCTGAATTGCCGCCGATGCCCAATGGGCCTGCGGCCAGCCAAGACGACCGGGTGACATCCAGAACAGCGACACTCACGCCGTCGCGGAACAACTCCAACTGACGCGTCGCCCCATTGAAGGTGCCGGCCCAATGGTGCCATTGGGCGACGTCGCCGGTGTACCGAATAGCCGTGCGCACCACATCGGATCCCAGCGCGAATTCCACCTGATTCAGCGTAGTGAATCGGAAGGTCATCGCATCGGTATCCACACCTCTCGAAAGAACCACGTCGTCGCGGTTGTTCTCGGCACGTTTCACCCAAGCTTCCCAGGTGAAGGATTCCTGAGCACCTGTCGGCAGCCAATCGGACCGGAGCCAAGTCGAGCCAGCGAACACTGCTGCGGAACCCGGACTGGGAACCGCCGGGATGTTCTCACCCACGGCCGCAGTGAGTGCCTTGAGACCCGCAGGCAACGATTCGACAATGATGCGCGAAGTGTCGTACTCGAAACCGACAGCGGAGCCGTTCACATAATTGGTCTTGCTGATCGGGTATTGGTAACCCACCAGGAAAGTCTTGTCGGGGATGTTGTCCTTGTTGAGATCCAACCGATTCGGGTTGCGGGTCAGCTCGTAGAGCGCATCCACAACCTTGTCGAACTCGCTGTTGCCCGGACCATCGAGTTGCTTGATGCGGTCTCGTTCATCCTGGGACAGGATATTGGGCAACAACAAAGGCTCACCCACCGTGGCGTTGTCGTAATAACCCTTGAACCCAAGTCGGTGTCCCATCGGATCATAGCTCAGGCGCAATTGGATGGGATACGGGAGATCCCGGAAGGCACGACGGCCGGCCGGTGCATCCATCATCCGAATGGCATCCGGAAGCTTGAAGGCCTTGGCCAAAACCAAAACGCGCTCACTCATCGGATCATACAGGCGGACCACGTTGGTGGGCGGCACCGTCAGGTAGCCGGCTCCGATACGGAAGGAGTTGGTGAAGGTCGGATTTAGGGTGTCGTACACCATCTGGGCCGATGCCCAGTTGGCAACGCCCGGCAACCCCTTCTTGGCCTCGAACAGCGTGTCACCCACCTCGAGAACCGGCACCGCATCGGGCCAGCGCACGGTGTAGCGGACTGGGAAAGGGGTCCCCACGGTGGTGCCTGGATTGCGGTCCAGCCATGGAATGAAAGCGCCTTCACCCGCATCGTTGGCACCACTGCCATCCAAGTCGTACCAGAAGCCTGGCTGCATCGGATAGTAGAGCCGGAGCACCAGGTTCTTGTTGACCGCACCCGCCACACCGGCCTGACGGGCGTAAATCTTGCCGTTGTAGTCTTCGAGGGCCAGTTCGTGACCCGCTGAAATGTAATTCGCCTCAGCGACCGGCAGGATGCTCAGCGGATAGGGAGGCTGAATCTCAGTGCCGGCCGTCGCAGGGTAGTCGAAGAGGAAGGGTCGTTGTTCGGTGATCACCTGATACACCCGATGACGCCACAATCCATCCACTGGGTGGCGGTACTTGAGCAAAACGTACGGCTTGGAGTACTTGCGAATATCGTTCAAGTCATTGCGCAGTGCGTAGGCGGCCTCGGAGACGCTTCCCGGGAGGATCATGGCGTGTTCCTCATTGGGATTGAATCCGGCCCATCCCGGCACCGGCTGGTTGTAAATCCGCGCCTCCGGATAGGTGACCGGAGTGATAGGATCAACCCCGAACGGATCCGAACCACGGGTGCTGGCAATGACGATGCTATTGACATCCACCGGCCAAGACGGTGTGTAGCGAACCGGCTTGCTCGCCCAGGCCACGTTGAGGTCGTTGTTCATCTTGTACCAGACGACCACCAGTTCTTGATCACCAATGGGTGATTCCGGATGGAGTTCATTGACGGGGATGAGGGTTCCCGTCCGCGCCGACCGGTTGTAGGCAGCATCGGCACCAATGGAATCCACAGCCGTCTTGGCGAAGAACAAGTAGCCGTTGCGACCCGGATAATCATTGTGGTAGGCGTCCCGAATAGGGGTGCCGATGGGCCACCCGGCATCGGTCAGCAAAGTCGGGTCGTTCCAGAGATGGGTCCGGACCACATGGAAGAGATTGGATTGCGTTGTGGAATCCGGTGCCAGATTGCCGCTCTTCAGATAACGAACGACCGAGTGTCCAGTTCCCAACTCCGAGGTGTTGAACACCTTGGTGACGCTATCCACAAGGGCTCCGGGGGTTGTCGTATAATGAAGTCCGTAGAATGAATACTGGCTGTCGGGCTTGATGGGCTGAACCTCAACTGGAGATCCAGCGATATGGATATCTGGAGTCTTAGGCCAAGCCGTCACCGTCAATCTGGACACCACGTCCAAGTTGAGCGCCGTCATGTTGTTGTTCCGGTGCCAGCGAATCGTGGCTTTGACCGGGCGAATGGCATAGAGCGCTCGCTCCACTTCGCTCCAGAAGAATGCATTGCCAGAATTGTCCCCGGGAGCGGCTTCGAGGATTTCAATCACGGGAGAGCGTGCAACCGTGCCCTCCGGGCGGGCCACCCGCTTGCCAATCACACTAGCCGGTGTCGCGAGGAAGGCTCGGATTTGATCCTTTGTTCCGTCGCTAACCCGACCCGTGCCCACGATTTGGCCGGCAGAATTGATGGCATTGGCCCGATCCAATTTCCACTTGGAGCCCAAGGGCAGGATGGCATTCAGATCGTAGGCTGCGTCTCCGATCCACAAAAACGCCCTTCGAGAACCGTCAGCCAAGGTGGCCTCACCGACAATTTGCCCAAACGTGTTGATGCCCGTCGCTTCGCTTTGCACCCAGGTGCTGGCAAACGTACCGGAGGGGCTCTTCCACACACCGGCGGCACCGGCGGCACCCGGTCGGTACACAAAGGCCTGCCGTTTGTTGTCGGACTTGATCATGTACCCAACCACGACTCCCGTGTCATCGATGCCGGTTCCCACCGTCTCCAAGACACCCGCGGGCGCCGTCGAAAGTGGCAAATCCGCAAGCACTGTTCCATTGTGAGTGAAGGCGAGCCTCTTGCCAGCAACCAATCTGTAGCCTGTCGCCAGATTGAAGCGATTCACCGCCAAGGCCCGTCCGTTGATCAGTGCATTGCCTCCGTCCTTGAGGAGATTTTCAGCCGTGATATTGGTCCGTGTGAAGTCCAACAGCAGGGGGTACTCAGACCCGTCGGCCTTGGTCAGATAGCCGACCAGCGATCCGAACGCATTGACAGCAAGTGCTGATCCTGAACGGTAGTCCGATGGGAAACTCAGGATATTGGTAGTTTCACGAATCCCAACAAAGGCGCTGATGCGCGCGGCGAATGCTGCTCCTTCCTTTTTGCCCGTATCCGGTTCGGCCGCGAAGGCTCGTGCTGCAGCCGCGTCCCGATCATCCACCAGAATCCGGGAAAACCGCCACGGTGTTGAAATATCTTTGGAGGTGACGGACCCGACCACGAAGTGATTGGTTCCATTGATACCCGACTTCAAACCCATGATTTGACCGGTCATGGTCCCTACATTCGCGGCAGGTCCATTCAAGAGCATTTGCTCGTGGAAAACCGGCTTATCAACCGATCCCACACCCGTCCCACGGTAATATCCTGCAATGCGATTATCGTCGTCGATGGCGGTGCCAAAGGACTCGGTCGCCTGTCCTGGTTCACTGACCTCTATCGCTGCATAGGCCAACCGAGGAACGAAGTTGACGGTGATGGATTTTTCAATCCGGTCGATGGAGTCATTGGCGGTAACCGTCACCGTCGTGAGGCCGTAAGCACCCTCATAAGGTGTCATCTCGAGGTAGCGATTGGATCCGGTACCCGTGACCCTCACATTGGCATTGGGCAAGATACTTGCGTCGCTGGACTTCGCGTCCACCAGGGTCTCCTTGAGGGTATCCGAGAACGGGCCATCAACGTCATTCACGGTAAACGGAATGCGGTGTGTCGCCTCCTCCTGGAGGACCAAGTTGTCCAGGTTGGAGATCACGGGCGGATCGTTGATGTTCTCCACCGCGATCAAGACCGTACCCGACGCCGTCACGCCGTTGGCGCTGGCCGTGTATCGGAATGAATCCTCACCGGAGAAGTCCGGTTTGGGGGTATACACATAGGCGGTGCCTCCGGCTGCCGAGGCCCTGCGAACCACTCGCCCATTTGAAGGCTGCGTGGGTTCGCCCAAAGTGATGGTTTGAGTGCGGTCAAATTCCAAGGCCGAGACGAAGATCTCGAATCCGGCATGGTCCTCAGGGACGGTAATGATCTTGGTCGGGGTGTTGCCACTGGTGACCCAGTTCACCGTCCCAGAGACACGCAGGTTCTCCTTGGTGTCATCCGCCTCCTTGGACAAGTCGAAGGCCCACACACCAAAGCCCTCATCGAAACGGTAGTAGCCAATCAGACCGGTCTCAAAACCACTGAGCGTGGTCCGATAATTCATCCGTAATTCGGTTTCGGAGCGGGCCACGTTCCAGACGCGAAGCTCGTCCAAATCGCCTATGAACCTCGATCCGTCTCCCCGAGCTCCCACCCGGGCATCGGTGAAGCCGGCACCAACCGCTGTCTCATCCAGGGTTTCGTTGCGCAACTGACCGTTGACGTAAATGCGGATTTTGGACCCGTCATAAGTCGCGGCCACATGGTACCATTTGTTCACCTCTAGCGCTCCATTGGCCGATGTGTCAGTGACCCAGGTCCACGGGGCGTGTTCGCGCCAGACGCTCACCTGACCAGCAGCGTTCAGGGCGAGGATAAAATTACCATACACACCTCCTGTGTGCCGGCTGATGATGTCCATCCAGCCACGCGCGGCCGGACGAACCCAGGCCTCAAGAGTGAACGCATTACGCCCTTCGAAGGCGAACGCATTGTTCAGTCCTGGCACAAAGAGGAAACCGCTGCCATTGAGGTTCACGTAGCCATCGTTGCGAACGACCGGTGCGTCATCGACCGGTTCAACATTGAAACGAATGCGCTGACGGACCACGTCGTTGCCGGCCGAATCCCGGATGGCATAATCGGCCACCAGGTCGATTTCCGGAGAATCCTGACGGTTGAAGTTGGCCAACGGGGTGTAGTTGAACGAGGCCGTTGAACCGGTGGTCAGCTCCAGCACATAACCCAGGCCAGCGGCTCCGTCCGCATCGTCCCAGATGCCCTGCTGCGACGGCACGATGTACGCGTAGTCCTGCGATCCAGCCCAGTTGTCGGGATTTCCGTTGCTCCAGTTGTTGTAGGTGGTGGCTGCGCCCCCGTAAAGCCACTTGAATCCCGCCCTGTTGACGTTAACCGCTTCCACTTCGAGATCGGTCGCGCCAATCCAGGCGTTGCCAATGGAGCTGACGGCTGCCAGCGCCAGAGCATTATCACCAGGGCTTGTAATCGTCGCCAATCGACCCCGACGCGCCCGGGCATCGTGGTAAGAGCTCCAGAAGTTGCGGGGTCCCGAAATACCGACGAACGACTTGGAGGCCGTCCCACCAATGGTCTGTGTCAGAGTACCCTCAACCGGCGACCGCAGCACGTGAAGGGAATGACCCGAAATGAGTTCATTGAGCGTCGAGCTTACCGACAGAGCGGTGTCCTCTTGGACGGTCACCGTTTTGACCGTGGGAATGCCTGGAACATAAACGCCACCGACCAAGGTGGCCCTTGCGCCGGACACCAGGTTGACTGGGGTATTGTTGCCATCATTCAGGCTCCAATAGGCCACCAACCCCGTCGCATTCGAGGCCAGCGGAGGATAGGCTTGCGCAATCAACTCCGCCGGCGACAAGGCGCGATTCCAAATCCGGACCTCATCGATCATGCCGTTGAAACGGCCGTCCGGCCAGTTGCTCTTGCCGATGTAGCTGATCTGACGACTAACCGCTCCCGGTCGGTGCATGGCCACCGAACCGACCAGACGACCATCAAAGTACAGGAAGGCGGTACCACCGCGGTGCACGGCCGCCACGTGGGTCCATTTGTTCAACGGCAGCGCCTCGTTGGCGGTCAAACCATTGTCCACACCGGCTCGGATGATGCCTAGGCGAGGCCTGCCACTGGTACCCTCGGTCAGAGCGAAGTAGACGTTGTCCACACCCGCTCCATTGCCAAAGTCCAAGATACGGCTCCAGCTTTCGAAGCTACGCGGATAAACCCAACTCTCGATGGTGAAGTCTGAATCACCCAACAGTGTATTGTTACCGACATTGATGTGATCCACGTCGCGCTCGAAGGACAAGCCCAGCGAGTCTCCTGTTTCATCATTGAATCGGGTGCCGTACCGCACGTTCTCCTGATACCGCACCGTCAGCGTCCCAGTGGCTATCTGGTTGTCGGAATCCGTCACCTGAATACCAAAACCCACTGTGCCGGTGGGAACGGCGATGTTGTTCGGAGTGGTGATGGTGACATTCCGGAAAGCGTTACCCCCTGATCCCGCAGTGATGGCCACCTTGGACAAAGGAATGGCATCCGAGGTGGTCGAGATCGCCTGAACGCTCAAATTCTGGAGCGGGGTGTACTCGTCATTGACCTGAATGGCGTTCACCAACGTGACGGTGTGCTCCGCACGTACGAGATCATTTTGACGAATGCTTGGTATGGTTGGCACTGCACCAACCCGGTTCACTTGGACCCAAAAACCATGGCTCCGGGATACCGCCCCATCATTGATGTTGACCGTGACATAGGTTCTCCCGAAAGCATTGGCTGCCGGTTGAAAATGCACGCTGTAGTAGGAATACTTTCCTGAACACCCGGCTTGATACACGTTGACACTACCCAGACCCGGGTTGCTGCTGGAGGTGCTGAATCCCGGATAGCACCCATCCGGATCCACCATGTTGATCTGATTCACCCAGACGTTGCCCGCGTTCCAGTTCATGGCGACTTCTGCACCGCCATTCCACAGGCTGCTGTCATGAGGAGTGTTGTAGTTGTAGTTCCACAGCACCGAGTTGAACCAGAAGTTGTTCCAAGGGCCCACCCAGTAGTCGCCGACGTCGGTGGCATGGTCGCGAATCACCGTCCAATTCGGCTCCCAGACGGTCACGGCGGTGTGGCCGATCACCCAGTTGCGATCGGTGTTGTAGAATCGGACATTGGCCAAGTTGGCACGGAATGTGGGCCAATCTTGGTTGACGTTGTAGAACACCGCTTCATACCAATTACCACCGTAGAAGGTACCAGCGACTGTCCACTCCTGACCAAAGCCGTTCACCCTAAGATTGTAGGCTTCCTGACGTCCGCAGTTGCAATCACCCCACCAATTGCGGCCGCAGCACCATCCTTCGGTGGAGGAAACGTAAATTTTCACGCGCACATGACCCACAGTGGGATGGGCTACGGCGCTACCGACACCAATCAGCAGAAACAGTGGCAGCAACCAGCGCCACACGCAGACTGCCAGACTCGAGGATTTCACGATGGGAGTCATATTGAGAAGGTTGTTCAAGAGGCTGTACTGAATGGGTTTTGCGTCGTTACCAAGTGGTGGGGTTGATGGCGCCGAGGGTGCTGACGCGCACCATTTCCACTTGTCCCTTCACTTGGATGGGGATCCGGTGCAGGCCACGGATCACTTCCGTGTACGTGCCCTTCATCACTTCCGA
>JACCDP011016170.1_pt1 | contig 20429 bp, 19 predicted proteins | sample 7445841 | NCBI WGS metagenome assembly JACCDP01 (sample SAMN15323441, study PRJNA562643) | freshwater metagenome | isolation source: river surface water | place: USA:Blue River Watershed | collected 2017-08-17
AGCGTGAATGATCCATCCACAGTAACCTTTGTATATGTTGCCTTCAACCAATGCGGTGCATCGAATGATACAACTACCATCAACATCCTTGGTCTACCAAGTGTTAACGCTGGTGTGGATGCCGCAATTTGTACCAACACGAACACTACCCTTACAGCGGTAAGCAACGGTACGGTCGTATGGAACAATAACATTCTGGACGGTGTAGCCTTCGCTGTTGCAGCAGGCAATACGCAATACATCGCAACCGCTACAGGTGCAAACGGATGTACGAATACGGACACGGTTATCATTACTGGTCTTGCTTTACCACAAGTGAATGCAGGTAATGACCAAAGCATTTGTGCCGGTGATTTCGCTACACTTAATGCCTCAGGTGCCGTAAGTTATGCATGGGACAACAACGTTATCGATGGAGTGCCATTTGCACCGTCATCCACTGCAACTTACACCGTAACAGGTACCGGAGCGAACGGATGTAACAATACGGACAACGTTACCGTGACCGTAAATGCACTTCCAAATGCAGTAGCTGTTGCAGCGGATCCCGTTACCCTTGTGGCAACACCGGCTGGAGCATCTTACCAATGGATTGATTGCGCAAGCGGTCAAACCATCGCAGACGCAACCAACGATACCTTAGTCGCAACTGCGAACGGAAGTTATGCCGTAATTGTAACGAATGCCAATGGATGTTCTGATACGTCAGAATGCATGGTGGTAGATCAAGTGGGTCTATTCTTCCCTGAATCTGCAGTAATCGCTCTTTACCCTAACCCTACCAATGGAACGGTTACCCTTGAGTTACCTGCACAAGACGGAGCCGTAGCCCATATCTACGATGCACAAGGAAAACTCATCCTTACCGTAGCCAATGCGAAAAACGGCGAACAGTTCGACCTAAGCAAGTTGACTACTGGAGTTTATACCTTCCGAGTTACCTTGAACAATTTAACACACATCGAAAAAGTGGTGAAGCAATAAACCGCTTTTAAAGAACACAACAAAGGCTCCTTAGGGAGCCTTTGTTGTTTAATAGCCCAACCAATGGAAACGGGTTTTGTCCGAGGAAAACTCCAACGCTGGAAAAGGAAACTTTAAATAGTTTAATGCGGAAATTACCTTATTAAGTTTGGGGTGTTTCGGGAAAAGATTAGAGCAATCCACATCCAACGAAAGATAAACCTGCCGTCGAGCGGTGAATCCTTGCCAAGTATTTTGGTCTCCTACCAACTTAGCATCGCAGCCGTATCCTAAACTAAAACATAGAAAACTCCAAGCCTTTGGCAGAGGCAACACATGCTTTAAAGGCAATGACCACCAATACGTTTGACCGTTATAATCTTTGAGCAATTGCTCTGCTGTACCGGAACCTAAAACGTCCGGCCGGTATTTAGCATAAGGACTTTGGCGGAACGAAAATTTCGGATGAATTATTTGCCTTTGCCACAAAGCTTCTTGGGTTATATATAAACCACAACCAAAGGAATTCGCCGCTACATCAGGCCATGAAAACCCCCAACCAGCACTGAAACCATCCATTACCTCTAGAGCCGTCAGGTAGGTAAAAGCATACGAAACTCCCACCCACGGATTTTTTTTGCCTGAAGACCACTGATGAAGTTCATTGATGGACTTGGACATTGCATAAGCTGTAAATCCATGACCTAGCTTATCCATTTGCATCCAATTATCCGCATCGTTGAACCAATGAAACCCATCGTTTTGATACGGTTGATACCAAACGCTTTGAAGCGCCACCAACGAACCTGTTCCTATCCCTACTAGACTCGAATGGGTAATTATAGTACGACATTTCAAAGAATCTTGGGCCTTAAAAGAACTCAACCCCATGCATAAAGGAAGCACCGCTAAAAACTGTCTCATAACCCTAAATTAGGAATTAACAAAATAAGCGTTGACTATTCCTAAGCAAATAATACATTTGTAAAAAAACAGCATGGAAAACCGTAAAGATTGGAACGATATAAAAAGCAACGACAGTTGGTCCATTTTCAAAATCATGTCGGAATTTGTTGAGGCCTACGACCAAATGGCAAAGATTGGTCCCTGCGTAAGCATATTTGGTTCGGCACGAACGAAAGAGGAAAACCCGTATTATCAAGAATCCGTTGCCTTGGCAGAAAAGCTCGCCATTCGAGGTTACGGCATTATTTCTGGGGGAGGTCCTGGCATCATGGAAGCGGCCAATAAAGGAGCACAGCAAGGAAAAGGAGCCTCGGTAGGACTGAATATCGATTTGCCCTTTGAACAAAACCACAACCCTTACATCGACCCTCAACATAATTTGGAATTCGACTATTTTTTCGTTCGAAAGGTGATCTTTGTAAAGTATTCTCAAGCCTTTGTGATCATGCCCGGTGGATTTGGAACCTTGGACGAATTTTTCGAAGCCATGACCCTAATTCAAACCAAAAAAATCCGTAGAAGGCCCGTCGTACTGTTTGGAAGCGACTATTGGAAAGGTCTCCTTTCGTGGGTTGAAGAAACCATGCTAAAGAAAGAACATAACATTTCTGCTGAGGATTTAAACTTATTTGCGGTCGTTGACTCGGTTGATGACGCGGTTCAACACATCGAGAACTTCTTTGAAAACCACCCTTACAGTCCTAACTTTTAATCCGTATCTTTGTTAAGATGAAGTCACTTTTCGATCAAGTCAAGGCGTTTGTTTTATCGAAGTATTTTCTAAAGCAATTAGGGCTGGTGGTATTGTTTTATTTGTCCATCGTATTCATTATGATGCTTTATTTACGTTTCTCTACCCAGCACGGGGAACGCATTGAAGTTCCAAATCTAATCGGTAAAAGCTCCGAGCAAGCAAGGTTAATTCTTGAGGACATGGGGTTAGAATACCAAATCATGGATTCTGTTTATAACCCCCAAAAACCAAGTGGGACCATCTTGAGTCAGAGCCCAGGCCCCACTTCGAAAACCCTGTTATTCGTTAAATCCGGCAGGACCATTTCACTGCAAGTAAGCAAACGATCCGAACTTAGGGAAATGCCCGATTTGATCAATCGTCAATTACGGTTTGCAGAACGAAGTTTAAAAAAACGTGGGTTTTTAATCTCGATTCGGTACAAACCCACCAATGAAGCAAACGGTTCAGTATTGGATGTTTTATACAAAGGCCGTCCGATTAAAGTAGGTTTAATGGTGCCCGTTGGATCTACCATAACCTTAATTGTAGGTGAAAATGACCAAGGCGAACCGGTAATGATCCCTAACCTTTATGGAATCAGTTACTCCGATGCAAGATTTACTTTGGATACGCTCGGGGTTCCTGTAACTTATATCTGCACAGATTGCATTACATCAGAAGACTCATTGGCCAGTAGGGTCATAATTCAGAGCCCCGAATTTATTGAAGGCCAAACCGTTCCAAAGTCAACTCCTTTCACGATTCATTTAAGAAAAGCCTTTGATGAGTACATTGAAAACGAAAATCAATGATGAATAAATTATTTAATCTGCTTCTTGCCCTTTTAGTGGTTCAGGTAAATGCACAATACCTTCAGAATGACGAAAAACTGGCACCAGATTTCAACCCAATCTTTGGTAAACCTCAATCGCCGTCCACCGTAAAATCCATTTCAATTGACAGCATGTTTGTATTTGCGTGCGACACATTGAGTCTTCCGGTATATGACGACTTTTCCACGAATAAATTTCAAGTGTTTCAAGGGAATTATAATGCCCCAGGAATTACATCGCAAACATATTTCCGTTTATTGGATGCTTTGAGCAATCAACCGATCGTAAACGGTATAACCTACACCAACCAAGTTACGTTTAGAAGAACGTATGACGTCTTATCGGAAACCTATACGGATGTTAATTTTCCATCCATTGCATTAATTCAAAACAACCTTAGCGTCTATCCGCCAATTGCTACACCCGTTTCGGTTTACCCCCCATATTTCATTTATGACACCGTTGGAATTCCGGATGTGAGCGATACCCTTTGGATTGCCAACCCAGCATTTTTCCAAGATTCGGCCACCGTATTTTTTCAAACGGTTTTAGACACCTCCAAGATTTGGACCGATCGCATGGCCTTAAGAAATGACCGTTATGGAGTAAATCCTCGCTCTCTTGGCGTCGTTACGTTTGACGGACTGGACGAAGACGGATACCCCTACCAATTCGGAAGTGCGGTAACTAATTATGGCGACCGTCTAACCTCTAAACCCATTAACTTAACCAATTATTCAGCTACTGACTCCCTTTACTTCAGTTTTTTATACCAGCCCGAAGGACTCGGAGACATTCCTGAAGCGGGCGATTCCTTGGTTCTTGAATTTTATGCTTCGGGACAAGACCAATGGTTTCATGTTTGGGGTATTTCAGGGTCTGGAGTACACCCTTTTCGAGCAGCGCACCTCCCTTTAACAGAGGCTGCTTTTTTTACCGATGGGTTTCGCTTTAGGTTCAGAAATTACGGTGGCCTTAGCGGTTCTTTGGATCATTTTCATGTGGATTATGTTCATCTGCGTGCCCTTTCATCCTTTGATGACACCCTCTTCAAGGACTTTGCCCTCTGTTATCCCGTTTCAAGTTTATTGGAAAACTATACCTCCGTGCCTTGGGACCATTATAAAAACACTTCCTCGAACGTTATGGAAAACGGCGTAGAAATAAAAGTTTATAACGGGAGTAATGCCGCCGAAAACTATCAAAACGGACAAATTGAAATCCGTCAGGGGGGCAGTCCCCAAGGTTCGTTTAACCTCCCCGGATTTTTACTTGCCGAAGGAAACATCAACTATGATCCATCCACGTATTATACTTCTTATCACGATCTTTCTACAGGTTATCAATACAGTAAACTTTTGCCAGGAAACCATCAAACCTTTGAAGTAAAAACGACCGTTTCTGCCCAATTCCCCAATTTAATTTCCAACGATTCAACCACCTTTATTCAAGGTTTTTATAATTATTACAGCTACGATGATGGCTCGGCAGAAGCTGCTTTCGGACCAACGGGAGTGCAATCGATGCTAGCGGTACATTTCAATGCATATGAATCCGACTCGCTGCTCGGAGTTTACCTCCATTTTGTACCCTCCGTGGTAGACGTTTCCAATAAATTGTTTTATCTAACGGTTTGGGAAGACAACAACGGTGTTCCGGGTAACATTCTTTATCAAGACGACGCGTTTACTCCCCGACAACCTACCTACAACCAAGGGTTGAATAATTTCAATTCCTATTATTTTAACGGCGGAATCAAAGTCCCTGTTTCGAATTCTTTCTTCATCGGTTGGAAACAAGTTGATGCTGTGAGGTATAATTTAGGCTTGGATCGGAACATCGATCGCTCGAACGAGATATTTTATAGCGTAGACTTTGGTGGATCCTGGCAAAATCCTCCGTTTAGTGGTTCGCCAATGCTTCGGCCCATCTTTTCTACAGCACTGGATGCTGAACTCAACTTAACTGAAAATACGGAAGAAAAAAAGTACCGAGTATTTCCGAATCCTTCCAATATTCAAGCCGTGATTGAAAGTCCATATCCGGACGAAGAAGGTTACTTGATTTTCGGATTAACGGGTCAAAAGAACTTTGAAATTCAAGGCAATATCCTCCACGTGGAAGGACTCGCCCCAGGTTATTACCTGATAAAATCAAAAATCCACCAGCATTCGCCCATCAAGTTTTTACGTGTTGAATAAGATCGATGATATTGCCGAACATGACGAGGAGGACTTATTTGAACACCACCGATTTCACGTAGATGCTGGACAGCAAATTTTACGGATCGATAAATATCTGATAGATCGGCTTCCAAAAACATCGCGAAACCGAATTCAGGTAGCTGCCCGTAACGGCAATATTTTGGTGAATGGAAAAGCGGTTAAACCCAACCATCGCGTCAAACCAAAGGATGACATTTCGATCGTCATGCCCTATCCCGTCCGGGAACTTAAATTAATCCCACAAGACTTAAACTTAAATATCCTTTACGAAGACGATGCTTTGTTGGTCTTAAACAAACCGAGTGGGCTTGTGGTACATCCCGGCTATGGCAACTATTCCGGCACTTTGGTGAATGGATTGGTATACCATTTTGAAAATCTGCCATCCCTGCCTAATAACTTTTACGGGCGCCCCGGACTCGTACATCGCATTGATAAAAACACCTCGGGGTTATTAGTCGTGGCAAAAACGGAGGATGCACTAACCCATTTAGCCAAACAGTTCTTTGACAAAACGACGCAAAGGATTTACCATGCTTTGGTATGGGGGAACCTTCAAGAAGGAGGAACCGTGGTTAAAAACATCGGGAGGTCAATAAAAAACCGAAAAATCATGACCGTTTATGATACGGAAACAGAGGGTAAAATTGCGATAACGCACTACCAACCGTTGAAAAATTTTGGATTGGCTACGCTGGTAGAGTGCCGTCTAGAAACCGGCCGAACGCACCAGATTCGAGTGCATATGCAATCCATTGGTCATCCTTTATTTAACGACCCTGAATATGGAGGAATGAAGGTACCGCAAACCCACCTTTCCGGGGCACAAAAATCACGCATCGAGGAGGTTCTAAAACTGCTTCCTGGCCAAGCATTGCACGCAAAAACACTGGGATTTAAGCATCCTGAAAACGGTGAATTCTTGGGTTTTGATTCGGAACTGCCGGATAATTTTAAGGAAGTTTTATCTTTTTGGGAACAAATGCCTTTTGGATATTAATGTTTCTTTTCCTATTTTTGCTCGGAACTGCAAGTTTAATTAAACCTCAAGTATGAAGCAACTTTTTACTACCGTCTTATGCATTACCGTAATGACGCTTGCTCACGCCCAATCCCCGCAACCCAAATATGTTGCAGAAGCCGTAAAACTCTATGATTCCGGCAAGTATTTCGAAGCTATGCCAAAATTAGAAGCGGCCTACAACAAAATGACCAATAAAGGAAAGTCCATCACGGAAAAAGGTTCCATGGCCTTTAAACTTGCCGATTGCTACCGTAAAATGGAGCAATACGACAAAGCCGCTCAATGGTATGGATCGAGCATCGAACTTAAATATTACGACGTTGATCCGATGGTATATTACTACCACGGAGAAATGCTTCGTATGAGCGGTGAATTGAAAAAAGCGAAGGAAAGCTACACCAATTATAAAAACAAGCGCGGCAAAGAGTCTTCAATCAACATTGATGGTTTAATCAGTACTTGTTCTGAGCAAGCAGATGTTCATGACAAAGAATCTAAATATGACGTGAAAGCTGAAGACAAGCTTAACGCAAAAGAATTCGACATGGCGCCATTTCTTTCGGAGAAAAAAGAGGCTCAAATTTATTTTGGAACGCAGCGAGAAGGTGTAATTAACCCGCAAAGAGATCCCATCACTGGTGAAAAATTTATGGATATTTGGGTGGCTGATTTTGACGCCAAAGGAGATTTCGTTGGTGCGAAAAGCATTGATAACAACAACATCATCAACACCAAAGACAACGAGGGAACTGCCATCATGGACAAAAAGGGTAAAACCTTGTACTTTACCCGTTGTCCTTCGCAACCCAAAAAGAATTTAGGATGTGAAATTTGGTCGGCAGACAAATCCGGCGAAGAATGGGAAAACGTGCATGAAATCAACCTCAAAGGCGCGTTGAAAAAACAGATCAACGACAAACAGAAGGACTCAACTTTTTTGTCCGCTGAAGAGATTTCCATCGGCCACCCTTGCATTACTGCGGACGGAATGATGCTTATTTTCGCTTCCAACATGCCAGGGGGGTATGGAGGAAAAGACTTGTGGTATATCAAATACGACAAGAAAGCCAAAAGCTGGGATACAATGCAGGTGTTTAACATGGGGGCCACCATTAACACGGCTGGAAACGAATTGTTCCCCTCCCTTTCCTCCGACGATAGTTTGTTTTTCTTCGCAAGCGATGGCCATCCAGGAATCGGTGGTTTGGATATTTTCAAAGCCGTCATTCAAACATCGAAAACTGCAGCAGACAAAACATGGGGGAAACCGGAAAACATGTTGAAGCCGATCAATTCTCCTGCTAATGACTATGCGTTAACCATCCGTAAAGATCTAAAGAGCGGTTATTTTACGTCGGAAAGGTCCAACCCTAAAAATCGAACCTATGCCCCGGATATTTATTCCTTCACAACCCCTCCAGTAAACTACGACCTTCAGGTTATGGTCTATGAAATGGGCAATAAAACCAAGAAAATCGACGGAGCTCGAGTAACGGTAGTTGAAAAAAATGGTCAAACTTGGGAAGGCCTAACTAACGATGGCAACAAGGGGACTAAAAAAGGATTCACGGATAAATGGGCTGATAGAAAAAGCGATAAATCACGTCCACGATACATCAACGGTGGTTTTGATTATGAAATCAAGGCAGCAAAAGCGCGCTATTTCCCCATGATAAAACCCGCAACGATAACCACTAAAGGTCCAAACGGCGAAGGAGTTTTAGAACAATCCAAAAGTTTCTTGGTTGAAATTCAGCTAATTCCTATTGAATTACGTACTCCTGAGATTCGCTATCATTTGGATAAATGGACCTTTGTAAACGACAATACCATAAAATCAGAAGACTCTCTCAAGTTCCTAGTAGATCTTTTAAAAGACAATCCAGACATCATCATTGAACTATATTCACACACGGATGCTCGGGACACCGAAATTCACAACCAAGCACTTTCGGAAAACCGGGCTAAAGCCGTTTATAATTATTTGGTCGCTAAAGATCCTATTAATGCGTGCCGCGTTATTCCTTTCGGTAAAGGAGAAAGCGAGCCGGCAAAATATACGGATGACAAAGGGGTGGAACAAGTATTAACGGAGGCCTATATCAATCAATTCAAGGCGGATAAAGTTAAGTTTGAGGCCTTGCACCAAATGAACCGTCGAACTACGGTGAAAATCGTAATGGAACCGGGAACGGACATCCCCAAAACCTTTGACCCCAAAGCGCCGTGCAACGCAGATCCAAATTACACCAAATACACCGATCCATTGCCGCGTTAATCTTAAAAAAAAACATACGAAAAGCCGGGCAAAGCCCGGCTTTTTTCGTATATTTAAGGGTGGTTGAAAGGGTGTTGCAATGGGCGTGGAATCAAAGAATATTGCCATCGAAAGGCAACCAATCAGAACCCGCCATAAAAATACTTTACGCGGGAGATTGGAATCAAGACGCACCAGGTCCGGACTTCCAAAACGCCATCCTTGAATTCGACGGATTAACCTGGCACGGATCGATAGAAATCCATCTTAAAGCATCCGATTGGTACCGACATAAGCATCATACAGACCTCAACTATCATAACGTAATACTCCACGTTGTTGCTTACAATGATAAACCCGTGCTCATTGAGGGAATTCCCCTAATCACGTATGAAATAGATCCTAAAATTCTAGCGTGCCTTGCCTTAATGAAAGAGCAGACATCTAAGTCGCTACCTTGCTCTTTCATCCAACAAAAGTTCTCCTACTCCATATTAAAGGAACATTGGATCAGGCGTATGCATCGTAAGAAAATCGAAAACGGTCCATTTATTCAAACAATCCATTACCTATTGGGCTACAGCACCACCTATACCCAGATTCCTTGGAAATCACGGCAACGTGCCCACCATACATTCACGAAAATTCTAATCAAATTACACGAAGAAATTCATCAAAAACATCCAACGGCATCCTACGCATGGTTGGATATTCTGCAACTCCTGAAAACATCGAGTTTCACTCCATTTGAATACCAGCAACTTGTAGTGAACGGTCTGATACCTTGGGCCATTGATGCGTTGAATTCCGAAGAACTCATCTTGATAAGCCAAAGCCTTCCAACGGAAAACAACCGAATAACTCAAAAATTTAGGTTAACCGGAAATATCCCGAAAAATGCCTTCGAAAGCCATGCAATTATGGAAATTTATCGGCAACTTTGCATGAAGTCTGCCTGTTTAACCTGTGAAAGAGGACGCAAAATTGTTGATCCATGAGAAGGTTCCTTCAAAAAATTATTTTCTTTTTCGAATTGCAGTCCTATGGCGTCTGTCTTTGGTGGGCGAGAAAATTAGGAATCCACCCTTATAAAGTACGTTTAGGCTTCATTTACTTTTCTTTTTTGGGCCTAGGTTCCCCGGTTTTACTGTACCTTATCATGGCTTGGATATTGGAACACAAACATTATTTTCAATTTCAATCGCAACGTAAGAAATCCATATGGGAGCTGTAAGAATTTTAATCACGGGATCCAATGGATTACTTGGACAAAAATTGGTGCATGATTGCTTGGAACGAAAGCTCTCCTTTTTTGGGGTTTCTTCCGGTGAAAACCGCAATCCCGATTGTCCTTCTGAAAATTACCGCTCCTTGGATTTAACTCAACACGACGGGGTTGTCTCTTTTTTAAACCAAGAACCGTTCACGCATATTATTCACACAGCGGCCATGACCAATGTCGATGCATGCGAATTGAATCCGAGCCATTGTTACGAGGTAAATCACCTCGCAAGCCAACGGTTATTTGAAATCGCAAAAAATAAAAGCATTCATTTCACCTTACTTTCAACCGATTTTATTTTCGACGGGAAACAAGGGAATTATTCAGAAACCGATGTCCCACATCCTTTGAGTGTTTATGGTAAATCAAAATGGTTGGCTGAGCAAGATTTAGTAAGGTCCGAGTATACTAATTGGGCCATAGCTCGAACCATCATTGTTTACGGAAAAGGCCATCAGTTGAATAAATCCAATATTTTCTCATGGTTAATACAAGAACTATCGCAGGGTAAAGAAGTATCGCTCATTACCGACCATTTTCGGGCTCCTACTTGGGCAGTAGATTTATCCAAAGGATGTTTGTCCATCGTCGAGAACAATGCAAAAGGCATTTACCATATGTGCGGTCCAGAGACCCTCTCCATTTTTGATATTGGCATTCGGGTAGCAAGGTACTTAGGGGTTTCCGAGCAATTGATAAAACCCATCGACTCAACGATTTTGAATCAACCAGCGCCAAGGCCCCCAAGAACGGGATTTAATCTCACCAAAGCGCAAATCGAACTGAATTATAGGCCTCATCCCATCGAAGCCACGCTTGATTCGCTGCGGTAACCGTTAGGTCATTTAAATTAAAAACAATAACTTAGGCAATTCAAAATTACACTATGTCAAGAAGTCCTTGGAGAAAAAAACCCATCGCTGCCTATGAGGCAGAAATGAAAAAAAATGAATTAAACCGAGTGTTAAGCCGTTGGGGGCTTACCTCTTTAGGTATTGGGGCCATCATTGGAGGAGGTATTTTTACCTTAACAGGGATTGCGGCTCATGACCATGCGGGTCCTGCACTTGCTTTATCTTTTGTCATTGCCGGAGTTGGCTGTCTGTTTGCCTCTTTATGCTATGCCGAATTTTCTTCTGTATTACCCGTTGAAGGATCGGCTTATGCCTACTCTTATGGAACCATGGGTGAAATTTTCGCTTGGATTATTGGGTGGAATTTAATCCTGGAATACATGATGGGCGCTACCACCGTGGCTGTGGCTTGGAGCGGTTATTTTGAAAAACTACTGCACCAATTCGAAATACATCCCCCTATGTGGCTCATGAACGATCCTGTTACTGCTGCAGAAAAAGCTGCTGCTGCAGGCATCGAAGCTCCAGCCTTTGCCTTCAATTTGCCGGCTTTATTAATTACTTGGGTTGTTACGTCCATCCTGGTTAAAGGAATTAAAGAAGCCGCAAAGACAAACAACCTTATCGTTATACTTAAAGTAGCTGTGGTATTGTTCGTGATTTTCGTAGGTTTTTTCTTCATTGATACCAGCAATTACACGCCATTTATTCCAGAAAGGGTGGTTGATGCCTCAGGAAAGGGGCATTTTGGATGGTCGGGAGTTGTCACTGCTGCAACAATTGTTTTCTTTGCCTACATCGGTTTTGATGCCGTTTCGACCCAAGCAGGCGAAGCAAAAAACCCTAAAAAGGACGTGCCCTTTGCCATTGTTATGTCCTTGGTAATCTGTACCATTCTCTACATCATTGTTTCTTTGGTCCTTACCGGAATGGTAAAGTACAATGAACTGGATCTAAAAGCTCCGGTAGCATCTGCCTTTGAGGGCATTGGAATGCCATGGGCAACCGTGCTTATTACCGTTGCTGCCGTTGCAGGATTAACTTCCGTCATGCTGGTTATGATGCTTGGACAAACCCGTATTTTCCTTGGAATGGCTAAAGACGGGCTTCTTCCTCCTAAAATTTTCGGCAAAATTCACCCTACCTATAAAACCCCATACATCAGTACCCTTTTGGTAGGATTGGTGGTTTCAATAGTCGCTGCGGTAACTCCTATCGATAAAGTTTCAGAAATGTGCTCCATGGGTACCCTATTGGCATTTGCCATGATCTCGATTGCTGTAGTGGTTTTAAGAATTAAACAACCTCAGTTGGAAAGGCCTTTTAAAACGCCGTTGCTTTTTGTAATTGGTCCCCTTGGTGCTATGTTTAATTTCGGATTGATGTATTTTGTCCGGCCTGATACTTGGATTGCCTTCATCATTTGGTCAAGTTTTGGGGTGCTTGTTTATTTTCTATACTCTCGAAGAAAAAGCAACCTCAACGACCCGAATTACCTCGCCTCATTGAGAGGACACGACGCAATTGTTGATGCCTCTGAGAACTTAAACGAAGAGTAATAATTGAGTTTTTGGAAGAAAAAAACAAACGTTTAGGCCTTCTCGATGCGACATTATTAGTTGCAGGGTCCATGATTGGATCCGGTATATTCATTGTTTCCTCCATCATGATGAACGATATAGGTTCTCCTGCATGGATGTTACTCTTATGGGTGTTAACGGGGGTAATAACCGTTTTAGCCGCCTTGAGTTACGGTGAATTGGCGGGAATGATGCCCAATGCCGGAGGACAATATGTTTACATTCAACGCGCCTTCGGTCGTTTACCGTCGTTTCTTTACGGGTGGACTGTTTTCACCGTAATTCAAACAGGTGTTATTGCAGCCGTGGCTGTTGCTTTTGCAAAATATTCAGCGGTTTTTTTTCCGTCCCTGAATGCTACTTTTTTAGATCTAGGCCTAGTAAAAATTCAGGTTGCCCAACTCATTGCTATTGGGTCGGTAATCTTGTTGACGTTAATCAATGCAAAAGGATTGCGTAATGGTAAAATCATTCAATTCGTGTTTACTTCGGCTAAATTATTTGCCCTTTTTGGATTAATTATACTGGGCGTGTATTTCGGTTTAAAAACAAACGTTTTCCAGAACAATTGGGTGGATGCTTGGAAGGCGTTCAAAACAAGTACCGCTGCAAACGGCGAAATCTCGATTACCCCTCTCACCGGTTGGGCGCTCGTGGTAGCCTTAGGAGCAACCATGATCAACGCGCTTTTCTCTGCCGATGCATGGAACAATGTAACCTTCATTGCCGGAGAAATTAAAAATCCTCAAAAAAACATCCCACGAAGTTTGTTTTTAGGAACCCTCATCGTAACCGTTGTCTATGTTTTAGCAAACCTTGCATACCTGATGCTGCTGTCCAACGAATCCATCATGAATGCCCCTAGTAATAGGGTGGGTGCCGCCGCGGCTCAAGTGATTTTTGGAGAACCTGGGGCTTTAATTATGGCGGGATTGATTATGATTTCAACCTTCGGGTGTAATAACGGGTTAATTTTAGCAGGATCTCGGCTTTACCATGCGATGGCGCAGGATGGATTGTTTCTCAAAAGTGCTGCAAAAATAAATTCCCAAGGGATTCCATCCGTTGCTCTATGGATTCAGTGCCTTTGGGCTTCTTTGCTTTGCCTATCTGGAACCTACGGCGATTTATTGACCTACAGCACCTTTGCCAGCCTTTTGTTTTACATTATAACCATTGCTGGAATTTTTCGCTTGAGGGTAAAAGAACCCAATGCTCCAAGACCCTATTTAGCCTTTGGTTACCCCATTCTACCGCTGATTTATATTGTCATCACCGCCTTTATTTGCATCCTATTGATGGTTCATAGCCCTTTGAACACCTTGAGCGGTTTATTCATCGTCTTCTTGGGGCTGCCGGTTTATTGGGCTGTAGGTCGAAAGCAATAAGAAGAATACGGTTCCGTTTAATGGAACCATGAAATTTCCTGTAATTACCGAACGAACAAAAGTGGGCATAACGCTATGGGCATGCTGCATCTTAGTTATCATCCTCCTGCCGAGAATCGCGCGATATTGTTTTCCATCGCAACCGATAACCATTCAACGCTACCAAATGAAAGAAATCGCTGGTTTGGAAGAAAAGGCCAAGCGTTATGCTCATCAACGCTTTGAAAAACAACCCCGTTCAAAATATCATGCACCGCCTCATCGATTTAATCCCAACCAATATACCCTCCAGGACTGGACCAATTTAGGGCTTTCCCAAAAACAAGCAGCGGCGGTATTGAAATTTTGTCGGTTTCCCTTAAAATCCGATGCAGACCTGAAGAAGATATTTATCATACCCGACGCACTTTATGAACTCATAAAAGATTCAACGTATTACGACACGAAACCTCTTTATAACCCTAATCCGAAGGACGAATTCGAAAAGAAGGAAACGAAACTTGAGCAAATCAGCATGGTGAATTTGGACAGTGCACGATTGGTTGCATTGCCGGGAATCGGACCGTTTTATGCCAAAATGGTCATGAAATATGAAAAAGCACTCGGAGGATTTCACTCAAAAGAGCAATTGCTGGAAGTGTATAAAATGACCGAAGAGGTGTACGAAATACTCTGCAAGCACTTAAACTTTAACCCAACCAACCTTCGAAAGATATCGATCAATCAAGCCACCAAGGAGGAACTTGCTAAACATCCTTATATTGATATTTGGCAAGCAAACTCGATTATTAAAATGCGGAAACAGCTGGGGGGGTTCCACGCAATAACCGAATTACTCGATTCACATTTAATTAATACAGAAACCTTTGAAAAAATACTTCCATACGTATCTTTGTAGTATGGAATTAAGCGAAAGAATCAAAGAAACCGTTCGAGACGTCAAGGATTTTCCCAAAGAAGGCATTGTTTTTAAAGACATTTCTACGATTCTTTTGAATTCCGATTTATGCAAGGATATCGTTGCACACCTTGCTGAAAAACACCAAAATTCGAACTTACAAGGCATCGCTGCCATTGAAAGCAGGGGATTTCTTTTTGGTTTTCCTCTAGCCATGGCCCTTGGCATCCCTTTCATCATGATTCGAAAAAAAGGAAAGTTACCCTACAACAAGGTCTCGTATGCCTATAACCTCGAATACGGATCCGCGGAAATTGAAATGCACTCCGATGCCATCAACCCAGGCGATAGAATCCTCATACACGACGACCTTTTGGCCACCGGTGGATCGGCAGCAGCAGCGGCAGAACTCATCCATAAGTGCGGCGGCACCGTTGCAGGATTCGATTTTCTGGTGGAATTATCCTTTTTAAACGGAGCAAAGGCCCTTGCACCCTATTCCGCAAAACTTTCAAGTTTAGTTCAATATTAATCAACATTCCATCCATCATGAACTTTGAAAAAAATGAGAACCAATTAATGATTGCGCAAATGGTGCGCGATTTTGCTGAAAAAGAAATCCGTCCCAACATGATGGCCTGGGACCGGGACGAGGAATTCCCTTTAGAAACCATGAAAAAAATGGGAGAACTAGGGCTCCTGGGAATTTTCATCCCTGAGAAATACGGCGGTTCAGGTTTCGGTTATTTTGAATATGCAACGGCCCTTATGGAATTAGGGAAAGTATGTGGAGGAGTAGGCTTGAGCGTTGCCGCACATAATTCCTTGTGCACCGGTCATATTTATTATCACGGCAACGAAGAACAAAAACAGCGCTTTTTACCCAAGTTAGCGAGCGGTGAATTCATCGGTGCCTGGGGACTTACCGAACCCAATACCGGATCCGATGCCATGCGCATGAAAACCACCGCGGTAAAAGACGGCAACGATTGGATCATCAACGGGGCTAAAAATTGGATTACTCATGGTCTCTCTGGAGATGTTTCGGTGGTATTGGTTCGAACCGGGGAACTCTTAGACAGCAATGGAATTACAGCATTCATTATCGAAAAAGGAATGCCAGGTTTTTCAGCGGTAAAAATCAAGGATAAATTTGGCGTTAGGGCCAGCGAAACGGCTGAACTTATTTTCGACAACGTTCGTGTTCCTCAAGAAAACGTCCTTGGTGAAGTAGGTCAGGGCTTCCGTCAAGCCATGCAAGTGTTAGATGGTGGAAGAATTTCCATTGCTGCTCTCAGCTGTGGTATTGCCCGCGGTGCCTTTGAAGCTTCCGTTAAGTATGCAAAAGAACGAGAGCAATTTGGGCAACCGATTGCAGGATTTCAAGCAATCGCCTTTAAATTGGCGGATATGGCCACCGAAATTGAAGCATCAGAATTGCTGACCTTTCAAGCTGCGTACCGAAAAAACAACCAACTCAGCGTTACCCGTGAAGGAGCTTATGCTAAGTACTTTTCTTCCGAAGTGGCGGTTAAATGCGGTAACGAAGCGGTACAAATTATGGGCGGCTATGGTTATACCCGAGAATATCCCGCGGAAAAGTTTTTGCGGGACTCAAAATTGCTAACCATCGGCGAAGGCACCTCGGAAATACAAAAACTTGTGATTTCCCGAGATATTATTCGCTAAAATTTTTGGATGTTATTAGGTTTCGTGTATCTTTGCGGACCAAAAGAATGAATGTATGTTAATTATTCCTATTAAAGAAGGCGAAAACATCGAGAAAGCGCTTAAAAAGTATAAGAAAAAATTCGAAAAAACGAACGTGATGAAGCAGTTACGTGACCGTAAAGAATTCGAAAAGCCTTCGATCGCTCGCCGTCAGGAAATTATACGTGCAGCTTACAAACAAAAAATGCAAATTCAACAAGGGTAACCTTGTTCTCCAGTTATCGTTAAGGGGCTTAAGCCCCTTTTTTTATGCTTGAGCCCTTCTTAGAATACCTTCGATACGAAAAACGCTTTTCAGAGCACACCCTAACTGCATATCAGCTTGACCTGCAACAGTTTCTCGCATTTGCAACCGTTGCCTCGATCAACGAATTAAATGGGTTTAAACCTGTTTTCGTTAGGGGTTGGATGGTTTCACTCCTTGAAGCAGGATATAACAACAAAAGCGTAAACCGAAAATTAGCCGCCTTGCGAACCTTGTACAAATGGCTCAAAAAAGAGGGTCTTGCCACCCACAACCCCTTAAGCCGGCTTAGTGGTCCAAAAACCGAAAAACGGCTTCCCAGTTTTGCTCGGGAACAAGAACTTACCCCCCAACGCATTGAAACCTTGTTCTCCGATGATTTCGAAGGCAAACGCGATGAACTCTTGCTCGAGGTATTCTATCAAACGGGAATGCGTTTGAGCGAGCTCATTGGCCTGAAAGTGGAAGACGTGCAACAACAAAACCTCAAAGTGCTCGGAAAAAGAAACAAAGAGCGTATCATCCCTATTGCCCCTGAATTATACAAAAAAATTCAATCTTACCTGGCGTTGAGAGCACCTCTCGCAAAAACTCAGCATTTGTTCATTCTAGCCAATGGCAAATGCCTTTACCCGGTTTATGTATACCGTAAAATTCACGCACTTTTGGGAACGCTAACGCATCTGGACAAACGTAGCCCGCACATCTTGCGGCATACCTTCGCTACGCACATGCTGAATAACGGTGCCGGTTTGGAAACGCTTAAGGCATTGTTGGGGCATTCCTCGTTGGCCGCTACACAGGTGTACACGCACAATTCCTTTGCTCAGCTCAACCAAATATACCAACATGCGCATCCGCGCATGAAACGTGCTTAAGGATTGCTCCGCAATTTAGGGTTATTCATATGCCGTGTTGCGTCCCGTTGGTTTTTTTTATCCAAGTTGGATTGAAGTGCCGTTTCCATGTCAATGCCCGTTTGATTGGCAATGCAAAGAAGCACGAAAAGTACATCGGCTAATTCATCGCCGAGATTTTTGGATTTGTCCGAGTCTTTTTCACTTTGTTCTCCGTAGCGGCGTGCCATAATTCGTGCCACCTCACCCACTTCTTCCGTTAGCATGGCCAAATTGGTTAATGGATCAAAATACCGCACCCCTTTTTCGTGAATCCAACGATCAATGACGGCTTGCGCTTCTTTAATTTCCATGGTATTTCATGTATTTTGCAACGTATTTACCGATAATGTCAAATTCCAAATTCACCGAATCTCCCGGTTTTATCCATTTAAAATTGGTGTATTCGTAAGTGTAAGGAATAATGCAAACGCTGAATAGGCCCGGCTGCGAATCGACCACAGTTAAACTCACTCCATTCACGGCAATCGATCCTTTTTCCACCGTTAAATCCTCGCTGTCATAGGTAAACGAATATTTCCAGCTTCCATTCATGTCCTGAACTGAAATGCAATGGCCTTTCGTGTCCACATGTCCCTGAACCATATGGCCATCAAGGCGTCCACTGGGCGTCATACAACGCTCTATGTTGATCTTGTCGCCAACGCGCCAAGTACCTATGTTCGTTTTATCCAAGGTCTCCTTGATGGCTGTAACGGTATAATCCGAAGCCGAGGTGTCAAGAGCAACGACCGTTAAACAACAACCGTTGTGGCTAATGCTTTGGTCTATCTTGAATTCTGGCACGAGTGCAGAATAAAACGTAAGATGGAGGTTTTCTTGGTCTTTGACAAGGTTCTTTACAACCACCATATCCTCAACAATTCCTGTGAACATTTTAATTTTTTTTATTGGTGAACTTATACCCCACTCCGCGAATGGAATGAAAGTACTCCGGAGATTTTTGATCCGGCTCAAATATTCTACGAAAGGTGAGTACAAAATTATCGATAGTTCTCGACGTAGGATAAGCATCTTCGCCCCATACCTTGTCTAAAATTTCCTCCCTTGATAGAACCCTGTTTTCATTTAACGAAAAAAGTTTTAATAAGGCGGCCTCCTTCTTAGAAAATTGATGGTTTGTGTCATTCTGAACATTCAGCGCCATTAAGTTGTCAAAATCGATTTCCCACGAACCGATGGAATAATGAAACGAAGTTCTCGGTAAAAGCACCTGAACTCGCAGTAACAGCTCTTCTAAATCAAATGGCTTGGGCAAATAATCGTTGGCCCCTGCCCTAAGCCCTTCAATGCGGTCTTGGGTGTTGGATTTGGCAGAGAGGAATAGAATTGGCGTAGCATATTGCTTTCGTATTTCAAGGCAAAGGTCAATCCCCGATGTTCCAGGCAGCATATTATCCAAGATGATAAGATCGCAACGGCTCAATTCATGTTTTCCCTCAACAGCAGCATTTCCGTTCGTGTAACTGATTACCTCATGCCCTTCCAATTCCAAGTTTAATTGAATGAATTCCTTTAAAATTAAATCGTCTTCAACCAACGCAATTTTTGCCATATTAACTCAAAACAAATATTGTATATTTGGGGTGAATTTATGTAAATCCCCCCTTATGAAAAAATCTACCTTCGTTTTTGTTTTGTCCATGTGCCTATCCCTGCCTTTTTTCGGACAAGTTTCGACTATAGAGCGCACTGTATTCGGTAAAGATATTCCAACCCTGAATGTTGCGCCTCCAAACGTGGAACAGCTGCTTTTAGAAGACCAAACGAGGGACGAACTGGGCTTGTTGTACCGAAACGGAGTTGCACGGACAGTTAATATTTCTCCGATGAACAGTGGTTCATGGTCTACCTTACCAAACGGTGACCGTCAATGGTCGCTTCGCGTTAAATCACCTGGAGCAGAAGCCTTAAGTTTCCTATTTGAAATCTTTAAAATCTACGGAGGAACTACCCTAGAAATTCGCAACAACGGGGGAATGTTGTTGCACCCTGTAATCACCTCATCGGAGGTACAAGACCATTTCATGTACAATGCTGCACTTTGCTTCGGAGACGAGATGGTACTTTTATTGACCGAACCTAAAAACACGGTTCCTTCGGAAATTTTCATCGACCGAATCATGTACGGATACCGATCTATTGCCAAACCTGAAAACAACAAAATCAACGAATCAGAAGCTTGCGAAGTGAACGTCAATTGTACCCCTGTTGGATCCAATTGGCAGGATGAAAAGCGAGGTGTAGCACGAATTTTAGTGGTCGACGGAGGTTCACAAGGGTGGTGTTCAGGATCCCTCATTAACAACCTAGCTAACGACTGTAAGCCCTTGTTTTTAACGGCTTTGCATTGCGGTGTTACGGCCACTGCTTCCGACTTTAACCAGTGGCGGTTTTACTTCCGTTACGAATCCCCGAATTGCTCTAATCCAGCAACAGTTGGGACCCTCGCGAATTATTTCGTAACCGGTTGCTTCAAATTATCTGATTCAGGAGACGGCGGGGGTGCCTCTGGGTCCGATTTTCTATTA
>JACCDP010182427.1_pt1 | contig 20428 bp, 12 predicted proteins | sample 7445841 | NCBI WGS metagenome assembly JACCDP01 (sample SAMN15323441, study PRJNA562643) | freshwater metagenome | isolation source: river surface water | place: USA:Blue River Watershed | collected 2017-08-17
GACGAAATCCGCCTCCGAATCGCGACCGGCCTGATTATAGGGCACCTCCAGGCAAGGTAGGATGATGAACTCATCCGGCAGCTCCGTCCGGAAGCGTACCAACAAAGCAGCCTCCTCCTCATGATGCTGGGCGGCAGGGATGACGTCGGGGATACAACGGGCCATGCCCCATAAATGTGCCGCCAAGTCGCCGCAGGCAAGGCCTAGGGCCTGACCATCCCGATATTCGATCAATTGTTATAAGGATTACGTCCGTTGCCACCAGAATCTCCGTCGTAGATTTACCTGAAATGAGCCTCGATGGACCAAAAACGGTTTTATCCCAGTAGCCTAAGGGATTCGATAATACTTGGTCGGCAGCTTTAGCCCGCAATAGCCATTCGCTGCCTGAACTCTGCAGGCAGCAAGCTTTCGATCTCCTGCAATGTCAGGCGGGAGATGTCATAATTCAGGGATAGCTGCCCGATCCAGCGGTGCAAATGCGCCAAGCTCCCAGGCTTGCCGTCGTCATACTTCTTTTTCGGCTTCATCGTGGCCCAATCCCAATAGATCTTATTCGCGAGAGTGATGCTCAACTTGTCGTAACGGCCAGCCGAAATTCGGGCATAATTCTGTTCGCAGTAATCCGAAAGCACCCAGGGCGCAGAACTAAGGAGAGGCTTAGCCTCACGCTCCCCCAGTTGCGCGAGCATCATCACCGCCGCACCAATGCGGTGACGATAAAACTTCCGTGAATTTGTATGAAAAATGTAAGCGGGAGAATCGAGCTCCTTGGAAAGTTTAGGCCGCTCTCCGGATGCATCCAACGGCGCAAGTACATCCAAATAAACCGCTGACAACCAAGACCAGACACCAGAGCTCAGGGGAAAGTGGGCCAAACCCTTTCGATCGAGCACACCTTTGAGATAAACTGCCATCTCGTATCGTGAATTGAAAAGCATCTGCTCATCAACCTCGAGTCGCCCAGCGACAAATTCGCAGTTCGCACCTTCGTCAAGAAGCGCAGAAGGCACTTCACCTTGGGCTCCAGAGGCCAACCAAGACCGGAAGGCACCAACACCAGAGGGAGTATGTGAAAAGAGGTACATGAATTAAGTGAAGAGTTTATTAACTGAATCAGCGGCCTTTAGCTTCGCGGAGAAGGCAGCAACGGCCTTGTCAGACCATGCATGCACGTCCTCCCAGTTTCGATCAACCGGCGGTTCGCTACTAGCATGCCGCTCTGCCAGCTCAATCCATTCGGTCGCACACATGCCTTGAGGCGAACCCTCGTCGGCGTCGTAGCGTTGAAGAAGGATAATCTGGATAACCTGCCGATAGATTTCCGGCATCAACAGTCCAGCGTATCCAGGATTCTCCAAAATAGCCTCCTTCAACCCAGGAATCTGGTTGTTAAGCATCAACCGAGGACGCTCCTCGCTAATCCCCCACTCCACCCTCCAGACGACCGACCCCATAGTACCTGAGAGGACGCAATTAAGAAGCGACTCCGAGTCGTTACCAATCGGATCCCCCTGACCGTCAAGCGCCACGTTACGAGTGTGGGCCAAAATCTGCTTAGTCCGAGGGTCAACCAACCTGACACGAACACGTGCGTTAAGCTCACGCGGAATGGCGCCGTCCGACACGTTCACACCGTCGACGTTAACCAGGGCAGCAAGGCCGCCTTCGACATCAACGTGCGAAATAATCCCTCCATGAATCTCGAGCTGAACGACGGTATCCTGGGGGTAGGATGCCAGCTTTCGAGGATCGTCCCTCAACCTTAAGTTAAGCTGAGGAGGAACCTGGTCAGGCACATAAGTGGCGACAAACAGCGTCGTCAGATCTTCGCGACCCAGAAAATTAAAGGCACGTTTCATGAATTTTAAGCATCCAAATTAACGCGGACCTCAAGGTCCCTCAGTTTATCGAAAGGGCCGACAACGAGTTCAAATTCATCGGTATCAATTTTGAAGTTAAACTTGTTCCCAGTGATGTCGTGGAAGGATGCACCTGTGGCGCGAATTGACATCGGAGGACGTTTCGTAAGGTCAAAATCAATCTTACTGTACTTTTTAGCGCCGGGAGGACTGACGTAGTTCACGCTAAACTTACCGCTCAGCCCTGCAAGCGAGGGATTGGACGCACTGCGACCACGAGTAATCGTCACAACACCGCCAGTCGCGACGATATTAAAACGAGGTTCCTTGCCCTCAATCACGGGCTTCTCATCCTTCCTGGTCGAAGGAAAGAACTTTGCGAACGCATTGGTGTCCTGCTCTTCCTTCCCAACCGCCAGCAGGGCGTGAAGTTCGCGCAATGCATTCTTCGCTGCCTTGATAGTTTTCGAGGCCCCACGGTATGCCGTGGCAGCCTTATTCGAAGAATAAATCCATGTGTTATGCGCGGGCCCCTCAGAGAGACGGAGAAGCTCACAGATAAGCTCCTCATCTGCGACAAGAAGTGCCAATGACTTGTTGGACTCCTTGAAGACGGAGTTGGCATAAACTGAAATACCAGAACGCATGTAGACGTCCAATCCACGGGTGACCTCAGGAGCCTTACGGATATAAAGATGGAGGTCGCCGCATCCGGCCTCACCATCCACCGGATCGAGGGGCAAAGAATAGACGAACGAGAGCAGTTCACCAGCCTCGTACTTCCTCCGCAGTTCCTCCAGGACGGTAGGCTCGGACTCGAACGTATCAGCATCGATCGCCAAGTCATCAGGTCGGTATGGCAATTGAAGCAAATTAGCCTCAGGAATATCAACAGCTTCCTCGACGAAACCAAGCAAAGCCTGGAAGTCAGCGCCGTGCGTGGCCGCATAGTTCCGAATATTCGCCCTCGTCAAAGCAACTGACTCGAATCCATCACCATCGATCTCCACCACCAGCTGGCCTTTAATAATCGTGTAGAAATAGTGCTTAACCACCGCATCTAGAATGGCCTGGCACGTAATTGGCTTAGCCGGGTAAGGAATAGCGATTGAGGTGCCAAGCTGGTTCGAAATTCGCTTAAAATCAAGACAGCCGGAATAAGTCGCGACCAGGCTCGGATCAGAGACAGGGAGAATAATGTCCCGCGTCTCGACACCAAACAAAATGAATGGTTCGATATTTGTGCCGCTCAACCTATGTTGAGGCAACATGGCTTGCCCCATGAAAAGAGGCTCAGGGCTAAATCTTTGGCCAGCCCTGATCGTCACTCCAAAGAAAGTACAAGCCAGCGAAGACATTGGAATCACCACTTTGCCGATTCCAAATGAACCGCCGCGTCCACCCCCCTTTTCGGTTCGACCTACGAACCTCCAAAAGTTGGCGAAGTGGTTTTCATCATCTTGCTTAGTAGCCTCATCGCCCTCTAGTCCGGTCGTGCCAAAGTCCTCTATGACCAGAACCTTAGGATCGCCATATGACTTAACAGATTCATGCAAAGCAGGCTTCGCTGCTTTCAAATGCGGCAGAATGCCCTTCATCAGAGCGTCAAACACATTGCGATGAGACCCCTTGATTGATTTGATCGAAAATCGGACGCGAACCACTTCAAGATCGGGATCTTTAGCGTCCAATGAGTTCTGCAGGGTCTCTCTCACGAGGCTTTCAGCCAGCTGCGCGCTATCCTGGACAAAGAAATTGTCATGGATCGGATCCATACCGACGCCAAAGTTACTAAGCTCGCGGGGGTGCCACATGAAGATAAAGCGTTTTTAATATGCCTCGAAGAGGCCCGGCCGCAAGGCCTTTACTGTACAAATCTTATTAGTGTCTTATTAATCCTCCATCCCATAAGACATAGACTCCCGCCAACTCGACAAATCGACACCAGCATGGCAAAAACCAATAAAATTAGCGCCACTAAAACCGTCAAGGAACTCTGGGAAGGCATCACCGACACCCCTGCGGCAAAGCGCGTCTCCACAATCTATAACCTGAAGCGACGCACTGGCAGAGGTGCTGCGAATTGGAATGGCTTCATATTCGAAGCCCTAATCTACAGGCTACTAACCGAAGGAAATATCGCCCCTAATTGCATATTTGAGAACCGGTGCCTCGCGCTCATACCTGACACGAAGTACGATCTCCTGTTGTGCTCTAGCGACAAGCCAACCGGCAGACAGCTCCCGATCTGCATAAGCCTCAAAACATCACTCAGGGAACGCTATAAACAAGCTGAACGGGAAGGAATGATTGCGAAGCAAGTACACCGTGGAAGCATCACAGCACTACTGACGATGGACACCAAGGAGGTAGCACACAAACGTCAGCGCTTTTATGGCTTAGATTACGTCATTGATTGCAACGACTCCGGCGAACTGGAGAAATTCGTACACCTGATCCGAGACTTAAATCCAGTTCCTAGACTTAAAATCAGAGAACTCGGACCCCTGATATCAGAGACGATCAAGGAAACAAAAGCCAAGCTTGCTCAGAAGAAACGCACCTGAAGCGACAACCTGAGTTTGGCCTCGGGATCCGCACCCTGCCGATACACATACCCAGCCTGGTGTCGCGACATGCTTGGGGTGTCAAATTTGGTGTTAGCTAGAAGATAATCCCTAAAATCATCATCGTTGATTAGGTGAAAGCAGACGATGTCACCGCTTTCTTTGACAATGATCCAGCCGCCATGGGCCTCGACCTGACCATCCCACTGCCTGCCGGGATTCATACCTAAAGCGGAATGCCTCAGCAGTTCTTTGACTTTATGGCGCACAAGCCGCTCAACCATAGCGCGAGGTAAAGACAACGCTTCGGACAATTCATCGAGCAAGGCCGGAGCCTGTACCGCATCCTTTAACGCAAGGTCGCCAGCCAAGTAAGCATGCATCAATGTATCCGCCAGAATGCGCGGAAACGCCGTATCGATCATCTTTAGGTTCTGCTCGAAGACCGGATCGACGACAGATTCAAAAGCCACCTTAGCACGAGAACTTACCAGCGCTGGTATTAGCTTCATCGGGCCTGGATAAGCCTTTCCTGGCGCACGCGGCGCAGCCTCCTGCACCGCCAAGGCCTCGGCCGCCGTACAATCGACCACCCTATATTGAAATTGCGTGGCTCCTGCGTTCAGCAGCGTAGGCAATCCGCCCAGCTCAGATTTAACGCTAAACCCGAGAGACAAAACCTCCCCTTGAAAAACCGGAGATATGACTTCGAGAAAGAGATCTGCCTTAACCGTAGATGCTGCCTTTGCACCCAGTAGGTTTAGTAAGTGAAAGGCTCTGTCGCTTGCTTCGCAGGAGAAAGAGGCGCCCTCGGCGGCCTTGATCTGCGCAAGCAGAGCATCTGCTATCATTTTGATATCGGCCTTCGAAACAGCAGCAATTTCTATAGATGCATCATCCAGTACGACAACATGGTCATCGCGAATGATGTATCTTCTTCCATCCTCGCTAGGCCTCTCAATCGCAGAGACCTTTAACCAAGACTGTCGCGGCTCGCCGGCCTTATCGGCCACCTGAACACTTCCGCAATGAAGTATCCTCAAAAAAGCCAATAGCTCGCTGTGCTCCCCCCTATTGGCTGACATACTCATTTATCAAGCGCATCCATTATGGCCTCACCCCAGGCCTGAACTGCCGTAACAGCGACAGAGTTCCCAAGTTGCTTCATCCTAGATGCGCGTGCCACATCTTCGGGAAACTCAAACCCCCCTGGAAACCCATTGAGCTGAAGCCCTTGACGCTCGTTGACCTTAACAACTTCAACCTTAGACGCACCACGTTTCTTGACGTAATAGTGCTCCCAATTACGGCGATCGTCTATGGGGGAGCCCTTCCCTCCACATCTAAGGGTAAACCCAATTGCCTTAGGCTTACTGCACCCCTCATCGAAAAATACATTACCTCCAAGAATTCTCCCGAGAAGACTCTCATCTAATTTCATGGGCTTCGGTACGACGAACGAATCAGCATCCTTTTTATCGCGAAAACCAATGATGAAAACACGAGGACGATGCTGAGGAACACCGAAATCACTGGCCTTCACGTAAAAATAGCCAGGCGTGCCCTTCGGCTTATGGTATCCAAGCCCGCCGGATTTCTTGTCACCGAAGAGATGATTCAAGATGATCTCCATCGTCTTCCCGATGCCAGGAACCGTTTCGCTAGGGCCACCGTGGGTGATCAGTCCGCGCACATTCTCCAAAAAGAAAGCGGCGGGCTGCTTGACCCTGATGATCTCCTCAACGTTGAAAAAAAGCGTCCCGCGAGTGTCGGAAAAACCCTTCTTATGCCCAGCCTGGCTGAAGGGCTGGCACGGGAAGCCTCCGCAAAGAATGTCAAAAGCAGGGATGCCTGTCTTGGGGTCCACCTTGGTGATATCCCCTTGGAAATACTTATCTTCGTTCGCGAATAGAGCCTTGTCGGCACCGTGATTGAAGTTGTGACGGTAGGTCTTACGGGCGGCAGGGTCCCACTCGCTGGCAAATACGCACTGCGCTCGCTTGGTATTGTTGAAAGCGACATGGAACCCTCCGATACCGGCGAAAAGATCGATGAACTTGTAGGTGGGCTTCTTGGCCATGAACCACCCAAGCACAATTAAAGCCGACTTAAAAGCCATAAGTGGACACCTGTTCACCCCGGAGAATTGAAGTCGAATCCTTCAGTTTCTGACTAAAGCCTGAGCTTTAACTTAAGTGCCTCGAAGTCGCAGTCATGGATTCGATTGCTTCGAGGCCGTAGACCTTGAGCGACAGATAACGCACTCCTGGCAGAATAGCTTACCTACGTTGGATTTCGCAAACTGGGCATGGGGATCAAAGTTTACCAGCGCCCTTAATCTTTAACTAAATAAGCCAAGTCTTCAGGCTTATGATAAGTTAAGCCCTTGCAAACTTGACAGCCTATATTGAACAAGTGTTCACTCCACGAAAGCATGGCAAAACCATCCTCAAATATGGAATCAGTTTCGTTCTTCTCCGGCGGAGGAGGACTGGACCTCGGGCTCGAATGCGCCGGTTTCGACACAAGGTTCGCAAACGACATCGACCTGCAAAGCTGCCTGACGCTTCAAGCTGCGAGGGATAACCCTGTCGCAGGCAAGCACCCGTTCCTTCGCAACGCGCACGTACACCATGGCGACATCCGTGAAGTCAGCGGAGACTTCGTCCTGAAGTCGGCCAAGCTGAAGAAAGGTGACGTATCGCTGCTGTGCGGCGGACCGCCCTGCCAGGCATTCAGCATCTTCGGCAAGCGCATGGGCAGGAAGGATCAGCGCGGACAATTGGTTTACGAGTACTTCCGTCTCCTCGGCGAGCTCCAGCCGGAGTCCTTCGTCTTCGAGAACGTCTTCGGACTTCTTACGGTGGAAAACGGCGAAGTCTTCCGCCAAGCCTGCAAGCACCTGGCCGAACCGAAGAAAAACCTGAAGTACGAGATAAGCGTGATGAGGCTCAATGCCGAGGACTACGGCGTGCCGCAGCACCGTGACCGCGTCTTCATCATCGGCTCCCTACGTGGCATCAAGGTCCAGGCACCGGTTCCGATCTGCGGAAGCGCGGGAACCCCGGACGTGCTCCCTTACAGGACGGTCAAAGACGGCCTACGAAACCTTGATAAACCCAACCCCGTATGGCCCACCAATCACACGGGAAGGAAGCACAGCGAAAGAATCATAGCTCGCTATGATGGAATGAGCCCCGGAGAGCGCGACCACTTCACGCGCATCAACAAACTGGACCTCAGCAAACCCAGCTACACGATCATCGTCGGAAGCGATAAAGGAGGGGGCAAGGGACACATCCACCCGACGTCACCCCGCGAGGTAACTCCGCGAGAGAGCGCCAGAATGCAGACTTTCCCTGACTGGTGGAACTTCAAAGGCAACGGACGTCACGCCATCCGGCAGATCGGCAACGCGGTTCCGCCCCTGCTTGCCTTCGCAGTCGGCAACGCGGTTAGAACCCAGCTGTTCGGGCTTAAGGAAAAACCGCTCTCGCACGCCCTCAAACTGCTCGGACAGGAACACCTCTTCGCGAACAAATCCCAATGAAATATCCGCATAAATGGACCGGCGTCGACAGGGGGCACGAAGGCCAATGGGCGGGGCCCGTGTGGATGCAAGTATTCAACATCCTACACAAAAACGCCGGAGCGAGCTACCAGGACCCCGACTCGAAAATCTACACCGAACTCAGCGAACGCATACCTGATGTCGCATGGAAAGGCCGAGATGATGGCGGCACCGGCAAGCAAAGACTCTTCTTCAGAGACGCACGCGAACCATGGGCTGAGACAGGGGTCATCAACTTCAATGAAAAGACGGGGTTGATCGAGCAGACAGAACTAGGCGTCGCCTTGGCTAACTCTTCCATCCAAGCGGCTGAGATCCTCCGGCGCCTCATGAACGGACACGAAGAAAACGGTGAAAGGCCCTTCGCCATCCTCGCCGAAGCCTTCCTCGAGGCAGGATCGACGACCTCCCTCACCTTGGATGAACTGATGAAGGGAGTGATGCAAAACTACAGGCCTGGCATCGACAAACTGAGCGACGCCCTCAGCCAAGCGCAACAGTCAGCCGCCCACTTCACGACCAACGAAACCAGACGCTTCAAGCACATGCTTTCGCTCCTCGAATCGGTCGGAGCCATCTCAGCCAACGGCTCAAAATACATCGCATGGAACACGAACTTCCTTCGATCCATAACCAAAAGCGGAAGCCACACACCTTCACGATCCGGCATGACCACCCTACAACAACTTCTCACCACGGCACTGGCTTCAAAGAGCTTCGTGATCCTTGCGGGGGGCACAGGCACAGGAAAAACACGTTCTGCGCGTCAGATAGCATCACAGATAGCAGGCAGAGACAACGTCGCCACCGTCGCGGTCGGCGCAGACTGGGTCGATAACAGGCCCCTGCTAGGCTTTAGGAATCTACTTGCTGCAGGAGATGCCGCCTACGTAGCACCCGAAGCGCTTAAACTCATCCTGAGGGCCGATGCCAACCTCAGGTCCGCCAAGTCAGGCGCAAAGGCGCCCAACAGCAGCACCACCGACAAAAAACAGGCCGTCGAACCTTTCTTCCTCATCCTGGACGAGATGAATCTGTCGCACGTGGAAAGATATTTCGCGGACTTCCTCAGCTCGATGGAATCACGTGAGCCGCTCAGACTTCACGACTGCCCCCAAGGCCTTAAGGCGGAAGGAGTCGAGGGAACCGTACCCGACAAAGTCAGCTGGCCCAGCAATCTGTTCGTGATCGGAACGGTGAACATCGATGAGACGACCTACATGTTCAGCCCCAAGGTCCTCGACCGAGCTCATGTGATCGAATTCAAGGTGGACTGGGATGAGATCAAGGCCGGACTTGCTTCGCCGCCGGCGACCGACCTCCCTCGCTGGACTGACGCACAGACGGATAATTTCATCAAGGTGGCGCTTGATGACAAGAAGACGATCGAGCCGGGAGACCAAGAGCCTCTGGAGAAAACGCTCCAAGAACTCCATGAATGCCTCAAGGGAAGCCGATTCAACTTCGCCCATCGCACCGCACGCGAATGCCTCAATTACCTGGCGGCAGCCCGCGGACTTTCGAACGCCGGATTAGCGACCACAGCCGAGCCAACCGTGCTCATTGACACGGCCATCCTCCAGAAAGCCCTGCCAAAGCTGAACGGGTCGTCTGGCGCGCTTAGCAAGGCGCTCGAAAAACTCGAGGCGTTCGCCAAGAGAAACAGTCTCAGGTCATGTGAAGCCAAGCTGGCGGCCATGCGCGAGCAGCTGAAGAACGAACAGTTCGTGAGTTTCATTCAGTGAACGAGAGCCAGGCAAAGAGCAGTTACGTACTAGCCGTCATCTCCGACGGATACTGCCTTTACCTTGGAAGCAGACAGGCGAACGCCAGCGCAGAACTGCAGGCATACCTGACGGACACCGAATCAAGGAAGCGCCCCGCCCTGCTGAGCACGAGCAATCCGGAGCCGTTGATCATGGGCGAACCCACGGATACCGGACTCGTCGAGTACAGCGGACCGACCTCGGGCGAATTCCTCAACAGACTAAGGATCTACGAAAACAAACAGTATCACTGGGAAATCTTCCGACTGAAAGACGGCAGGCTTGAGATCCTTCCGGAGGGTCACGGCAGAGAAGTAAAATCTTCCATACCCGTCGGAAAGAGGCAATCCGGGGTCAGATGGGAACAGGATAATCGTCAGTGCAGAGGCACGCTGAACTTCGGCAACTTCCTCGGAAGCGGGTGGCTGGGATTTTCTTCGCACGAAAGATTATGCTTTGAGGTCATCTCGGCGAAACTGAACTACGAGACCGAGTACCTATCCCTGATCAAAGACCTATCGGAAAAAGCGCTGTCACTCATCCTCGACTTCGAGACGCCAACCAACGCCAACCTCTCGAACCAACAAGAGAAGAAACAGCAGACACCGCTTGAAGCATACCTGCTCCTGCGGACCGCCCTCCCCTTGCCGGATTTCCAAGGCGTGCTGTCGATGATCAAGGCCCGTCCGCACAGCATGCTTCAGTCAGATGAAAGGTGGATGCCATCATCATTGGCGACAGGTATGCACGCGATGTCAGACCCCATGGGCAGGATACGCTGGGCCAAGCATCCTACATCCGGGAAGCCTGTGGCGACGGAAGTCCTCGAACGAAAACGCCGGGATACGACAAACACTCCACCCAACCAATTCACGCGGCTTGCCCTCGAAAAATTCGCCGAAAACTGCGCAGTAATCGCCGCCGACCAAGTCAGTTTCGGCTCCCGTAACGCAGAGGAAGCCAAGCGGTACCTGGAAATCATAAACTGCGAGCTGCGAAACGAACCGTTCAGGACGGCTAGCTTGCCCGGCAGAATACCCCTCGAGAACCAAGTGCTCCAAAAGCGCGAAGGTTATAAACATGTCCTCAGGGCATGGCTGCTCTCCAGCCAAGCGCTGACGGCACGTGATCTCGATGCGGACGGGCTGCTTTCCCCCACGGCGGAGAACAGGCATGTGCCCGATCTTTATGAATACTGGCTCTTCTTCTTCCTGGCAGAGGCCCTCCGCGGACTCGAAGGCGCTACCGAAGTAATCGAACACTATCTCGGAGAGCTGAACAAGGACGGAGCTGCCACCATCAAGATCGAGCATTCAGACAGACCGAGGATGACTCTGTTGATCCCTTCGGAAGGAAAATCAAGGTTCGTCGGACTATACTATAATCGCACATTTAAGAAAGAGAGCGGACCGTCGAGCTACTCGATGAAACTCAGGCCCGATTATACCGTGGAAACATTCACGGATGCCTATGGTACGGACTACGTACACAAACGTGACAATGCAGCCAGAAACGGAGAGATCACCTACCTGCACTTCGACGCAAAGTTCAGAATCCAAAAAGTCGGCGTGAAAGAAATCGACGTCGATGCAGAAGAGATCGATGACCTTTCGGCAAAACCCGAAGACATCTACAAGATGCACACCTACAACGAGGCCATCCGCGGAACGGCCGCCTCGGTCATCCTGTATCCCGGAAACAACCCCGGACGCGCCGAGGAAGACGACGAATTGCTCTCGGAAATCTACAGGAAATACCATGAGCTCATCCCCGGCGTAGGGGCGCTGGCAATCAAGCCTGGCGATGAAAAATCGCGGGAAGCCGCATTGGCGTCCCTGCGAAAGTTCATACTGAGCGCTTTCGGATTCATGCCGGACTCCAAGACCCACTTCACGGATTTCAAGAAATGGGAAGTCCAGGCCAACGAGAAGATGAAAGACGAACACGGCACCCCGTCAGGGCAAGGCTGAAGCAGGACCTAGCCCTGCCCCCGCCGGGGCTCGAATAATATTTTCGAAGACCAGGCCGTGAAGGTTGCGCCCACGGCTGCAAATGTTAGAAAACCATACCCCATTACGCCCCAGCCATGCCAATCAAGAGCCACCACGTCACCCGAATGACCGAGATGGGTGACATCCTAGCACGGATCACGGCCCAGGTCCGACGTTCGCCGGACAAGCTTTTCTGCAAGGAACTGATCTTGGTCGACGGCAAGGCGCTCAGCAACTGGCTGAGCCATTACCTAGTGCGCGAAGCTGACTTAGGCGACGGTCGCAAGGGCCTCGGCGTGCATGCACATGCGGACCTGCTTAACACCCACCGCTTCGCCCCTTGGGCCGCCGCCCTCCTTAGCGGCCATGAACCCGGCGCTGATATCAGCGACCCGCTGGAATCCCTGGCGCTCCGTATCCATGATATCCTTTCAACTAAAGACCATCCCGTAGGACGGCTGTTCGCCGACTGCGTCGGCAAGCCAGAGGTCGATGGCGGCATGGTGCGGTGGGAAGTCTCTGAGCGGCTGGCCAATCGTCTGCGTGAACTGACTCTCGATGATCCGAATTGGACGATTCGCGCACAGACCAACCCCGGCGATGACCGGCTCGGACTGCTCTGGAAAGAGCTACGCACCCGCATCGTCAAGAGCTACGGACGACAGCTAGTTTCGCCGACAGACGTCATGAATCTGCTGGAACAGGATGAGGCTGCCTGCGAGCTCCTCCGTTGCCAGCTCCCCGGCTACCTCACCCTGATCGCAAGCGGCGACATCCCACGCACCATCCTGCGATCCCTCGCCGCGCTCGGGCGCACCGACACGCTCGCGGTGCATGGCATCTTCCTCCAACCTACCCTCGGTTTCCATCAAGACCTGCGCAAATGGCAGAAACTGCCGGAAGGCCTGAATACGCCAGGCGCCGACTTCATCCGCCAGACGGCCGAACACTTCCAGAACCAATTCTCCAAGCTCGTCGACAGCCCCGCCTGGAACTTCGGCGAACCCGCCGAAGATCGCAGCCATTTCCCCGCGACGCTGCTGGGCTCACTGCAACAGAGCATCGCGCAATTCGACCAAGAAGAAGCCCGGTTCGATCTCTCGGCCGACCCAGACCGATCCTCCGTCACGATCCATCGCTGCCATAGCGTCGTCCGGGAAGTCGAGGTCCTGCGCGACGAATTGCTGGCCTCCATGGCCCAGGATCCGACCATCCGCCCACGCGACGTCCTGATCCTCTCCCCCGACCCCGAAACCTACGCCTCACTCGTGCAAGGCATCTTCCGCGACCGGCAAGGAAGCGACATCTACGTCACGCACGTGGCGCTGGAAGGTACGTCAAAATCCGAACTAGCCACCCTGGCCGAAGCCCTGCTGGCGCTTCCAGCCGGACGTTGCACGTCAGAGGAAGTCATGGCGCTCTGCGAACTCAAGGTGGTGCGGGATCGTTTCGGGTGGGATGCCGGCGACACCGCCACCATCAAGGAATGGTTCCGCGCCGCGCCGTTCTTCTGGGGCGCCGACGCCGCCCATCGCGAGAGACTGACGCAAGTCGCCTATGACGAGTGGAGCCTGGCGGACTTCCGCCGTCGCCTAGTGCTGGGCACCGCGCTCGCCCCCGACGTCATGCTCGCCGGTGAACCGGCCAGTTTGCCTTTAGATGCCGTCGAAGGAAAGCAAGGCGCGCGCCTGGCGGCCGAGCTCATCGAATTCACCGACCTCCTGCGCGACTGGATCAACGACGCCCATCATCCGCGCCCGCTCGAATCGTGGTGCGCCCGTTTCTCCCTGCTCGTTTCCGCCCTCCTGCCGCAAACACATGCCTACGCGGAGGAAACCGCCAAAATGGAACGGGCGCTCGGCTCGCTCTGCGAACAGGGCAAGCAAGGCTCCTCCGAGCCAGCGTCGCTCAGCCTCTTCGCCGCCTTCGCCCAACCCATGCTCGACCTGGACCATGGCAAAGGCCAGTTCATGTCCGGTGGCGCCGTGCTGGCCCCGCTGCGCAGCTCGAGCATCCATCCGGCAAAGATCATCGCGCTGCTTGGCATGAAGGACGGCAGCTACCCCGTCCGCGGCCAGAGCCCAGGACCGGAACTGAAGAGCACGCTCGCCCAGGAATCCGAACGTCAGAAGAAACAGAGCGAGCAACGGGGCATGCATGCCGTGCTTCTCGCCATCGGTGCGGCCCGGCATCGCCTCATCGCGACCTTCCTGGGCTACGCCGGCGCCAGCGGCAAGGAAGCCTCCGCCGCCCTCCCGGTCGAACTCATCAAACAGGCCTGCGATCGCATCCTGCAGAAAGAGGCCAAGGAGCGGTTCCGGCTTCGCCGTCACGGCATCCACGCCCATGAAGCCGCCGAAGGAACCTCTTCGGAATTCGGCCAAGAGCATACGTTCGACACCCATGCCGTAGCGGCCGCCAAGACCCTTAACTCATCCATACCGGAACCCGAACCGCTCCAGATCACCCCGAGCCGTCCGTTCGACACCTGGTCGGCCGACGAGTGGGTCGGCTTCTGGGAAGATCCGGCCAAAGGTCTTTTCAACTACCTCGACCTGAGGACCGTCTGGGTGAAAGATTCGTTGCAGACGGACGAAGCCCTCGTGGCCCCGCGCGTCGAAGGCAAGCTCAGCGACGCTGAGTATGACGCCAAGTATGCCGCCCTCGACTGGGTGCGAGACTACCTCGAGCGCAGCCCGAAGCAGGCCGACGGCACGCCGACTCCGCCGACCCGCGACGCAGCCATCCTCTCCGGACATTTCTCGGCACATGAGGACGGAGAACTCGCGATCATGCTCAAGGAACTCGAAGAGAAGATTGCCGAAGATTGGCCGAGCTTCATGGAAGAAAATTACTTCTCGGCTCCGCCCCAGCCCATACAGGAGCTCTTGCCCTCCTATCACTCCCAGACCTTCCCCGAACCTTATGTTTTCAAGGATTGGCTAGTATTGACCCTGCCTGACGGAATCCTCGTCAATGATAAGCACCTATTCCCCAGTCTGGCGATGCTGGGGTGCATCAGCAAGAAACTGCCTCAACTGCGTAACGTAGCGATCTTCGGAGCCAAGAAACGTACACGCGGGGATGAGACTTACACCGACCGTGGGGCGCTCGCGGTGCAGGTGGGCGACCCGGACACGCTTTTCTCCAGGCTCACCGAACTGGCCAAGCAGGCCAGCACCGACCAGTTCTACCTAGGCAAGAAAGCAACCGCCGAGTGCGCGAAACTCATCATGTCGGACGACCTCAAGTCGGACGACCTCAAGCCCAAAGAACCGGAGACATTCGAGGAGGAATTCTTCGGCAGCCCGCCCTACCGGGGAGGAGACAATCATGATCGCTTCGGTCGCCTTCTCGCGCCCTCACGCTATGTCCCGGAGCTGTTCGTCCAAGCCATGACGAAAGCCCTCGGCGGCAACACCCGTCTGACCGACAACGATTTCAAGAAACTCTTCAAGGAGCCGCCTGCACCCAAGCAGCCGAAAAAGCCCAAGCAGCCGAAATAACACCAAAATGACCACACCCCCTCTCAACCTCGATATTTTCAAGCTTCAGCCCAGGCTCGTCGTCGTCGAAGCTGGCGCCGGCTCAGGCAAGACCTTCAACCTCGTCCGCATCGTAAAGAAGATGTCCTTGGAAGGGACGGACATCTCGAAGGTCCTGCTCGTGACCTTCACCAACGCAGCCGCCCTCGAGATGCGTCAGCGCATGCGCGAACTCCTGGAAAAAGAAGGCTCCCCGAAGGCCCTGCAGGAGCTCGCGGCGATGCAGATCACCACGATTCACTCCTTCTGCCACCGTGCTTACGCCGAATACGGCACGGCCGCCGGCTTCCCGGCCATCGAAGGCGCACCCGAAGACAGCCAGGCCCTCGCCCAGGAGATCGGGCTCGATTTCTGGCGTAAGAAGACCCGCGAAGGCTCGGCCCCCGAGGTCGAACCGTCCGAAGTCGTCAAGGCCGCCGAACTCCTCCTGGCCGAAAGCGATGCGCCGGCCGCAGCGACCGCCGGCATCCGTCTTTCGAAGCGACTCGACGCCTCGGGCCTCCGGGAATTCGTACGGATGCGAGTGGACGCCCTCCGGGCCGCCGGCGGCCTGCTCACCTTCGATACGGTCATCCAGAACCTCCTCGACGCCCTGCGAGACAGGTCGCGTGGCGCCATCTTGCGCCAACAGATCCGCAACGACTTCGTCGCCTGCCTGATCGACGAGTCCCAAGACACCGACGCCAAACAGTGGGAAGTCTTCGAAAAGATCTTCGCCAATCGTCCGGAGGACCAGGACCAGAAGCTGCTCATCATGGTCGGCGACCGTAAGCAGTCCATATACGGCTTCCGCGGGGCCAACGTCGACAACTACAAGCAGGTGGTCGAGAAAGCTGACGAGCGACTCGGACTCAACGAAAACAACCGCTCCTCGAAGGACCTCATCGCCCTCTTCAACCGATTGTTCTCCAAACAGGACGACGGCCACGCTTTCTTCGGAGAAGAACCCTTCGACACGATCATGGTGCCTCGCCGCCCCAATGACGACCCGCGGCCTGGCGTCAAAGCCGAGCTCAGGAATCACCCGGAAGGACCGCTACGCATCCTAGACCGCAACTCCACGGATGACGTCGTGAACGAGGTCGCCCGCATGCTTAGCGAACTGCAGACGCCGGGCACCATTCAGGAGCCGCTCTCCAAGAACGAGGCAGCCTACCGCGCAGAAATGCTGGCCGAAACCAATGTCGGCGTACTGACACGTACCGGCGCGCTCGCCCGCACCTTGCACCTCGCCTTGGTGAACAAAGGCATTCCGGCGGCCCTTGCCACGGATTCCTCCGTCTTCACCTCACCGCTGGCGCCGCGGATACACCATCTTCTGCAATGCGTCCTGACGCCGGAAGACACCAGCCTGCGCCGGGCCCTCTTCATCATGCAGCCCAGGCTGTTCGCGCAGTCAGGCGATATCCAGGCCTTCATCGAAGCGAATGACTCGGCCTTGTCAGCCTGGCTGCGGGACATACGCGAGAGGTGGCTGGAGGATGGTTTCGGCCGTGCCTGGGAGAAGATGCTCAGCACACACCCGCGGTTCGCAGATACGAATAATGAAGCCATCCGGTGCGAGCTCGCCAAGGGTCCCATGGGACTCCGTCAGGTCGCCGACCTTTCGCACATGGGGGAAGTGCTCAGCATCCGCGCACGCGAACACAAGTTCACGCCGGACGCCCTGATCGATCATCTCGCCGAACGCATCACCAGCGCCAGCGGGCGCGACGACGAAGCGGACGAACTGGAGCAGATCCGACCGGAGACTGCCCATCCGCAGGTGATCGTCCGCACCATCCACAGCGCCAAAGGACTCGAATTCCAAGGCGTGATCCTGCCTGACTTCGGCAAAGCCATCTCCGTGAGCCACCAGCGTGGCGGCCTGCTCCGCGACGGGCAGCGCATCGCCTTGGTCAGCGACTCATCCGAGGATCATGAAGTCGCCAGCTACGCCGAGCAGACCCACAAGGACGAGGCGAACCTGCTCTACGTCGCCCTGACCCGCGCCCAGCGTAAGATCAGCATCCACTGGAAGAAACCGAAGAAAAACTCCGACGGCGGCTTCGTCAGCGGCTTCCCGGTCGTCCTTGAACGGGCCGGCTTCGGTAACAGCGCCCAGTCCTTTGCCGAAACCCTTGCGCTGGAGGTGTCCCCGCCAGCGCAGGGCGACGCAGTCAAGCAACTGCTGGCCAGCAAGATCCTCCGTAAGCCCGAATTCATCAAGGCCCAGATAATCGCACCGCCGAAGTTCGCCTTCGCCCGAGGCAGCACCAGCTTCACAGAGCTTTCGAAGGGGCCCAAGGGAGCCGACGCGGATGACGTCGCCACCCATGGCGCTAATCCTCTGAAATCCGGCGCCAAGCCCACCGTCGCCGACCTGCAGACGCTGCCATTCCTGGCATTCAAAGGCGGCAAAGGACCAGGCGTGGTGATGCACAGCATCATGGAGCAGGTGGACTTCAAACGGGCCTCGCTCAATACGCCCGACGAGCAAACCAGGCATACCATCGAAAATATCCTCCTAAGCAGCGGCATTTGCCTCAAAGACGACAAGGCCGACACCGAGAAGGCCGTCAAAGCGACAACCGAACTCTATCTGAAGATGCTCCCATGCTGGATGTCGCGGCGCCTCTCCGGCGAGGGCGACATCCGTCTGGCCGAGGTAGGCCGCGCAGACCGAAGCGCCGAAATACGTTTCAGTCTCGCTTGCGATCTCAATCCGAAGATGGCCGAAGAGATCAGCGCCCTGCTCGCCGAGGATGCGGCCCCTGGCAGCCTGCTGGCTGAAAACCGAATCGCCCCGAGCGAAGAAGCTGTCCGCGGCCTGCTCACCGGCTCGATCGACCTCGCCTTCCGCCATGCAGGCAGGTTCTACATCGTCGACTGGAAGAGCAACGTCCTTGGCCCCAAGCCCGCGCACTACGCACGGAATGTCATGGAGGCAGAGATCCTGGCCCATAAGTACCACCTCCAATATACGCTCTATGCCGCGATCTTCCATCGTCACATGCTGGCATTGAATCCGGGGTGGGATTACGAACGCGACTTCGGCGGCTGCCACTACCTCTTCATGCGCGCCTTCGGCCACGACGCCCAAGGCACGGGCGATTTCTTTCACCGTCCCAGCTTCGTCACCATCCGGCGCCTGCTCAAAGCCCTCGGCCAGAAAGACGCCTGAAAACGACCACGCACATGCCCTCCGAATCATACTCTCCTCCCGAACCTTCGGCCGTCCTGACCCGGGCCCTGCTGGAGGCCTATCGTCTGCCGCCGACACCCGACTCCGTGGCCTACCAGGCGACCCGCAAGGCTTTCGATGCCTATCTCAGAGGCTCCACCTGCATCGATACCGATGATAAAGCCCTATCCGGCATACCCCCTAGCTTCGTGACCATGGATCCGTCGCAAAGGGCGACCGTCCCGCTGATCCGCCGCGGCAACAAGCTCTACCTCTCCAAACTCGACCATCTGGAACAGGCGCTGGCTGATGCCATCCAGAGTCGCCTACGGGAACCAAACCGGAAACTGCAGCCCGGAGCCCATTGGTTGCCGCAACCCAAGCCAGGCTCTCCGTTCACCTGCGCTGACCAGCAGAGGGCCGTCCAACTGGCCGTGCAGACCGAACTGCTCGTACTGACCGGCGGCCCAGGCACAGGCAAGACGACGACCGCGGCCTGCATCATCGGCGCCACACTCGAAGCGCACGGCCTTCGGCTCGAAGACATCCGCCTTTGCGCCCCGACCGGCCGGGCAGCCAGCCAGCTCCATGGCGGCCTAGGCTCACCCGACAAAGCCTTGGCCCAGCAACTCCCCCGTCTTGGCTGCGCTGATGTGGGGGAACTCCAGCGCCGCCTGCCGAAGTCGTATACCATCCATAAGTTCGTTCACAACGCCGAGATGATGACCGGCGCCAAGCTCGTGATCGTCGACGAATGCTCGATGATCGACCTGAGCCTCTTCCTGGACCTGCTGAAGATAATCCCCGATGATGCGCGCTTGGTGCTGATCGGCGACCCACAGCAGCTACCCTCGGTAGACACAGGCTCCGTGTTCGCCGACCTATGCCGTAGCCGCCAGATCGAAGCCGACCATATCGCGACGCTGAAGGAACCCTTCCGCGCCGAAGGGGATGCGAAGACTTGGTTCGATTTTGTCGTCGGTTATCGGAACCAACAACTGACCCCGCCGCCTGCCGTCGGCATCCATCAACCCGACCTCGAAAGCATCCTGTCGGAATGCCTGCCTGAATTCGGCAAGGTCGTCGAACTGGCCCAGCAGCCGTGCTATGCCACCATGAGTTCGCCGCTCGACACGTCCCAGTCCGAGGCCATCGCCAAAGCAATCAAGTCGGTGCGCATACTCTGCGCTTACCATGGCGGCAAACTCGGGGTACGGAAACTCAATGAAATCATCCGTAAGCGGCTTGGACTGAGCGATGAATCTTCCGCCGGCTCCCTTGTCATGGTGACCCGTAACGACCACAAGGTAACCGACCTCTCCAACGGCGACGTCGGCCTCGTCGGCGGCGGCGATCTGGTATGGTTTCCGGAAAAGGCCGTGCCCATCCCGTTCACGCAGCTCCCGCCGAACACCCCCGCGTTCGCGACGACCATCCACAAATCGCAAGGCTCGGAATACGGCAAAGTGCTGCTGGTGCTTCCGCCCCAGGAACAGGACATGACTGATGCCCACACCGAACCCTTCATCACGAAGCAGCTGGTGTTCACCGGCGTGACGCGCGCACAGAAGACCATCGCGATCTTCTCCACCGCGGATATCGTCTGCTCGGCGCTAAATCTTTCGGCTGATCGTGCGACCGGGCTTAAGGAGAGACTAGATCAGAACAATGAGCCTAAATGAGACTCCGATGACGCGCTGGTACTGGCGTGAAATCCTGAAGAAGGGGACCTTGATCGAGGAATACGTAGCCGTCGAACGGGCTGAGGATGATTCCAAAGCTCCCCGGTTCATGGATGGCCTTGTCATCCTGGACGGCCCCTTCGAGATTTCAGATGACGTACGGCGCGACATCACCGGTAAAGATGTGGTCGTCATTCAGTCCAAGAACAAGCGTCTAGGAATGTACCTGATGGGGCAGGCGCTCTTCTCCCGCCAATTGATCCTCGCGAAAGGCGCTAAGA
>JACCDP010389352.1_pt1 | contig 20422 bp, 17 predicted proteins | sample 7445841 | NCBI WGS metagenome assembly JACCDP01 (sample SAMN15323441, study PRJNA562643) | freshwater metagenome | isolation source: river surface water | place: USA:Blue River Watershed | collected 2017-08-17
CTTTAACATTAAAAGGTATTTACCAAAATGGGTGAAATAATTCATACTACTTTTTTCTTTTCTTTAATCGCTTCCACCAACTTGATCTTTGTACTTCTGTATTAGTATCCACACGCGATTTTAATTGCGCGTCCACTACGGCTACCGTTGCCATATTAATGATATTTCGAACCCCTGATCCTAATTGTAAAACATTCACTGGCTTTTTCAATCCCAACAAAATAGGTCCAATAATATCTACCCCACCAATTTCTTTTAATAAATGGTAAGCTACATTTCCAGCAGTTAAATTAGGGAAGATCAACACATTTACATCTACATCCACTAATTCACTAAATGGATAATTCTCCTTTAAAATATCTTTATTAAAAGCCAGCATCCCTTGCATTTCACCATCCACAATTAAGGATGGGTTGCGTTGCTTTACAATTTTTGTTGCTTCCGCCATCATTTTTGCTTCCTCGGTATCACTACTACCAAAATTAGAATAGCTTAACATAGCAATGCGTGGTTCTATATTAAAATTACGCACTTCCTTTGCGACCATTAAAGTAATATCTGCAATTTCTTCTGCTGTCGGCTTAATGTTCACAGTGGTATCTGCTAAAAACAAAGGACCTTTTTTGGTCAACAACAAATACATTCCAGCAATTTTTTTAACGCCTTCTTCAGTTCCGATAATTTGTACCGCAGGTCGTATGCCTTCTGCATAATTTCGGGTTAATCCTGAAAGCATCGCATCGGCTTCGCCAGTTTCCACCATCATGGCACCAAAATAATTTTGTGTGCGCATCAACTTTAAGCTCTCATATTTATTGATTCCCTTTCTTTGTCTTTTTTGAAATAAGATAGATCCAAAGAATTCTCTCTTTGCTTCCATTTCATCACTTCGTATATCAATAATGGGCAAATCAGTAATATCGATATTATTTGCAGCTGCAATATTTTTTATGCGGGTTTCATTTCCTAATAAAATTGGATAAGCAATACCATCATCATATATAATACTTGCCGCTTTTAATATTTTAATATTTTCTGCATCTGAAAATACCAATCGTTTTGGATCACGACGCGCTTTATTACTAATGATACGCATTAATTGATTATCTAAACCAAGTCGCTTATTTAATTGTAATTCATACTCATCCCAATTGGTGATCATTTGTTGCGCAACGCCCGACGCCACTGCCGCTTTTGCTACTGCAGGTGCCAAAGTGCTTAACAATCTTGGATCTAAAGGCTTTGGAATAATATATTCTGATCCAAAACTTAAACTTTGTTGGTTATAAGCCATGTTCACTAAATCAGGAACCGCCGATTTTGCTAGTTCCGCAAGCGCTTTAACAGCCGCTAGCTTCATCGCTTCATTGATTGATGATGCACGCACATCTAATGCGCCACGGAATATATAAGGAAACCCTAACACATTGTTTACTTGGTTAGGAAAATCGGATCGGCCGGTTGCCATAATAATATCCTTACGCACTGCGGTAGCTGCTTCATAATCAATTTCAGGATCAGGATTCGCCAATGCAAATACGATTGGATTTTTAGGCATGGATAAAACCATCTCAGGTGTAACCACATTGCCTACACTTAATCCTAAAAACACATCCGCTGTTTTCATGGCTTGTACTAAAGTAATATTGTCGGATTTTATTGCAAATGGTTTTCGATCAACGCCTAAGTCAGTTCGACCTTGATGTAATACACCATCCTTATCAAACAAAATAAAATTTTCATAAGCAGCGCCGAGTGCAACATATAATTTAATACAAGCCATTGCAGCAGCACCAGCACCATTCACCACAAATTTTGCTTTATCAATTCTCTTTTTTTGCAACTCTAATGCATTTAACAAAGCTGCACTACTAATAATGGCAGTACCATGTTGATCATCATGCATTACAGGAATATTCATTTTCTCCCTCAGCTGTTGTTCAATATAAAAACATTCAGGCGCTTTAATGTCCTCTAAATTAATTCCCCCAAATGTGGGCTCTAAAGCTTTTACAATTTCAATAAATTTATCAGGATCTGTTTCATTGATTTCAATATCAAATACATCAATGTCTGCAAAAATTTTAAACAATACCGCCTTTCCTTCCATCACTGGCTTACTCGCCAATGGTCCTATATTTCCCAAACCCAACACCGCAGTTCCATTGGTAATAACCCCCACTAAATTTCCTTTGGCGGTGTATTTATAAACGTCACTAGGATTGTTTTTAATTTCGGTACAAGGTATTGCCACTCCAGGGCTATAGGCCAAGGATAAGTCCTTTTGGGTTTTTGCCTCCTTAGTGGGTACCACTTCAATTTTACCTGGCCTTCCCGAAGCGTGATATTCTAATGCCTGTTCCCTTCTTAAATTATCTTTTTTTGACATGAAATAGGTTTATAACGAATGTTAGTTTTGAAGTTCAAAGTTAGTGAATTAATTTAAAACGGGTTTTTGCCTACCTAGGCATATAAATTAACCCCCAAATAGCACATCATCCCTACTCCTTGTTCAATAGCCGACTCATCTATATTAAAATGAGGAGTATGTACATTATGTATGATTCCTTTGTCCTCATTTCTGACACCTAACCTGAAAAAGCAACCTGGTATTATTTGAGAATAGTAACCAAAATCCTCGGCACCCATTCTTTTTTCTGTTTCTTCCACATTTTCCGCACCCATATATTGATCGGCTAATTTCCAAGCCGATTCGGTAATCATCGGTTCATTGTCCACGGTTGGATATCCAACGTCCACCCTGAAATCAATTTCGGCACCCGTTGCTATTGCCAGACCTTTGGCTTGTTGCAACATTAATGCGTGTGCATCAAATCGCCATTTTTCGTCCATTGCCCTAAAAGTACCCATCAGTTTTACTTCACTCGGTATCACATTGGTGGTGTTACCACCATGAATAGAACAGATAGATAATACAGATGGATTTTGTGGATTTCGATTACGAGATATAATGGTTTGTAAGCTCGTAATTAATTGTGATGCAACTAAAATAGTATCCACTGTTTGATGTGGTGTTGCTGCATGTCCACCTGGACCTTTGATAGAAATATATAATTCATCCGCACTTGCCATCACACGCCCTTTTCTAAAACTTAATTTTCCTAAATTCAAACCTGGATGAACATGCAACGCCACAATCCCTTGTGGTGTTGGATTTTGTAAAGCCCCGTCGCGTATCATGTAACTCGCACCGCCTGGATTTTTTTCCTCCCCTGGTTGAAATAATAATTTAATGGTGCCTTCAAACTCATCACGCAAACTCCATAAAATTTTTGCAGCTCCTAATAATATAGTGGTATGCACATCATGACCGCATGCATGCATCACCCCTTCCTTGGTTGAAATATAATCTACTTTATTTTCTTCAATAATTGGAAGCGCATCCATATCCGCTCTTAAAGCAACCACTCGCTTTGTAGGATTTTTACCTTCAATAATACCCAACACACCTGTGGTTGCTATCACTGTAAATGGAATTCCAATTTTTGTCAACTCCGCCTGAATAAATTTACTTGTTTCAAATTCCTGATAACTTAATTCAGGATGCGCATGCAAATACCTTCGCGTAGCGACATTGTCCGCTTGATTTTGCTTTGCTAAGTTTTTTATTTTTTCAAGTAAGCTCATGCTGAAAATGTTTATTGTCGATTGTCGATGATTCGTTTTTTTATGCTAATTAAAGTTAGCAATTAATAGTTACTTTTCAACTGATCTGTTTTTGCACCCGAAACAATGGCTACACCAGCACTACAACCAATGCGTGTGGCTCCGGCTTCAATCATTAGTTTTGCTGTTTCATAATCACGAATTCCACCAGACGCTTTTATGTGAACCGACTCAGGTAAATGTTTTCTGAATAATTGAACCGCTTCCACACTTGCTCCTTTTTCAGCATAGCCTGTGGACGTTTTTAAATAATCAATGCCAGCAGCGCCATAAATATCACAACACGCAACAATTTCTTCATGGGTCAATACCCCCGATTCAATAATTATCTTGATCACCTTACCCTTAGATCGAATAATAGGTAGGATATGATTTATTTCATCTGCAATAGCAGTCCAATCTCCATTTTTTATGGCTGATATATTTGCCACCACATCTAATTCATCAGCGCCATCCACCATGGCTAAAATAATTTCAGCAATCTTTGCTTCCGTTGCACTATAACCAAATGGAAATCCAATAACGGTTGCTACTTTTACTTGACTACCTTCCACAAATCCCTTCGCTAATTTTACAAAATTAGGTGGCACACAAACTGCTGCAAAATCATATTGCTTAGCTTCTGCACATAATTTTTCAATATCAGAAACCAAACAGGTTGGTTTTAGTATAGTATGATCAATGTATTTATTAAGCGGCATCTTTTCCATGACATGCTTTGTATTTTTTTCCACTTCCACAAGGACATGCATCATTACGACCAATTTTTGGACCTACTTGAACCGGTGCTTGCTTTTGCTCACTTGGATCATTGTATGTTTTTTCACCATCCACCTCTTCTGATCTATTCGCACTTAATTTGCTTAAATCGGTTTTTAATTTACGCCCTTCCTTTACAGCACTGGTTTCCATCGGTATATGTGCATGACATAAAAATTGTACCAACTTATGATTTATCTCTAAATCCATTCTTCTGAATAACTCAAAGGCTTCCATTTTATAAATAACCAATGGATCCTTTTGCTCATAGGTAGCCGTTTGTACGGATTGTTTTAAATCATCCATCGCGCGCAAATGTTCCTTCCATGCATCATCCACTAAGCTCAATGCAATAGACCTTTCGGATTGCGCAGCTAATGCAGCGCCACTTGTTGCAATATTTTTATCCAAATTAACTAGCACGTTAAATGCTGTTTTTCCATCGCTCACAGGCACGATCACATTTTCAATATGATTGCCTTGTTGTAATCTGATATTTTTAAATACAGGAATACTATTTTGCATCATTTCCTTTTTACGGTACTCGTAATGTCCAATGGTTTCCTGATATACTAATTCAATTAAATCATTTTCCTTAGTGGAAGTAAATTGTTCCAATGAAATTTTACTATCTAATCCAAACTGTACAATAAGTCCCAACTTGAATGCTTCATAATCATTCATTGTTTTATGATTCACCACCAACCCTTCTACTACTTGATAAAAAGCGTTGTCTAAATCCAATGCCAATCTTTCTCCAAACAAGGCATGACTTCTCTTTTTATAAATCACAGATCTTTGTTTGTTCATCACGTCATCATATTCCAACAAACGTTTCCGGATACCAAAGTTATTTTCCTCTACTTTTTTCTGAGCACGCTCAATTGATTTTGTAATCATGCTGTGCTGAATTACTTCTCCTTCCTTGTAACCAGCAAAGTCCATAATTTTTGCAATTCTTTCGCTACCAAACATGCGCATCAAATCATCTTCCAATGAAACAAAGAATAAAGAAGATCCTGGATCCCCTTGACGTCCCGCACGACCACGCAACTGTCTGTCCACACGACGCGACTCGTGCCTTTCTGTACCTAATATGGCTAAACCACCCGCCGCTTTTACTTCTGGACTTAATTTAATATCCGTTCCACGACCTGCCATATTCGTAGCAATCGTAACTGCACCCGTTAAACCAGCTTCTGCAACTACTTGCGCCTCACGTGCATGTTGTTTCGCATTCAAAACATTGTGTGGAATATTTTTTTGACGCAACATTCTACTCAACAATTCACTTACTTCCACTGAAGTTGTACCACATAAAACTGGACGTCCTTTTTCACGCAAGTCCACAATGGCATCAATGACCGCACCAAATTTTTCACGCTTTGTTTTGTACACCAAATCCTGATCATCAATACGTATTGCTGGAATATTGGTTGGTATAGAAACTACATCCAATTTATAAATGCTCCAAAACTCAGAAGCCTCAGTTTCCGCAGTACCTGTCATACCCGCCAACTTATGGTACATTCTGAAAAAGTTTTGCAAAGTAATAGTGGCATAGGTTTGACTCGCCGCTTCAATTTTTACATTTTCCTTTGCTTCAATTGCTTGATGTAAGCCGTCAGAATAACGACGACCTTCCATAATACGACCTGTTTGTTCATCTACAATTTTAACTTGCCCTTCAATCACCACATACTCCACATCATTATCAAATAAAGTGTAGGCTTTTAATAATTGATTCACCGTATGAATACGATCCGACTTAATACTGTAGTCATTAATGATGACTTCCTTTTGTTGTAATTTTTCCTCTGCACTAATTGCTGCATTTTGATCAATCGCATTTAGTGCAATGCTAATATCTGGCAATAAAAAGAAGTTGGGATCCTCCCCTGATTTTGTAATTAACTGTAATCCCTTTTCAGTCAATTCCACTGAATTATTTTTTTCATCAATATGGAAATACAACTCCGCATCCACTGCCGGCATCTCACGTTGCTGATCCGCCAAATAATGATTTTCTGCTTTTTGTAATTTTACACGAATACCTGGCTCACTTAAATATTTAATGATGGCGCCGTTTTTAGGTAAACCTCTGAATGCACGATACAAAGCCAATCCACCATCTTTCACATCATCATTCCCTTCTGCTATTTTTTTCTTGGCTTCAATTAAAAATTGATTCACTACTTTTTTTTGAATGTCAACCAATTTTTCAATCCTTGGTTTTAATTCAAAAAATTGTTGCTCGCCTGTGGGATGCCCAATTGGACCAGAAATAATTAAGGGGGTACGTGCATCATCAATCAATACACTATCCACCTCATCCACCATTGCAAAATGGTGTTTGCGTTGTACCATTTCTTCCGGTGTATGCACCATATTATCACGCAAGTAATCAAATCCAAATTCATTGTTGGTTCCATAAGTGATATCAGCACGATATGCATCGCGACGCTCCTCGGAGTTGGGCTGATGTTTATCAATACAATCTACCGTTAAACCCAACCACTCAAATAAAGTACCATTCCACTCACTATCTCTTTTGGCCAAGTAATCATTCACTGTTACAATATGAACCCCCTCACCCGACAAAGCATTTAAATAGGCAGGCAAAGTGGAAACCAAAGTTTTACCCTCACCCGTGGACATCTCGGCAATTTTTCCCTCATGTAAAACAATTCCACCAATCAACTGCACATCATAATGAACCATATTCCAAGTAATTGGCATCCCCGCTGCTTTCCATGTTGTTTGGAAAACCGAATCCGCTCCCTTGATACTTACATATTCCTTTTTCACAGAAAACTGACGGTCTAATTCAGTAGCCGTGGACACTAATTCCGTATTATTGGTAAAACGTCGTGCTGCCTCCTTCACTACCGCAAAAGCTTCTGGCAATAAATCCATTAAAATGGATTCCAATGCTTTGTCACGGTCTTTCTTTAATGCATCTATATTTTGATAAATCGAATCACGCCCCATAAACTCACTCATTGGAAGCGCTTCCGCTTTGGTTTGTTCCGCCTGAATAGTCTCGTCAATGGATGACAAATGCGCTGTGATACGCGCTTTAAATTCGGTGGTTTTGCCACGCAAAGCGTCATTAGAAAGTTGTTGGTAGGACGTAAAATGTCCATTAATAATAGGCACTAAATGTGCTATCTTTTTAACATCTTTCTCACTTTTAGATCCACCGAATATTTTACTTATAAATTGCAACATAGTCCTATGATAAATTATATATAATCCCTTATTAGCAATCAGTATGCCAATGACATTTTGGCCACTAGTTTAGGGGTGTCAAAGGTAAGCATTTGAAGGCAGTTTGGCCATTTTATGGGGCTGGGAATATAAAAATTAACTTGCAGGGCTTGAAAAGTGAAAAATGAACGAAAAAATGATACCTTTGCTCGCCTTAAGCACCCCTTAATTTTAAGTGGGATTCATTAGGAAAAATAGGAAATTTTACTACTATGGCAGGTCAATTGAACGAAGTAAGAAATAGGATTAAAAGTACGCAGTCTACCCAACAGCTTACAAAAGCGATGAAAATGGTGAGTGCCGCTAAATTACGCCGTGCACAAGATGCAATTACGCAGATGCGCCCTTATACGCGCAAACTACAAGAAATGTTAGGCAATATTTTAAGCAGTTTAGAAGGAGATGTGAATTTAGCTTTGGCGGAAACGCGTCCAGTGAATAATGTATTACTAATCGTTATAACTTCAGACAGAGGATTGTGCGGTGGCTATAATGCCAACTTGGTAAAATTGGCTAAAACAACCATCACAGAAAAATATCCAAAACAAAAAGTAACTATTTGGAACATTGGGAAAAAAGGATATGAAAGTTTAAGTAAAGCAGGTTTTACAACCAATGCTAATTTTAAAGATATCTTTTTAAACCTCAATTTTGCAAATGTGCAATTAGCTGCACAAGCTGCAATGGAAGCTTTTTCAAACAAAGAGTTTGATGCAATAGAAATTATATACAGCGAGTTTAAAAATGCTGCTACGCAAGTATTTACTGCTGAACCATTTTTACCTGTTCCAAAAATTGCTAAAAAAGAAAATCAGAAAAAAACAGATTTTATTTTCGAGCCTAAGAAGGAAGTATTGGTTGCTGAATTAATGCCAAAAATATTGAACACCCAATTATTCAAAGCAGTACTAGATGCAAACGCAAGTGAGCATGGCGCAAGAATGACTGCGATGGATAAGGCAAGTGAAAACGCAAACGAATTATTGAAATCATTGAAATTATCATACAACCGTGCTCGTCAAGCAGCAATTACAACCGAATTAACGGAAATTGTAAGTGGTGCTGCAGCATTAAACGGATAAGAATACAAACCCATTATGGAAATAAGCCAAATCATTCCGCATATTGAAGCCTTAGTTTTTGCAAGTGAAAAAGCACTAAATGCAAATGACATTACTGAGCTTATTAATAACGCTTTTGGATTTTTAGAAGAACGTATTACACTGAGCCAAGTGGAGTCGGCTTTGGAAGGAATTCAAGAAAAATATGCAACTGAATTTTATCCCTTTGAATTAAAGCAAAGTGGTGGCGGTTGGCAATTTTTAACTAAGCCTAATTTTCATAATACCATTGCGCAATTAAACGGAGATAAATTTTTAAAACGTTTATCCAATGCGGCACTTGAATCATTGGCTATTATCGCCTACAAACAACCCATCACCAAAGGGGAAGTGGAAGCCATTCGTGGCGTGAATAGTGATTACTCCATTCAAAAGTTATTAGAAAAGGAATTAATCACCATAAGTGGTCGCAATGAAAATATGCCTGGCAAGCCATTGGTATATTCTACCTCCGTTAATTTCATGGATTATTTCGGTATAAATTCTACCGATGATTTACCTAAAATCAGAGAGGTATTAGCGGATCAAATTGTAGAAGCAACCGTTGTTAAACCAGAAGATTTTACCGACAACAGTGTATTTGATCAAACTGCTGAATTAGAAGCAGCCATTGAAGCTGAAGCCGACATGGATACGCCAAATGCTGAAGAAGAAACTGGCGATTACAATGAGGATGCCATAGATGCAGCAGACCATGAGGACAATGCACCTGAGCAGCCAGAATAGCGAAAGTCCCTTCCTTTACATTTTCTCAAATTATCCGGACTGATTTCCTATTAAAACATCAGTTCTAATTGTATCTTCGTAGCATGAAGTCAAGCTTAACTTATGCGCAATTAAAACAAGCTGCCGAAAAATTTGGCACACCTTTGTATGTTTATCATGCGGAAAAAATTGTTGCGCAATACCAAAATTTAGTTACACATTTTGATATGGGTCAAACACGTTTTTTTTATGCGTGTAAAGCACTCACTAATATTCATATTTTACAAGTAGTAAAAAATGCTGGCTGTCCAATTGATTGCAGTTCCATTAACGAAGTAAAGTTGGCCTTACATGTAGGCTTTGAACCAAAAAATATATTATACACTAGCAATAGTGTTTCCTTTGATGAAATATGCGAAGCGGTTGCCTTGGGTATTAATGTAAATATTGATAGTTTATCCAATTTAGAAAAGTTCGGTGCAAAATTTGGAAATACATATGCAGTAGGTGTTCGTATTCGCCCCAATATTATGGCTGGCGGTAATCTTAAAATTTCAACAGGACACGATAAAAGTAAGTTTGGGATACCATTGACACAATTCAATGAATTAAAAACCATTCAAGAAAAATTCCAACTTAATATTAACACCTTACATATACATACCGGTAGCGAAATAAAGGAAGTAAGTGTGTTTTTACAATCAGCAGCTGTTTTTGAAAGTATATTAGGGGACTTCCCTACCGTTCAGGTTTTAGACTTTGGCGGCGGATTCAAAGTTCCCTATGCCCCTAATGAAAAAGGAACTGATATTGCATTATTAGGAAGCGAGGTAAATAAAGTGATGAAAAAAATGTCTGAAAAATTTGGACGTCCATTCATGGCTTGGTTTGAACCAGGAAAATATTTGGTGAGCGAATCAGGTTATTTTATTACGCAAGTGAATGTATTAAAAGAGCAAGGGGAAATTACATTTGCAGGTATTAATACTGGACTGAATCACTTGATCAGACCCATGTTTTATGACGCTTATCATCATATTGATAATATTAGCCATCCTGATCATCCAATAAAAAATTATGCAGTAGTCGGTAATATATGTGAAACGGATACTTTTGCTTGGGACCGCCCTATTCCAACCATTTCTGAAGGCGACTTTTTAGTTTTTTATAATGCAGGCGCTTATGGCTATGAAATGTCGAGTAATTACAATGCACGCTACAAACCAGCGCAGGTTTTATTTGAAAAAGAAGCACCAAGATTAATTAGCCGAGCAGATGACTTTGCCGACTTATTACGTTTGCAAATACCCCTGAACTCATAAGCATGATTGAAGTAAAAAATATATCAAAAGCTTTTGAAGGCAAAGTAATTATTGACGACATAACCGCGCAATTTAAACCCGGCATATGTAATTTAATAATAGGAACCAGTGGTAGCGGTAAAACGGTTTTAACCAAATGTATTGTTGATTTAATTGCCGCGGACAAAGGAAAGATATATTTTGATGGGGAAGAATTACACAGCATGACGAAAGAGGAAAGAAAAGAATTACGAAATAATATAGGAATGCTTTTTCAAGGCAATGCATTATTTGATTCAAAAACAGTGGAAGAAAATGTACGTTTTCCTTTAGATATGTTTACCGATTTTAGCTTGGCTGAAAAAAATAAAACAGTATCAGAAACTTTAGCAAGAGTGAACTTGCTTGGCGTAAACGAAAAGTATCCTGCAGAGATTAGTGGCGGAATGAAAAAAAGAGTTGCATTGGCACGTGCCATTATCATGAAACCGAAATACTTATTTTGCGACGAGCCCAATTCCGGATTGGACCCACAAACATCCATGGTCATTGATAAATTGATCCAAGATATTACTACCGAATTTAACATCACCACCATTGTAGTGACACATGATATGAATAGCGTGATGGAAATAGGCAAACATATTATCTATTTACACCAAGGTAAAAAAGAATGGGAAGGGACTAATTCCGAAATCATTTATAGCAAAAACGAGTTACTAAATAATTTTATATTTGCATCAAAATTTTTACAAGACGCAAAGACAATGCGTATGACACAACAATAAAATAATTATTATGAAAAAAATTATCCTAAGCCTATTAACTATTTTGATCATTGGACATACATCAGCACAAAGCTTAGATGTTAAACCTGATCCAAACGCTCCTTATCTAAAAGATAAAAATTTACCTGCTTTTACTTTAAACCTAATTGACGGCAGGGAGGTTACTAATAAAACGATCCCTAAGTATAAATATACTTGTATTATTTTTTTTAGCCCTGATTGTTCTCATTGCGAAACCGAGGCCGCTACCATAAATAAGTATAAGGACAAATTGACAAACGTTTTGTTTATTTGGGACAGCTATCGTGACATGATTGCCATTCAGGCTTTTGCAGACAAATTTAACTTTGTAGGCCGTCCTAACATTATTATTGGTCGCGACCCTAGCTATATGATCCCTACCTTTTTTCGCCCTAAAATGACTCCATTTGTGGCATTATACAAAAATAACCAATTGGTGAAAGTGTACGAAAAAGGGGCAGATATTTTTGACTTAATAAAAATAATAGAAAGCAAATAACTAACTTTGCTGCGTAAAAAATATTCAACACTTATTTTAAATAAAAAAATATGAAAATTACAGTCGTAGGTGCAGGTGCCGTGGGTGCTACATGTGCTGATAATATTGCTCGCAAAGAATTAGCAACAGAATTGGTTTTATTGGATATTAAAGAAGGATTTGCAGAAGGTAAAGCACAGGATATGATGCAGACGGCTGCTTTATTGGGTTTTGATACACGTATTTCTGGATCAACGAATGATTATTCAAAAACAGCAAATTCAGATGTGGTAGTAATTACTTCTGGTTTACCGCGTAAACCAGGTATGACACGTGAGGAATTAATTGGCACGAACGCTGGTATTGTAAAGGGGGTTTGTGAGAATATTTTAAAGCATTCACCCAACACCATCATTATTGTAATTAGTAACCCAATGGACACCATGACTTACTTAGCATTGCAATCCACTGGTTTACCTAAAAATAGAATTATTGGAATGGGCGGTACTTTAGACAGCGCACGTTTCAAATACCAATTAAGCACCACATTAAATTGCAGCCCTTCCGACTTAAATGCATTGGTTGTAGGTGGTCACGGTGATACCACTATGATTCCTTTAATTAAGCATGCTACTTGGAATAGTATTCCAGTAACCAATTTCTTAGATGAAGCACAACAACAAACGATCATCAACGATACGATGGTAGGCGGTGCAACACTTACAAAATTATTAGGCACTTCTGCTTGGTATGCACCAGGTGCTGCAGGAGCGGCATTAGTGGAAAGCATTGTACGTGATGAAAAGAAATTATTTACCTGTTGCGTAAGCTTGGATGGCGAATATGGCCAATCCGACATTTGCTTAGGCGTTCCTGTAGTAATTGGAAAGAATGGCTGGGAAAAGATTGTTCCTATGGATTTATCTGCAGACGAACAAGCAGCATTCAACAAAAGCGCAGACGCTGTGCGTAACATGAACGACGTTTTGAAAACTTTATAATAGTTCAAGAAATATAAAAAAAGCCTTCCGCCAATAATTGGGTGGAAGGCTTTTTTATTTGGACAATATTTAATTATAGCGCGTAAATACTATTTCGAGACGAATATCTGTTCCTGCAGCGATGAGGCGAGAAATAGGTATTTATGCGCGTATGTTATTGAATAGCATTTACTTTCGCTGCAATCAAATCAGTATTTTGAAGTTGCATGCAATTAAAGTGTCCTTTGGGACAATGATTGGATCCTTGCTTTGCACATGGTTGGCATTTTAAATTAGGTACAATTGCATCAAAGCGAGGGCTATCAGAATTTGAATGGTACAAAGCTGAAAACTGTAATGCAGGTGTAGTAGCTCCCCATATCGTCACTGTTGGTTTATTAAAGGCACAGGCAATATGTAAAAAGCCGGTATCATGCGAAACAATAGATTGGGCATGCTTCACAAAAAGCGCTGATTCATTGATGCGATAAGTACCGCATGCATTAAATACGCGACCCTCAAATGATTGTTGCAAGGCCACGCCTACTTCCTTGTCATCCGGACCGCCAATTAATACAATGGGTAATTGAATGGATGCAATTAACGCCTTTAATTTTTCAAGGGGCATTTTTTTATTGAAGTACGAAGCGCCAATCACCAAACCAACATAACCTGATTTAAAATTTTCAGGTAAATCATCAATGACTGATTTGATATCACTCGGGATAAAATAATCTAATCCCTTCCCATCGTCTACCACACCCAATGATTTAATTGTATCCATATAACGCTTGGTGATATGTTCTTTCTTGAGTAAATCAATACCTAAGGTGGTGAGGATAATTTTTTGGATGCTTAATTTTTTATAGCTAAAGGCTTTTACCCCCAAGGCGCGCTTTATTCTCCAAGTACGTTGGTTATGATGTAAATCGATCACTGCATCAAAGGACTGCTTTTTTAAAGCGGGGATAATTGCATTGATATCTTGATCCATATAATGAAAATGATCAATAAAGGGATTTGCTTCAGTCACTTCCTTCATGGAAAACTTAGTCAAAAAATGTATTTCAACCCCAGGAATTTGTTGTTTTGCACAACGTATCACCGGTGTAGTTAATACAATGTCCCCAATGGACGAAAAACGAATAAATAATAAACGCATACAGGTTTAAAACTAAGGAAGTGGATTGTCGTGTTCCATATAATCCAAATCCTTATGATAGGTTTCCTCCGTAAAGAAATAAGCAATTAAAGTAATCACCATTACTATAGATCCCGTTAACATGCCACTTTGCAAAATATCCCAACCTAATTTTTTTTGTAATATATCTAAGAATAAAAAATTAATTAAGGGTAAAGCGCCGCGTACCATATTGGGTATGGTCGTTGCAGCAGTGGCACGCAAATTAGTACCAAATTGTTCGGCTGCCATTTGATTAAATATTGCCCAGTACCCAGTACTAAAGCCCAAGAAAGCACATATTAAATACATGCGGCTATCATTATTATTAAATGGACTGAAAAACAAAATCATGCCGATGATGCTTAAAATATAAAAAAGCATCAATGCCTTTTTTCGACTTTTAAAATATTGACTCACATAACCAATCAATAAATCACCAGTCGCAATGCCTATATAAGCCAACATGATTGATCTTCCAGAATCAATTAAATTAATGCCATACAAGGAGCTGGCAAATTTATTACTATAATTAATTAATACTCCAATCACAAACCAAGTAGGAAGGCCAATTAAAATTGCTGTAATGTATTTTACAAATCTTTTCTTATTCTGAAAAAACATAAAAAAATTGCCCTTATCTAACTTTGATAACTTCACTGATTCAAACATAAATGACTCTGCTACTTTAACACGCAATATCAAAAGAAAAAATCCAAGTACCCCACCTATTTGATAACACAAACGCCAATCATCGGTATACTTAAATGTGAAATAAGCAAACACAGCGCCAAACAAGCCAATACCCGCAACCATGGAAGTGCCAATACCTCTTTTATGTTTAGGAAGCATTTCTGAAACAAGCGTAATTCCTGCGCCCAATTCACCCGCCAAACCAATACCCCCTATAAAACGACAGTAAGCATATTGATCAACATTTTGAACAAAGGAGGTTAAGATATTTGCCACTGAGTATAATAAAATGGAACCGAATAAAACTTTTAATCTGCCTTTTTTATCGCCCAACACCCCCCATAAAATACCGCCAAGTAATAAGCCGGACATTTGCCAATTAATAATATGCGCACTATCTACAATTATAGTTTCCGCAGTGGATCCAATACTCATTACACTGGTTTGCCTAACAATGGTAAACAATAATAAATCATATACATCTACAAAATAACCCAGGGCAGCCACAAATACAGGCAATGACAAAAGTCCAATTTGTTTATTCTGATTCATGTTAATAAATTAATTATTAATCGTTTTTAAATTAAGATTTTCGAGAACGATGCGAAATAACATTGATAATAACTGGCAAGGTGGTTACCAAAACAATACCTAATACAATGACCTCTAAATGGTTTTTCAAATCGAATTGAAATTGTTTTAAAATCCAGGCTTGTAAAAAATGGCCGGCACATAACATACTCGCAACCCATGCCAAACAACCCACCACATTAAAATAAACAAACTTTTTTTTATCCATAACAACGATTCCTGCAACTATGGGCGCGAAAGTTCGAACAATAGGTATGAATCTTGCGATTACAATGGCACGTCCTCCGTGTTTTTCATAAAACTCTTGCGCTTGCACTAAATACTTTTTCTTAAATAATAAATTATCCTTCCAATCATACATGGCAGGACCCACTTTTTTGCCTATCTCATACCCAATATAATTTCCCAAAATTCCAGCAACAGATATAAATGCAAATAGAATTCCTAAATTAAGCCACTCACTATCCGTTACAAAAATTTGCGACACCAGCGGTGCACTATAAATACCTGCAACAAATAGCAAACTATCTCCTGGTAAAAAAAAGCCAAAAAATAATCCCGTTTCCGCAAAAACCACAAACAACAATAACCACAAACCACCATGTTCAATATAAAATTGTGGTTGTAGTAGTTGACTCCAGTGAAAAACTTCCAGTAAAGTAATCATTAATAATATTTTTATGCTTGTGTTGGATTTTCTAATGCCCCTTCCCATTTACTGACTACAGTTGTTGCCAGACTATTACCTAAAACATTCGTAGCAGAACGGAACATATCACAAAAGTGGTCAATAGGTAAAATTAATGCGATGCCTTCAGGCGGGATATTAAACATGGCACATGTAGCGGTAACAACAACTAGTGAGGCACGAGGCACACCTGCAATTCCCTTGCTTGTAAGCATTAATACCAATAACATGGTTAACTGTGTTGGAATGTCAATATGGATACCATAGGCTTGCGCAATCGCCAAACTTGCAAAGGTCATATACATCATACTACCATCTAAATTAAAGGAGTACCCTAGTGGTAAAATAAAGGATACAATTTTATCCTTGCATCCAAATTTTTCTAGCTCCTCTGTTAATTTCGGAAATACGGCTTCACTACTGGTGGTACTAAATGCAATGACTAATGGTGAAGTGATATGTTTTAATAATGTGGGAACGCGTTTTCCTAAAATAATAAAACCAACCCCTAACAAAACCACCCATAAAACGCCGATACCAAATAAAAAGTACATTAAATATTTACCGTAAAATATAAAAATGGCCAATCCCTTTGTGGCAATGACTGCAGCAATAGCCCCAAATACACCCAGTGGCGCAAAGTTCATTACATAGCCTACCATTTTTAAAATAATATGAGAAACTGTTTCCAATGCTTTAATAAATCCTTTGGCTGCGTCACCTATTGCTGCTGCGGCTACACCAAAAAAGATACTGAATATAACAATCTGTAATATTTCATTGTTGGCCATTGCCTCAAACATGCTTTTTGGAAAAACATGTTCTATAAAATTGATCATGCTAAAAGTTTGGGTTTTTCCCATCACATCTTTTGCCCCACTCATATCTGCATTGCTTAAATCAATGCCCAATCCTGGCTTAAATATATTCACTAATACTAGTCCGATTAATAAACTAACTAATGAGGCAGTTATAAACCATAACATGGCTTTACCCCCAACACGACCTACTGTTTTTAAATCCCCCAGCTTTGCAATTCCGACCACCAAAGTAGTAAATACCAATGGAGCAATAATCATTTGTACCAGCCTTAAAAAGATGGTCGTTAATAGCTTAATATTTTTAGAAAATTTTTCAATATAAACCGCATCATAATTTTTATTAATGATGTAGCCCAAAATTGCACCCAAAATCATTGCGACAACAATATAGAGGGTAAGTTTATTTGATTTTTTCATAGCATTGTTAGTACTGCAATATAAGACTTAAGTCCTAAAAAAATACCCCCATCCAAGGGTGTATTTTATATAAAAATGAAGGCATTTTTGCGAAAAAAGTACTATTTTCCAACCTAAATTGTGTTCAATTACAATTAGCTCAAAAACAACACCTTGTTTTTGAATTGAAAACCGAAACCAATAACTATGAGTTTATTTAGAAAAAAAGATTTATCCGCCATGTTAGCACAGGCAGATGATGGTGGAAAAGGATTAAAACGCACATTAGGCGCGGGTAATTTGATTGCATTAGGCGTTGGTGCCATTATTGGCGCTGGCTTATTTGTTAGAACCGCAGCCGCTGCGGGACAAGCTGCTGGACCAGCTGTTACATTATCCTTCATTGTTGCAGCTATTGGTTGCGCTTTTGCAGGATTATGCTATGCTGAGTTTGCTGCAATGATTCCAATTTCAGGAAGTGCTTATGCTTATTCATATGTAACTATGGGCGAAACAGTTGCATGGATTATTGGATGGGCTTTAATTATGGAATATGCCTTGGGCGCTGCCACTGTATCCATCGCTTGGAGTGAATATTTAAACAAGCTGCTGGGAGGGAGCATTCCTTATGAATGGAGCCACTCCCCTTTTGAAAGTATGACTGGCGCAGATGGTATATTACGTCATGGTATTATGAATGCACCTGCATTGGTTATTTTATTATTGTTAACCTTATTATTAATCAAAGGAACACAGGAATCTGCAATTGTAAACGCAATTATCGTGTTTATAAAAGTGGCGATTGTAATTATATTTATTGTTTTGGGATGGCAGTTTATTCGTCCTGAAAACCATACGCCTTATTTAATTCCTGCAAACCAACCGCCAGTAATCGACGCTGCGGGTAAGGTGATAGCAGATTACTCAGGTGCATTTAAGCATGGCTGGGGTGGCGTATTGGGTGGTGCTGCTATTGTGTTTTTTGCATTCATTGGTTTTGACGCTGTTTCAACAGCTGCACAAGAAGCAAAAAATCCAAAAAGAGATATGCCGATTGGTATTTTAGGTTCATTAGTAGTTTGTACTATCCTTTATATTTTATTTGGACACGTATTAACAGGTGTGGCTAACTGGAAGGATTTCGTAGATCCTTTAAAAGGGCGTGAAGCTTCTGTGGCATATGCAATTTCAACCTATATGACAGGATATGGTTGGTTGGCAACCGCAGTGACCGTGGCTATTCTTGCTGGCTTTAGCTCAGTAATTTTAGTTATGTTAATGGGACAATCTCGTGTATTCTTCTCTATGGCGAATGACGGATTATTGCCTAAAATATTCTCTGATTTACATCCTAAATACAGAACGCCTTATAAATCAAACTGGATTTTATTCATATTTGTGGGTGGATTTGCCGCATTTGTACCAGGTAATGTAGCGGGTGATTTAACCTCCTTCGGAACCTTGTTTGCATTTGTATTGGTAAGTGCTGGTATTTGGATTTTAAGACGCAAATCACCAGATATGGAAAGACCATTTAAGACACCTTTGGTGCCATTGGTTCCTATTTTAGGAGCGGTTATTTGCTTGGCTATGATATTTGCCCTTGATGCACAAACATTAAAAGTGGCCTTTGCCTGGATGGCCTTAGGCTTGGTGGTGTATTTCGTATATAGTCGTAAGCATAGTAAATTAAATGACTAACACTATTGATGCATAATTTATAATAATCCCTCCGAGTACTCGGGGGGATTATTTTTTTAGCTTATTTTTGCAGACCTCAATAACATACTACTATGGGAAGAATATTTGAAGTTCGAAAAGCCACCATGTTCAAGCGTTTTGATCGTATGGCAAAACAATTTACTCGAATCGGTAAAGAGATTGTAATTGCTGTGAAAGCGGGTGGTCCTAACCCAGATGACAACCCTGCTTTAAGAAGATGTTATCAGAATGCAAGAAGTGTAGGTATGCCCAAGGATAGAGTGGAAGCAGCGATTAAGCGTGCGATGGGAAAAGACACGAGCAATTACGAGGAAATTTTATACGAAGGTTATGCGCCCCATGGCGTAGCATTGTTAGTGGAAACTGCCACCGATAACCATGTTAGAACTGTGGCCAATGTGAAAAGTCATTTTAACAAAGGACATGGTGCACTTGGAAATAGTGGAAGTGTGAGTTTTCAATTTAAAAAAATGGGTGTGTTTAATTTAAGCCCAGAAGGTGTAAATATGGATGATTTGGAATTAGAATTAATTGACCACGGCTTGGATGAATTGGGAGAAAGTAATGATGATAATGGGAATGCAATTATCGTTTTAAGATGTGCTTTTACTGATTTTGGAAATTTACAAAAAGCATTAGAGGATAAAAATATTCAACCATTGAGTGCACAGCTTGAATGGATCCCCACCACCACTGTGCCAGTAACAGATGAACAAGCAGAGGATGTCAGTAAACTAATTGAAAGATTAGAGGAAGACGAAGATGTAAATAAAGTATTCCACAACATGGGGTAAGTTTATCCCTCTTATGATTTATTCAATAAAAATAAATGTCCAGTATATTAAATATTCTATTATCTACCTGCCTTCTCAACTTCAATACTATACATCCATTGAAGGATACGGTAGGATTAAAAAATACGTATTTTAGAATTAGTGCAGAAACAAAAGTAGCACCCAACTTTTATACAACGCAAACTGGATTTTTTTGTAACATGGAGAGAGCTTTGCAAAAACAAACAAAGGTGGCTGTGAAATTTAGATTAGGATCATTGGAGCACACGCAAAAATTAGAAGGCTATTCCTTAAGTAAAAATAATTATTAATCAAAAGAGAAATCTTAAGGCTACTCTGCCATCATCTCTTTTATTTTCTCAATAATTTCTTCCGTATTCGGTTTGGAAAAATAATCGCCATCACTTGCATATGCTGGACGGTGTGC
>JACCDP010336394.1_pt1 | contig 20418 bp, 21 predicted proteins | sample 7445841 | NCBI WGS metagenome assembly JACCDP01 (sample SAMN15323441, study PRJNA562643) | freshwater metagenome | isolation source: river surface water | place: USA:Blue River Watershed | collected 2017-08-17
CCTCGGTAGTTCAGTCCCATTGGGCCATGCGCCATTCGGGAACAACGGCGGGCATGATGAACGTGGCGCAGGGCTTGCAGCGTCAGGCCCTTTCAACCAGCTTTGACGTTACCCCCGCCAGCACCCAATGCGGCCTGTCTGTAAATCCGGGGACAAGTGGAGTTTGGACTTTCCAAGTGGTCAGCGCTAATCTACAGAACTATGTTTAATGAAGCATAGAATACATCTCCTCGCGCTACCAAACGTCCAAACCACCAAAGCCTACTCACTCGACGGATTCTGTTCTGCGACGATTCGCTTTGCCCGCCTGCTGAAGGGGCTCGGCTACTACGTCATTCTCTACGCCTCCGAGGAGAACGAGGCACCGTGCGACGAGTTCGTGACGGTCATCAAGAAGGAGGAGCAGAAGGTGCTGCTCGACGGCATCCCGTATCAGTATGCCGCCCTCGACAACAAGGGCTATCCGCTGTGGGCCCTCGCCAACAACCGGACGATTGTGGAGATTGGCAAGCGCAAGCAGCCCCGCGATTTCATCTGCACCATTGGCGGCAGCAGCCAAGAGCCGGTGGCGCGGGCGCATCCCGACCTGATGACGGTGGAGTATTCGATTGGCTACGTCAGCCAGTTCGCCAACTACCGCGTTTACGAGAGCCACTACTGGCGGGCTATGTCCAACGGGCTCGCCGGGAATTGGGACGGGCGCTTCTTCGACGAAACCATCCCGCTGTTCTTCGACGCCGAGGAGGCCATCTATCGCAAAGACAAAGAACCGTTCGCGCTCTACGTTGGTCGGCTGGTGCCGAAGAAGGGCTTGGAGACGGCGTGCAAGGCGGCAGAGCTTGCGGGCGTGAAGCTCAAGGTCATCGGCCACGGCGACGAGTCGCTGGTGACGCACGGGGCGGAATACGTTGGCGCAGTCAGTCAGGACGAGCGCAACGACTACATGAGCCGCGCCAGCGTCCTCATTTGCCCGACCACCTACGTTGAACCCTTCGGCAGCATCTCGGTGGAGGCTCAGATGTGCGGCACGCCGGTTGTCAGCACGGACTTCGGTGGCTTCGTAGAGACGGTGGAGCACGGCAAGACCGGCTACCGCTGCAAATACCTCGGGGAATTTGCCAAGGCCCTCAAGGACGCGCCCAAACTCGACAACGCCTATATTCGCAAGCGGGCGGTTTACAACTACTCCATTGAGGCCATTGCGCCCAAGTATCAGGCTTATTTTGACCGGCTAATGCTGCTTTGGGACAAGGGCTTTGATACCGTATAATTGGCCGTGATTATACGCCTGCTATTTGAGGAGGGGGATGGGGTTCTAAACCTAGAGGAAGCCTACAAGCTCCTTTTGGAGGAATCTTCTGGCAAGCGCAAGACCGTGCGCCAAATCCTATCCTCGGAGCCGATTAAGCGCGAGGAAGATTTCAAGGAAGATGAGAAGCGTCGCTGGCGCAATTTGCGGGCGATTGAGGAAGCGATTGCCGCCACCTACTTCTACCGATAGGCACTTGGGCAAGGTTGTGCTAAAATAACGCCACGCAAGCGACCCGGCGTTGTAGAGGTTGAACCAAAATATGCCAAGTGAAATCGCGTCCAACGCTACAGACGTTAAAGAAGTAGTGGAAAAAAAGTCCATCACGGGGGAGGAGTTTGCCGCCCAACGTGTGCTTGCCCTTCAGGCTAAACTTCCGAAGGCGGAGGAACCAGCCAAAGAGGCAATAGAGGCCGAGTCAGAAGCCAAGCCCGAGGAACCCAAGGCGGAGGTTAAGCAGAGCGAAGCCAAGGAGTCCAAGGAGGAGGTCAAAGACAAGGATGTTCTTTCTAAGGTTAATCTTGATGAGTTGTCTGATGAGGACATAGTAGAGTTGTCCCAGAAAGGGAAGTCAGGCCTGCTGAAACGCGTTGCGGAACTTACCGCGAAGCGCAAGGTGGCCGAGGAACGACTGGCCCAACGCGAGCAGGAGCTTGCGCAGCTAATCAGTCAGAAGCCGTCGCCCTTGCTGCAAAGCGAGGCGGAAATCCCGAAAGAGATTGCCGCGCTGAGCAAGCCCGAAGAAATTCAGGCCAAGTTCAAGCAGGCGGAGGAAGTGATTGAATGGGCAGAACGTGTTCTGGATGATTCCGAGCACCTAGCCTCGACGGACGTTGCCATCTCAGTTGATGGCCGCGAATACACGAAGAGTCAGGTCAAGGAGTATATGCGGGATGCGCGAAAGGTGAAGGACAAGTATCTTCCCGCGCAGATTAAGGAACTTCAGACGAAAGCGCAGCGTGAACAAGCGCGTCAAGCCCTTGAGCTACAGGCCCGAAAGGAGCTGGAGTGGTTCGATGGTGAGGACAATGATATTCGCAAGAACTATCAGGCGATGATGAGCGACCCGAGGCTCGCTAAGTTGTCGGAGGCGGCTCCCGACTTGGCTCCCCAGTTGCCCTACATTCTCGCCCACGCCGCCAACTCAATGTTTGGACGCAAGGCTCTTTCACTGGAGCCCACGGCCAAGCCTTCGGTCAAGATGACGCCGCCTTCCACCCCGTCTGCATCGGTTGCCCAAAGCGACCGCTCTGAAGACCGTGGAGAGCGCACCGTGAAAGAAATAGCCAAGCGGCTTCAGGAATCAGGCAGACCAGACGATTTCATTGCTCTACGAACTGCACAAATCTCTAAACGTAAACGACTGACCTAAAATGGCCTTTTCAAATACCTTCGACACCACTAACACTGGGTCTGCGGTTTCCAACCGCGAAGAACTCCTCGACGTTCTGAGCATCCTCGCCCCCGAGGAGACTCCGATGCTGTCTCTTGCCAACAAGTCCAAGGCGAACGCCACGTTCGTTGAGTGGACGGTTGACTCCCTTGCTGCCCCCGTTACCACGGGCGTTGCTGAGGGCTCCGATGTTACTACCTTCACCGACAAGTTCGCTTCCCGCGCCCGCCTCGGCAACTACGTTCAGAAGTTCCGCCGTGACTACATGGTGAGCGACCTCCAGAACGCCGTTGACAGCGTTGGTCCGGCCAAGATTGCGCAGGCTGAGGCGAAAGCCACCCGCGAAATCAAGCGCGACATCGAAGCCACCATCTGTTCGGCCAATGACCGTTCGGCTGAGAATGGCGGCGGCGTCAACTACGCCATGCGTGGTTTCGGCAAGTGGGTTGGCAGCGTCGGTGCTCCTACCGACATTCCGTCTGCCTACCAGACCCCGGCTGGCTCCGAGCACACCAACGGTGCCTTCACCGAGACGGTGCTCAACAACCTCATTACCTCGATTTATCGCGTTAATGGCGGTTCCAACAGCATGACCCTCGTTGCCGACACGGCCCTCCGCCGCGTCATCAGCGACTTCGCCCGCACCTCGTCCTCGGCTGACTACACCGTTCGCAACGTCAACTATGTTGGCGGTTCCGGCGTCATCAAGCTGTCGGTCAACCTCTATGAGAGCGACCACGGCATGGTGTCCATCGTGAACATGAACCCGGTGTGCGCCCCTGACACCACGGACAAGGACACGGGTTATCTCGTCAATCCTGAGTTCTACGGCGTCTCCGAGCTTATCTCGCTCGGTTCCACCCGCCTGCCGAACTTCGGTGGTGGCGAGCGTGGTTTTGTTGACTGGACTGGCACGCTTCTTGTGAAGCATCCCGGTGCCCACGGCAAAATCACCGACATCAGCTAACCTGTAAACCAAGGAGAACACTACAATGGCTAAACTTACTGTTAATGAAGCGGTTTCTGGTTACACCCACAAGTTGGCCTTCGACTACAATGACCTGAACGCGACGGGGTTCCTTTCGAACCTTGGCGCGGCTGGTCAGCGTATCGTGGGCTCGATGGCTCCCGGTGACATCATTGACCTCGCTGCCCTGTATCAGGTTGTTGACCCGGCTGGTGCTACCGACATCGTTCTCGATTTCGGCAACCAGACGAACGACCCTGACGAAATCATTGATGCTGCTGACGTTGATGGCATCACCCAAGTTGTTTATAACACGGGTGACGAGTTCATCACGAACGCCAAGATGTCTGTGGTGAACAACACCACGGCTGCCAAGACCCTCTACATGGAGGTGAACGGCACCCTGACCGCCCTTACGGCTGGTTCGTGGGTTCTGGCGTGGCGTCAGAATGTTTGCCCGACCTCGTAACTAGGCAAACTTGTGCTATACTAAGGCCACCTCTACGGGGGTGGCCTTTTTGTTGCATGGAAATCATCACATCACTCCCTAGATACAGCGACGGGGAATTAAACCGTGCTTTAATGCGTGAAATCCAGACCGGCTTCCAGCTTGAGCGCGAGCATGAGGCTTTCCGTGTAAAAGCGGCTCAGGCCGAGGCCGACGAGCTGCGCGGGCACAAGACCATCCCCACCTTGGGCAAATGCGTGGGCGTCATGCCTGAGCGCGACTTCTTCCGACTGGTGCAGAAGTATGGCTTTCAGGAGGTCCACAGCAAGGAGTTCCTAAAGTATTTCAATCGTCGCTTTCCACATTTGTCCCCTAACAAAGCCTAACCATGACCTCCAAGACGTATAGCGACCTTCTTGCGCTTATTCAGGCTTTGGCGGGCGTGGACAGCTTCACCACGGCGGAGCAGACGAAGATTCTGGCGATGGTCAATCGCCGCCTCTATCAGGCGTATATGGCCTCCCCGCTCTGGCCCCGCTACATCCATGCGGCAGAGGCCCGTCCCGCCCCCAATGGGGTGATTCCATACGAGTATGACGAGGCGGCGGGGGTGCGCACCTCCACGGGCACGGAAAGCCGTAGCGGCACCACCGTTACCATCACCTGCACGGCGGCGGTGGACTTCGTGGTGGGGCAGTATGTGACGGTGAGCGGCCTTGGCTACTCCACCACCGACCCCAACGGGCTGTATCAGGTGACGGGGCTCTCCACGACCACGCTGACCAACGACACCTTCACCTACGACTTGGCGAGCGGCACGGGCACGGAGAGCTATACGGGCACGGCCACGGTGAGCCCTGCGGCCATTGACGACATTGAGCAGGTGCTCAACATCTGGGACGAGAACCCTTTCCTGACCAATAGTGCGCGGCGTTACAATTACATTGCTGACGCTGACGGTTACACGGTGGTCAATAACTACTCCGACCTAGAGGGCTTCTGGGTGGGCTACCGTGCCAAGTGGCCGGGGCCGTATCTGTCGTCGGCCACGGACATCCCGCTGGAGTTCTTTTACTATGCGGCGCACGCGGGGTATGCCGACTTCCTGCGCATGGACGACCAGCACGACTCCGCGATGGCGGAGGAGCAGGCGGCGCAGGCGTATTTGCTTCTGGAGATTGATAAGGCCGAGCACAATGCCAATACCAACATGGTGCGGCGTATCATTAACTCCCATAACTCGAAACAAGCACGGTAGATGGTATAATTTCACAACCCCCTAAACATATGGCCTCTGGATTTGTTGCTAATCTCTATCCCCACCCCACCCCCGGTGGCACCGACGAACGCTTGGCTGTTTCCAGCTCGGCTGTCCCCTTTACGACTGCTTGGCGCACGGCGTCAAGCGGCCTCCACAAGTTTGTGGTGATTGATGTGCAGACCAATGACGTTATGGTGACGTTTGACGGCAGCACGCCGACCAGCACGAACGGGCACCGCTTCTATGCGGGCGAGAAGGCCACATGGAGCGTGCAAGCGGCTGCGGCGGCTCAATTCATTCGCGTTTCCGCTGACGCGGTGGTTCACGCGACGGGTTTCACAATCTAATGGCCTTTCAACAGGCAGGTGTGCTTGACCGGCCTTGGGGGGCCGGTAATGGTGACTTTACTCCCAACAGCCCTATGGCTGCTGGCGGGTTCTCGCCGTCCATGCTGTCTGGGTTGGAGGCGTTCTACGACCTCAAGGATTCCAGTGGCTACACGACAGCCACGGGAGTGAAGCTGCTCTACGACAAGAGCGGGAACAGCGGGGTGAACGTGCTTGCTCTGAATGGGGTGGCGGGGAACTACGCGAGTGCGCCGGATAGTGTGCCGCTGAGCATCACGGGGGATTTGGATGTTCGGGTGGATTGCTCAGCCGTGGATTGGACACCATCGGGTTTTCAGAACATTCTTGGCAAATATGTAGATGCCACTAGCGGCGGCTACGGGCTTGGCTTGGTTGCCACCACCGGGGTCATTCAGCTTTATTGGTCAACGGGAGCGGGCGCGGTATCAGCCAACAGCACGGTAGCCCCCACCGTATCTGACCTTGGTAGGATTTGGATTCGCGCTACGTTGGATGTGGACAACGGAGCCGCTGGTTATACCGTTACATTTTATACCAGTCAGACGGGAACCTCTTGGACGCAACTTGGTGCTCCGGTAGTTGGCGGAGCACCAACCTCCATTGGGGATGGAGCGATTGCGCTTAATCTAGGAACAAATAACAACGGAGTTGGCGCGTTTTTTATTGGCAACATCTATCGCGCCCAAATCTACGCTGGCCTGACCGGCAGCGACCTCCGCTTCGACGCCAACTTCGCCCTCGCCTCCAAGCTAGCCACCTCCTTCAGTGAGAGCAGCAGCAACGCTGCCACCGTCACCATCAACTCGACAGGCGACTTGGGAGCCCGCATACAGGGAGCCCGCGACCTCTACCAGTTCACCACGACCAAGCAGCCGCCCCTGCTGACCCACAGCGGGACGAACTATGGGTGGACAAATGGGGCGGTTGCCAACTTCTTTTCGGCCCCCGATAGCGTTCCTCTTTCCATTACGGGCGACCTAGACATACGGGCATTCATTTACGCCAGTGACTACACCCCCGCAACGGCAATGGCCATCATTGGGAAATGGAATGCAACGGGCAATCAGCTTAGTTATCTGTTCCGCATTGATACGGATGGAAAGCTGAGGCTTTACCATTCCGCAGACGGTTCTGCCTCCCCCTCGGCGGCCTCAACCGTTTCGCTTACAACCGTTGTTTCTGACGGGGCTGGAATCTGGGTGCGGGCCACATTTGATGTTGATGATGGTGCGGGCAACCACGTTAAGACATTTTATTATTCGTCGGATGGCTCCTCTTGGAGTTTGCTTGGGACGGCGGTTACAACGGCGGGTGCAACGTCTATCTTTAACTCTACGGCAGATGTGACGGTTGGGCAGGCCAATGCCTCCAATCCGTTCGTTGGCTCCATCTACCGCGCCCAAATCTATGATGGCATCGCAGGCACGCTCGCCTTCGACTTCAACCCCGCCACCTACGTCAGCGGGACGACCTTCGCTGACTCCTCCAGCAACGCAGCCACCATCACCCTGAACGGTGGGGCCACCATCGTCACCCGCACCATAGCCTACTTCGACGGCACCGACGACTACATGAAGGCACCGGCTTTCTCGCTGGCCCAGCCTACCACCGTGTATTTTGTGGGGCAGCAGGTGAGTTGGTTTGGTGGCGATAACATCTTTGATGGTTCTGGTGCATCGAATCGCAATGCGTTTTTCCAAAGTGGCGTCACTCCGGCCACATTAATTTTCGCCGGTTCATCCGTGGCGTCCAATACCGATTTCACTGTGGCGACCAATCGGGTGGCAACGCTTGTGTTTAATGGGGCCTCCTCCTCTAGCAGAATCAACCGCCTTACCGCTGTAACCGCAAACGCTGGTGTGCAGGCATCAAACGGTTTCACGCTGGGCTCACAGAACGACGGAAGCAACCCCTCCAACATCAACGTCCTCGGCATCCTTATCTTCAGCACCGCCCACGACACCGCCACGCAGAACCGTGTCGCACTCTTTTTAAGCCGCTACTACGGACTCGCCGGGGTGTAAGAAATGTATGGAAAGGAACAGCAAACTCTCTTACGGGCTGTTGTCCCTCGCCTGCCTTGTCGTTGGTTGTCTCCTGCTGTCCAACCTGACGGGTTGTAAGCACGACCAAGCGGCCTACGCCAACCCCACCATCTACCGCCACAAGACGCTGGTGGAGGCCAAGCTCTCTGCCACGGCGGAGGCCCGCGACATCGCTGGCGTCCACTATCAATGTATTGGCACGGCCAGCATGGAGCCCCTCATTGTGGGGCAAGCCTATGTGGTGTGTGAATGGACGCCCTTCTCCGCCCTGAAGGTGGGCGACATCATCAATTACCTCCCCGCATGGAACTATGGTCGCCTGACCGTCCATCGCATCGTCGCCATTGACCGTGGCGGCCTCATCATGTCGGGGGATAATAACCGTTGGTCGGAGTCGTGGGAGCGGGTCACGGCTGATAACTACGTCAATCGCGTCGTGTCCATCCACGCATGGGACGGCATAGAGAACACCCGCGTTCGCTGGAGGCACTAATATGGACATTACAACCCTGTTTGCAGGCCCCGTAGGGGCTATTTTGGGCCTCGGTGGCTCCCTCATCCAAAAGTGGCTAGGGATGAAGGAAAAGGCCGCAGACCACAAGATGCGGCTGGAGGAGCTGGAAATCATGTCCCGCATTGACCTCCAGAAGGCCGATATCAACCTGCGCAACACCATTGAGGAGAAGCAGGGGGAGAGCTTCAAGGCTGCCATTGATGCGCAGGCTGCCCTCAAGCCGTCTGCCCCTTGGGCACGCGATTTCCTTGCCCTGTTCCGCCCCGGCCTGACACTTGGGCTTATGGTGTGTTCTACCGTCATGGCGTTCTATTTCAGCGACAGCAAGCCAGAGCTTCTCGATTTTGTAATCGTGTCGCAGTTCTCGCTTTCTGCAATTAGCGCGGCCTATTGGTTCGGCGTGCGCAACGACGAGAAGATGCGTGTCACCGCCGCCTTCCCCTCCAAGAAATGACTTTTACAACGGGCCAAACGCTGTAATGAACATGAGTTCCGACGATATAACGCACATCCACAAGCGACTTGACTCCCAAGACGCCACCCTGCAAGCCATTCATTCCGCCTTGGTTGGGAATGAAGCCCTCGGCCACAAGGGGCTGGTAAGTCAAGTGAGGCAAAACACTCAGGACATTGAGCAACACACCGTGAAGCTCCTGACTTGGGGTGGCGTGGTGACGGGCATGAGCCTGACGCTTGGGCTGATTAAGGACAAAATCTTGGGGGGTAGCTAATGCCCGAGAACCCACAGGCCAGCAAGGTTTACGTCATCAACCAGAAGGCGGTGCCCGTCAATCTGACGGCGATTAATGACGCCGGGGTGCAGACCAACCTTGCCACGACGCCGGAAGGCCATCTGGAGGTGGCTGTCCACGGCCCCCGTATGCCCTTTGGCGAGATTGCCGTGGAGTCCTTGGAGCCGGTGTTTCAGAGCGATGCGGTGTATGGCATCAACAGCGGCGAGATTGTGGCGACAACGGACGGGGCCAGCGGCACGGCTACGGCTTCCGACAACCTCTTTACGGTTGGCACGGGCGGCACCACGGCTGGCTACTTCGGCAGCATCCAATCGCGCAAGCGGCTGCGCTACCGCTCGGGTCAGGGTGTCGTGGGACGCTTCACCATGCTGTTCACGCAGGGCATTGCCAACAACGTGCAGGTGGTGGGCGTGGGCACGGGTGAGTCCACGTTTGCCTTCGGGTATAACGGCACCTCCTTTGGCGTCCTCCATTCCACGGGCGGCGTGCGCGAGATTCAAACCCTGACGGTTAGCGCGGGTGCGGGTGGGGCGGAGAACGTCACGGTGAAGCTCAACGGCGTGGACACGGTGGTTGCCGTCACGGCGGGCAGCACTACCGCCACGGCCTATCAGTTGAGCCGCGCCACCTATGCGGGGTGGTCGGCCACGCAGCGCGGGGCGACGGTCATCTTCCTGTCAAACAACGTGGGCAACAAGGCGGGCACGTTCTCCTTGGCCTCCACGGGCACCACGGCGGGCACCTTTGCCGAGACAACGGCGGGAGCGGCCACGACGGACACATGGGTTGCCCAGTCGTCTTGGAATGGCGATGTCATGGACGGCAGCAGGAGTGCCTCCAACCCCTCGGGCGTGCTGCTTGACCCAACCAAGGGCAACATCGGCCAAATCAGCATCCAATACCTCGGCTTTGGCGCGGTGAGTTTTTACATTGAGGGTGCGCCCTCGGGCAACAACCCCGACTTCATCAACGTTCATACCTTCCGCTTCCCCAACACGCGCACGGCGGTGACGGTGACGCAGCCCAGTTTCCCGTTCCTGCTGTCCTGCTACAACACGGGCACGACCTCGGGGGCGGTAACGACCAAGTGCGCGTCCTTTGGCGGCTTCATCTCGGGCCGGAAGAAGCTCACCGGCCCGCGCATGACCTACTATGTGACCACGGGCGTCACCACCTCCACCTCGGCGTATGTGCCAATCTTCACGGTGCGCAACGAGTTTGTGTATGCAGCAACCGGGACGGTGCGGGCCAATCAATCGGTTGTGAACCTGCTGTCCATCTCGGGCGCGGCCAAGGGCAACGCCAACAGCGTGACGAGCTTCTTTCTGGTGCGCAATGCCACGCTGACGGGCACGCCCAACTTTGCGGCGTGGGACGCCAATTCGTCCACCTATGTTGATACGGCGGCTACCGGCTGCACGTTTACCAACAACAGTCAGGTGATGTGGTCAACAACGGTGACGCAGGACGGCCAGTTTGTGTTCCCGTTCAGCGATGAGATTACGATTCAGCCGGGTGAGACGCTGACTCTGTGTGCGCGAAGCATCACGGCCACGGCTACGGTGCTGGCCCAGTTGAACACCCGCGAAGACCAGTAATGCTATACTGACCCATCATGCCGCGTTACGCTCCCACTCCCCTGAACGCCCCGTATGCGGAGGAGGTAGATACCTACTTCCTGACCATGAATAACCGCCTGCGGAGCGACCAACTCCAGCCGGGGCAGGTGGAATACAGCGTCAATGGGCGCATGGACTTGGACGGGTCTTGGCAGACGCGCAAGGGCGTGGAGGCGTTTGGCCCGTTGCTGTCGTCCTCGGCGGCGGCTCTGACCATTCCCTTTTACCTTTACGCCAACAAGGTCATCTCGGCGGCTTCCCGCGTGAACACGGTGGTCACGGTGACGACCAGCACCAACCACGGCTTTGTGGACGCAACGCAGGTGAGCATCAGCGGCATCAGCGGGACGGTTGACCCTACGGGCAATCGCACCATCACGGTGACGGGCCTCGACACTTTTACATTTGTCATTGCGGGCGCGACGGGCAGCGAAACCTACACCCTTGGCGGCACGCCGCAGGCCGGTGCGCCCATCATCTCGTCGGCGGTCAATGCGGTGTATGGCTCCTGCCGCTTCAGTGACCCGTCAGACGACAACGACGAATACATCATTGTTGCCACAAACGATAGTGCGCGGGCCATCAATCTCATTACGGAGGCCAGCACGACCATTGCCTACCCCACTGGCATCAGCATCACGCAGCCGGTGGAGCTGTTGCAGGCGTTTGGCAAGGTGTATATCTTCCGCGACGGGGCGACGGCCTTGGAGTGGAACGGCAGCTTTAGCGGCAGTCCGGCCTTTACCAAGGTGGCAAATGGCAACTACACGCAGCCGCTTGTGCTCTCCACGGCCAACAATGCGGCTTGCACGGGCGGCGTTGTGACGGTCACGAACACGCACAACCTCGCCGTGGGTGACAAGGTGGTTATCATGGATGAGGGCACCACGGGGCTTGTCCGGTTCGACACCTACACCGTCACCTCCATCAGCACCACGGTTTCCTTTACGTTCTACGCTTCCGTGGATGATTTTACGGCCACTAGCGTCGTCTTGGGCATCCGGCAGAGCAACGGGCGCGGCTACACGCACATGCCTGCCCCGCCGTGGGCGGCTTACCATCAGCGGCGTCTGATTGTGCCGTATTCCTACACGACCACGGGCAGCAGCGGAAGCGAGACGGTGACGGCGCGTAACGTGACGGATGAACTGCTGTTCTCGGACGTTCTGGACGGCGACACCTACGACATCTTGCAGAACCAGTTTCGCGTGACGGCGGGTGTAGCCGACTACATTCAGGCCGTCCATCCATTCACCGAGGACGCCGCGATTGCCTTTAACCGCAATAGCATCCATCTGATTCAGGGGCTTACGGGCTCGCTGACGGACGTTACCATCAAGATGATTACCCGTGAGGCGGGGTTGGTGGCGCGCAAGAGCGTCGTCACCATTGGCAACAGCATCTTCTTCCTGAGCGACAACGGCGTTTACAGCACGGACTTTGGCGACCTTTATAACCTGCGCGGGGCGGGCCTGCCGCTGTCGGATGCCATCAACCCGCTTATCAAGCGCATCAACTGGGATTATGCCCACCGCGCCGTTGGCATCTTCCATGATAACCGCTATTGGCTGGCGGTGCCGATGGACAGCAGCGTGGTCAACAACGCCATCTTGGTTTACAACGTCCTTAACAAGGGTTGGGAGAGCATGGACACCATTGACCAAGTGGGTTGGGACATTGCCAACTTCATCGTGGGCTCGCCTGTGGGTGTGAACATCCTGTTTGCCGTGAACAGCTATGGCGGCTTGCACAAGCTGGACAGCCGCGAGGACGACAATGACCGCATTTACACGCTTCCCGGCATTGCCGCTGCGCCCTATGCCATTGAGAGCTACCTGACCACCCGCATGTTCACCCTTGGGAGCGCGGCCCGAAAGAAGTATAACGCCTTTGAGCTGCACGTTGAGAGCACGGACACCAATGCGAGCAATGCGACGCTGGCGGCCACCTCCGAGAATAGCGATGTGGCGGTTGACCTTGGGACGCTGGCGGCTCTGAACGGAGCGGCGGTCATCCCTGTCTCTGAGGATGCCTCGCTGCGTGGGCGTATAGGCGGAGTAAGGAGCTATGGGTTACAATATACCATCACACCTACGGCGGGACGCCCCAAGATTCGCATGATAAAGACCATTGGATGCGAGGCTTTCCGCTCAACCACTCAAGCAACCTAAAACATGGCAGTCCTAAGCAAAGGCGTAGATTTTACAACTGGCGACCAAGTGACCGCCGCCAACCTCGACAACTTGGTTGATGCCGCAGCGTTTGCCAGCGGTGCCGTGGACAACAGCACCACGCAGCTTTCGGGCGGGTCTATTATTGTCAAGGACGAGGGCATCACTAGCGCCAAGATTAGTTCCGACGCAACATCTGCTAAGGCTAGTCGCGTCAAGTTGAATCGCGGAACCACGGCGCTTTCTGATGCAGCCACCATTGCAACGGACGCTTCGCTTGGCAACGTATTCACCGTCACGCTTGGCGGTAATCGCACATTGGGCGCCCCATCTAATCTGCTGGCCGGTGCAACCTACATCTGGATTGTGTCTCAGGATGGTGGTGGCAGCCGCACGCTGGCCTATAACTCTGTCTTTAAGTTTCCAGGTGGCGTTGACCCGGTTCTTACGACTACGGCAAGCGCCGTGGACATCATCAGTGGTGTTAGCGACGGCACCAATGTTTATTGCAGCTTTATTCTCGACGTTAAGTAAATGATGCCATTCCTTCTAGGCACCCCGTTATATGCTGACTCGCTTGTTGTGGGCGGAGGCGGTGGCGGCGGCACGTTTGGCGGCGGCGGTGGTGGCGGTTCAGTTGAGGAAAACAGCCTTGTTGTTTTGACGCCCGGCACGGCCTACGCCGTGGTTGTTGGTTCTGGTGGCGCCGCCAATACGGCTGGTGGTAATTCGTCGTTTAATGGCGTCACGGCCTATGGTGGTGGTTCTGGTGCGCAGACAAGCGGAGAAACCGGTGGCGGCTCTGGTGGCGGTGGTGGTGGCAGCAAAACCGGCATGACTGCTGGTTCTGGTAGCAATGTCTTTAATGGCGGCGGCGGAAGTTCTGATGGCACCAATGGCGGCGGCGGCGGTGGCGCGGGTGGCAACACGCAGATTCAAACCGTTGACGGCCTTACTTATTCCGGCGCCAATGGGCGCATCAACAGCATCACGGGCTCTGCCGTTCGTTACGCGGCGGGTGGTGGCGGCGCAACGGTTAATGTTTCTGCTTGGCCCGGTGGGCTTGGCGGAGGCGGCAGCGGCTATTACAACACCTCTACTCCCGGCCAAGACGGAACGGCCAACACCGGCTCTGGTGGTGGCGGCGGCGGCAATAGCGGTGGTTCTGGTATTGTTATTGTGCGCTATCAGGGTGGTCAGCGGGCCACGGGTGGCACCATCACCAATTCGGGCGGCTACACCATCCACACTTTCACCACTGACGGGACTTTCCAGACATGAACGCCATCATGGAGGCTAAGCAGCTTTATGCCAAGCACGGACTCGATTTTGAGCGCGACCTTGGCTTCTATCTGACCAATGGCCTTGTGGTGAGCCGCCCTGACCGCTTCTTGATGGCTAAGACCATCCTTGCCTCCGAGGGTGACGACTCTTGGAACAACCCCAACCCCGACACATGGTATGTCCACTGTGCAGTAGGCAAGGGTGCGTTAGAATGGTTCTTGCTCCAAGCCCCGTTTCGCCTGCCCAAGCTCGCTTGGCGGCGGTTCAAAGACAGCAAGCAGACTTTCCGTATATACTCAACCGACCAGTTTGAACGCTTCGCCCCTTGAAAACCACAGTTGCAGCTCCGCCCCCCGCCCCCGCTCCCGTTGACCCCGGTAAGTCGTCGCTTGATTACATCAACGCGATGGCCGACCCCGAGTTGCAGGCCAAGCTGCTTGCCAGCGAGCAGGCGTTTCGCCCTGAATACAACCAGCTTAATCTGCAAGACATGCAGCAATACCTGCTTGGCTCTGGCGGGCAGCAGGGTGCGCTTGATTTGTTCGGGACGGCCACTCAGCGCAGTAGTGAGATTCAATCTCAGGCCAACACCTTCCAGCGTCAGGCTGACATCAATGACGTAATGCGCCTTGGGCCGCAGGCGGCGGCGGCGTTCCGTGCGTCCAATCCTGAGCTTCAGGCGGCAATGCAGCGGGCGGAAGCCCTCCAAAACCGCCCCAACCCCTTTGCGGCGTTTGAGGCGGCTATCAATGCCCCGCAGCAGAGCCAAGGCTTCTACCAGCAGTCGTTGCAGAACGGCGGTTTGGGCGAGGTGGGCGGCATCCTTCAGGGCCGCGCCAAGCAGCTTGCGCAGAGCACGGGCCAGCTTACCCCCGATGAGATGCGTTCGCTTCAGCAGAGCACCCGTGAGGCGTATGCCGCCCGTGGGACGGAGATGGGCAGCGGGGCCATTAGTGCCGAGGCCCTTTCCCGCCTGACCAACGAGCGTGCGCGTATGCAGGAAGACTTGGGCATGGCCTCGCAGCTTAACCAGATGGGCTTGGGCGAGATTGGACAGAACCGTGGGTTCGCCACGGGGTATGAGCAGCAGGGCATTGCCAATCAGGGCTTGCTCGCGCAGTTGCAGGCGAGCCAGCTTGGGGCTGACCGTGGCTATGCGCTCCAGTTGGCGCAGGCGCAGGCGGCTCAGGCTTCCGACCCGTTTCAGGCCATCCTTGGGCGGCAGAGCGGTGCGTTGCAGTATGGCGCGGGCCAGCAGGGCTTCGCGGGCCAGCTTACGTCCTCCATGCAGGGGCCGCAGCTCTTTGACCCCAATGCGGGCATCAACCTTGCCTTGCAGAACAACGCCAACACGGCGGGCTACCAGAGCAACATCTACGGGGCGCAGACGGCCCTTGCCGGGGCTAATGCAGGTGCCAAGGGTGCCATCACCGGTGCCGCCATTGGCGCGGGTGTTCCCATCATCGGCGGTCTGGGCATCGGTGCGGCCAAGGCGTTCATGTTGTGTGTGCCCGAGGGCGAGATGGTTGATACCCCGAGCGGCCCCAAGGCCATCAATGAGATTCGCGCAGGCGATGAGGTCATTGGCTACATGGGCGGCGCGGTCAAGGTGCTCCAGAAGCACGAATACGCCGAGGACGAGAACGCCGTGCGCTTCCACCGCATTGTGCTCGACAATGGCAAGAGCCTTGCGGTTTGCGATATGCACCGCATTGAGGGCGAACGCTCGATGTTCCTTGAGATTGGCGACAAGCTGGAGGGTGGCGTGATTGCCGACATTGAGGTGTTTGGCGGCGTCAAGCACAGCTACGACCTTCTGACGAATGACGGCGGCTACCAGATGAGCGGCGTCAAGGTAAACTCGATGATTCAGGAAGTGGCGTTGGCTTCAACGCAAGGAGTCCTTTAACATGGCTACATTCGGCTCAGGCATTAACCCGGCCCTTGGTCGGCAAGACTTCTCTGGCATCCAGCAGGGGGCGAACGCGGCTGCGCAGGGCATCCTGATGGGCGGGCAAGGCATTGCCCGTGGCATTGGGCAGGTGGGCGACTATCTGGAGAAGATGGGCGAGAAGTGGGATGTCCAGCGCAAGGAGAACAGGCAGAAGGAAGCGGTGGTCAAGGACAGCATCAAGTTCATTGAGACGATGCAGAAACTCCCCGGCATTTCGGGCGAGGTGAAGCAGATGAGCGGGGCGTTGCTTGATTCGCTGCTGAACTCTGGCACCTCGCTGGAGGACAAGTTTACGACTGCGCAGGGAGCTTCACAGAAGCTCAACTTCCTTATTGGCCTCGGGCAGCAGACCATTGAGAACAATCAAAAACAGGAGCAAATCAACATTCAGCGACAAGCGCAGGTCAACGACATGATGAAGAACCTGTTTGGAGGTTCTCAAAAAGCCGTTGACCCTACTTCTTTTCGTAGCACGGATGAAGAAGGGAATCCCATCGAAGTTACCGTTGACAAATTGACGGGTAGAGAAATCTCCCGTGGCCCAATTAACGACAACACAAGTGTTACCGTTGGCACGCTTGAACCGGGAACGGCGGCGATATATAACAAGAGAACCAACACCGTTTCGGTTAAGACCATTGGCGAGAATCCGGCCAAGTTGAAAAAGCAAGAGGCAGCAGCTAACGCCGACAGTCTTCTCGATGAGGTTACGTCTGACTATCAGGAGCTTTCTCGGCTTGGCGCAATCCGCGACGCAAGCAAGTCACCCGGAAGCAATGTTAGCAACTATCTTGCCTCGACTCCGCTTGGGCAGGAATTTGGCAAGATTATTGGCTCCAAAGAACAGGCAGTCAGGGACAAAATCAATCAGGCTGTGCCGCTGCTGATTCAGGACTTCAAGAACGCCACCGGCATGACCGCGCAGCAAATGAACTCCGACAAGGACGTTAAGTTGCTTCAGGAGGGCATTGGCAATGCCTCGGTTGACATTAGCGTTGCCCTTTCTACGATGAGGCGTCTTAAAGAGCGTATGGGAACCGGGGAAAAGAAGACCGAGGACTTTGACTCCTACTACAACTCCCTTCCCCCCGGTGCTGTTTTCACAGACCCGCAGGGCAATAAAAGGCGCAAACCCAATGGGTAACTGGAAAGATGCTCCGTTAATCGAGGAGCCGGTTGAGTCCTCGTCGTGGAAAGATGCTCCGCTTGTCGAGGCGGAGGAACCCAAGCCCATTGCCCAACGCAATGCTGCGCCCGAGCGCATCTCCACAGTAACCGGCATGACGCCTGCGCAGGCGCAATCTCGCGCCGAAGCCGGTTCTGAGAGGTTTGCCGAGGTTGCCGCGCCCGTTGTTCGTTACGGCCTTCCTATTGCCGCTGGTATTGCGGCTATGCCTGTAACGGGCGGCATGTCGGCCCCCGCTGCAATGGCGACCATGAGCGGAATTGGTTCTGGCTCCAGCGCAATCTCGGAGTTTGCCGCGCAGCAAATTGAGGGGCGTGAAGACCCCAATGCCGTTGGCGCAGCGGCCATGTATGGTGCCACGCCCTTCAAGACAACTGGCGGATTCCTTTCCCGTTCTGCGCTTAACATCCCCTCGTCTCTGGTTAGTAATGAGGTTGCCAAGTTCATTGAGGCGGGCGGAAGCGATGAATACAAGAAGGGCTTGAGCGAGGACGTTAAAATCGTCCGTTGGGGAGTTCCTGCTGGCCTGTCTGCCATTGCGTCAATGTCGGGTGCCCGCGCTGGCCGCATTGAAACGGCGGCCAATGCTCGCGCCAACATTGCCAAAGAGCGGTTTGGCGGCAGCGTCCTTCTCTCTGAAGTGTTCCCTGAGTTTGCCTCCAAGGAGGCTGATGCCATTGCTCGCGGCAATGCAACGGCCCGTGCGGCGTTTGACGGCATGGGCGAGAACATTGGCGAGGCGATTATGAAGCTGGTGCCAGAGGGCGCGGCTCAAATCCCCGAGGTTGCCAACCGCCTGCGTCAGCACGTTGGCCGTCTGACCGAGCTTCAGAATCAGTATCGTGTTGCAACCAGCGAGGCCACCAAGGCCGCTGTGCTTGCGGAGGATGCCCAACGCGCCAACTCCACCTTTGCCGCCGACCTAAAGAAGAAGTCTGAACTGGCCGCGATGGAGGCCGTGCAGAAGAAGCAGCTCTACAACACGGCGGTTGATGTCATGTTTGGTGGTCGCCCAAACAACATTGAGAGCCTTACCACCGGCAAGCTGATTGAAGACCTGAAGGAAACCGCGACTGCCGCCAAGGGTGCCGCCAGTGCGGGCGTTACTCAACTTTATGAGAAGGCCGGTATCAGCCCGAACGACCCCGTGGTGTCGATGGAAACCATCAATCGGGCGATTAAGAAATACTCTCAAAAGGGATACCTGCTTGAAGACAATGACCTGCGCAACGAGTTTGTGGCAATGGTCAATGGCGCGATGGAGGGCACCGATAACCCGACGCTTGCCGCGCTGGACAAGGTGCTTACCGGGAAGCCAAGTGACCCCGTTATCCCGCTTGGCCGCTTCCGCCGCCTGAAGGATTCCTTTGCCGAGGAGCTTGTGCGAAAGGGCAAAGACCCTGTTGCCGCCAATCGGATTGCGGCAGAGCGTTATGCCATCCTGCGCGAGGCGTCTGACGACTACATGAAGACCATGCGCCCCGATGTTTACGAGGCTTGGCAAGGCGCAAACAAGGCGGCGTTTGAAAACTTCAGTGGAATGAAGACGGACGCCATTGACATGATTTCCAAGGGCGACATGCCCGGTTTGCTTACTTCCATTCGTGAAAAGGGCTTCAACGGGGCACTTTCCAAGGAATTGATGGACTACAAGGAGGTCATTGCTAAAACCTATGACGCCACGAAGCCGGGGGCCAAGGAAGCTGCTGAGATGGCGTCCGAGAAGTTCATGTCTGACATCAGCCTTGGCCTGAAGGGTGCGCTTATCAATAGCCGCATTGACCGCGCAAACGGCATTACCGAGGGCTTCAGAAACGTGGACATTGAAAAACTGGCTGGCGACTTGCAGAAGATGGCTTCGGGCGGCTTCCCGGTTGAGGTGCTTGGCATGGGCACGCCTGCGCAGGTGCGGGCCATGTCGAAGATTGCCGGGGCGGGTAAGCCCGGTGGCCTGTCGGTTGACGAGATGAACGATTTCTTCGCCCTGTTGCCGCAGCTTGGGGCCGACAAGGCGGCGGCTCGTCTTGATTACAAGCGGGCTGCCCGCGATTACCTCATTGCAAACAAGTTCGTGGAAAAGCAGAAGGCCACGAACAAGCTGCTTGACGCCCAGAAGCGGGCCGGGATTGATGCGTCCATTGTTGAAAAGGAGATGATTGAGGCGGGGAGCGACCCGCTGGTTCGCCTGCTCAACGGCACGGACGTTGCGCTTGGCTCTGACCCCAAGCAAAATGCGGGTTGGGTGAATCGCCTGCTCAAGATGGACAGCGGGCTTGCTGGCGACTTCATTGAGACGCTCAAGGCTTCTGGCCGCACCGAGGACGCCGAAAAGCTATCAAAGGCCGCTGCCGCCACCGTGCTGCGCCAGTTTGAGGGCTTCTCCGAGAACGGGGCCAGTCTTGCTGACATGAAGAAGATTTCCGAGTTCTTCTATGGTCAAGGCACAGGTCAGGATGCCGCCCGAAACACGCTGAAGGTCATCATGGGCCGCGATTCGTATGACAGCATTGTTAAGCAGATTGTTAATCCAATCCAGCGCATTGTTTCTACGCAACGGTCAATGTATGTTCCGATTGAGCAAACGGCGTTGCGCAACGCCCGCGTGAAGGTAATGCCAGCCAATGTTGGCCTATTTGCGATGGTGGGGTTGGACAAGATTGTAAACATGGCGAAGGATGCCCGTTACAATCAGCTTTATACGCTCTACATCAACCCCAAGAGCGCATCGCGATTTGCCAAGTATCAATACGACATTGACAAGGCCATTAGCGCAGACCCGGTAGCCCGCAACATGCTGCGTTTGGCTTCCGCTGAGGACGAGAAGGCTAAGGCGGAAAGCCAACGCTGGGCTCGTCGTGTAGCAGCCAAACGGCTGTTGGCGACACCCTGACGATGCTGTATGGGCGAAAGGGTGGGGGCGGGGCTTCTTTGGATGCCCCCACAATGCCCTTTTCAGCCATTCTGGCTGCTTTTACGGGCCCTTCGGCTTCAGGGGCCATCTCCACCCCGAAAAGGTCTTTCATCGCCGCATAAGGGCAAGGATTGCCGCCGCAATGGCCGCAAGGTAGAGCGCAATGGTGGCTTGTGGCACAAACCATTCAGCCGCAACGTCTATCTGCCGCTTGCCGTTGAGGTTGGACAGGA
>JACCDP011411445.1_pt1 | contig 20412 bp, 18 predicted proteins | sample 7445841 | NCBI WGS metagenome assembly JACCDP01 (sample SAMN15323441, study PRJNA562643) | freshwater metagenome | isolation source: river surface water | place: USA:Blue River Watershed | collected 2017-08-17
AAAAATAAAAAACTTTTCTTTTGTTGCCCATCCGCTCCATCAACCCCTCGTATTCCCAAATCCCAAGTAATCCTCAGGCTCGCAATACAATCCAGTTAAATTCGCCGATGCTTTTATTATTCGCTTCGTTTCCTTTGCTATCTATCAGAACGGGAGTGCAAAAGTACTACTTTTTTTCTTCCTCGCAACTTATTTTGCCTAAAATTGTTGGAGATCGTGGTGCTAAATACTCCATGATTTTATCAACTCACTACCTATCAATGCGCTGTAGCAAACTTTTTTGTTTAATTATTTTATAACAAAAACTCTACTTAATGAAATTTATTGATGCTTACCGAGCGGTTGGTAAATCAAATCCGCGATTTTGATATATTTTAATGGTTGCTGATTGCGAATTAGGAACAAACTATTAAAATCATAACGTACTAATCGTTTACTTTTTTTACAAATTCGCTTTTTAAGGCCATGGCACCAAACCCAGGAACTTTGCAATCAATGTTATGATCTCCATCCACCAAACGTATATTGGTAACTTTGGTTCCAACTTTTATTGCTTTGGAAGCACCTTTAACTGGCAAATCCTTGATGATGGTTACGGAGTCTCCGTCCTTCAGCAAGTTGCCGTTTGCATCTTTAACAATCAATTCGTCCAACGAAGGTTCGATAGCCTCTAATTCAGGGTTCCATTCGTGCCCACATTCAGGACACATCCACAACAATCCCGTTGGGTAGGGATATTCGCAATTACAAATCGGACAAAAAGGTTCCATAGTTTCTATGCACAAATTTAATCCATTCTATGGATTTTGTGCATATTAACTGGTTTTATCTACGTTCATGGCGAAAGAACCTTTCATGTTCTTTTCCAATTCGAAATACAAGGTATCTCCTTGAAAAACAGGTGTTTTACACTGTGTTTTATGCACAAATACACTTTGTCCGCTTTCGTTATCCGCAATAAATCCGTATCCTTTTTTCTCATCAAAAAACGACAACTTTCCTTTCCTACGTTCACGTACTTCTTGTACTTTCTTTGGTCTTTTTACCGTAGTAGCGGCAACTTCTGCCTTAATATCTAAATTCAAATCTCTAACCCAAAGTTCGTCGGGCGGAGTATTGGTAAGGTTTCCTTCAGCGTCTACAAATACCAGCATTTCGTCTAAGCTTTTGCCTTTCGTACTGTTTGCTTTACGCATGCTTTTCTTTTCAAGCTTTTCACGTTGCTTGATACGTTTCTTTTTTTCTCGATCTTTTTTATTGAATGTTTCGTTAGCCATGTAATGAATTTGATTGGGGTTGATGAATAGAGTGCAGTGGCAATAAATAAAGAAAGCCAACCGCTTGGGTTGGCCTTCTTCTGACTAGATATCCCAAATTGAAATGAATCGAAATCGATTCTTTAAATAATTTCAAATCGGGGTATTAGTAACGACTTGAAAAATTGTTTCTTCTTTCGGGTTGAGGACGAGCTTCGTTGGCAACAATTGATCTTCCGTTAATCTCAGAACCATGCAATTTTGCGATGGCTGCTTCGGCTTCGGCTTGATCTTCAACTTCTGCAAAGGCAAAACCTTTGAATCGGCCGGTTTCGCGGTCATTGATCATCTTTACGGATGTAAAGCTTGAATACTCGTCAAACAATTGACTAATCTGTTGTTCGGTGATGCGGAAATCCAAATTTCCTAAATAAATCTTCATTCTAAATACTTGTGTGGTGTTATATAAGGTCCACTCAACAAAGGTGGCGATTAAAATCCAAGAAATAGCAATAAAAAAAAATTATTTTTCAAATCAGCCGCAAATATGGAAAAAATGCAATTATTGATTGGTCCCATTTAATTTTCACAAATCCAAAACCGATACCAACTACCATGTGTTAGTTTTGCAAAATACTTGTACCTATGTCACAGAATCCAAACATACTAACATTGCAGCAACGCATAGAACCGGTGCGTCAAGAATTATTGTTACACCCTGTATATAGAGGAATCCAAGACCTGGATGGCTTGCAAAAATTTGCTGCCCATCATGTGTTCGCAGTCTGGGATTTTATGAGCTTACTTAAATCACTGCAGCGCGATTTAACCTGCGTTGAAATTCCCTGGATACCTGTAGGAAGTGCGGATACGCGTTTTTTAATTAACGAAATTGTTTTAGGCGAGGAATCCGATGTGGATGAAGAAGGCAATCGTATTTCTCATTTCGAATTGTATTTAAAGGCAATGTCGCAAATGGGTGCGTCATCCGAAGCTATTCAACAATTGATCTTCTCCATTTCCAGTGGAACGCCTATTTTGGATGCCATTCAACAAAGTCCATTGCATCCTAAAATTAAAGAATTTCTACAATTCACTTTTCACGTTGTATTGGAAACTCCCGCGCATATCAAAGCCGCCGTTTTCACCTTTGGCAGAGAGGATTTAATTCCTGATATGTTTATGGCCATCCTCAAAGAAATCTACCAAGAATACCCTACCAAGGTTTCTACATTTAAATATTACATTGAGCGTCACATTGAAGTTGACGGCGATCACCACAGCCATTTGGCCCTTGCGATGGTAGAACAATTGTGCGGTAACGATGCAATAAAATGGGCCGAGGCAACTGAATATGCTATAAAATCACTTCATTTCCGTTCTGGCTTGTGGGATTCCATTGTTGGTTTGTAGCCCCATAATTGTATAAATTGCGTACCTATTGTGGAAATGAAACCCCACAATAGGTTGTTTCCATAAAGCTCCACCCACCTACCCTACTTTCAATAGTTTGATTGCACTTTCACAATACCTTAGCAGAATGCATCGTGTGAGCGACGAGGCATTAGCTGCCTTCATCGCCATACAGAAAACAGAATTATTTCCCAAAGGCAGTAACATCCAACAACCGGGAACCACCTGCAGGAACATCTATTTTGTTGAATCCGGAATTGCTAGAATATTTTACATTGCAGGTAAAGACGATGTAACGGAGCATTTCGCTTTTTCCGGTCAAATGATAATTCGTGCCGATAGTTTATTTTACAACTCTCCATCGCCCAAGGGAATTCAAGCATTGACAGACGTTACTGTTGTGAAAATTGGCGCCGAATCCTTGTTTGATTTATTTCCAATGCACCGGGACTTAGAAACATTGTTTCGTGAAATAATTCAATTGGAATATGCCAATACGGTTAAGCGAGTGGAAAGTCTACAATTCAAGAGTGCCACGGAGAGGTATGTTGAACTACTGGAAGAAACAAAATTTGTAAATCAAATTCCTTTAAAACATATAGCCACTTATTTGGGTATTTCTCAAGTTTCATTGAGTAGAATTAGAAATTCAATTTCGAAATAGTTACATCTTATTTCACAACCACCATCCACGTAAAAAATGTTTGGCCATATTCATTTAAAATTCCAGTCCCATTCATTAATTTGCTAAAAATATCATGAACGAATCTGATTTTTTACAACTCATTGCGGATGAATTAATGATTTCTGAGGATGCCATTACCTTGGACACACCGTTTCGGACCATTCCAACTTGGACATCGTTGAACTCGCTGTTGGTTGTTTCCAGGTTGCACGAAGAAACCGGATGCATGATTACCGCCAATGACATAGCAAATTCAACGCAACTAAAGGATTTATTTCAGTTGATTGTTGCGTAATTATGTCGTTTCATAGGATCAACGGTGGGAGTATTCGCTCCATTTTCAATGTAATTCCCGCCTACACCGTGGATAATTTGACCGAGGAACTTATCCCAGCATCGGACAGAGAATCGCTGGTAGCACACACCGGTATTCGGTTTCGTAGAAAATTCCTAAATGAAACGGTTACCACCACCCAATTATTTATCGAAGGAATCAAACGTACCTTAACTGAATTGCATTGGAATCCAGGTGACATTTCGGCACTGGTTTGCGTAACACAAACCCCTGAAACACATATTCCTGCCGTTTCTTGTGTATTGCATAACGAATTCAAACTCCCCGCCACCACGGCTTGTTTGGACATAAATTTAGGTTGTTCTGGATACGTATACGGTTTACATCAATTGTTTAGTTTGCTCCAAAATCAAATTGGGGAATCTGGAAGAGCTCTGCTTTGCTGTGGAGACATTACCAGTAGTTTAATTCAAAATGATAAATCCACTGTGCCCATATTTTCCGATGGAGTTTCTGTAACGGCAGTAGAATTTGATCAAAATAATCTAAAGGAAGAATGCTGCAGTTATTTTAATTTGGAAACGCTAGGAAGTGGACATACTGCCATTCGAAGCGAATTTGAAGACCATAAAGAAGTCATGCGATTGAACGGCATTGAGGTGTTTAATTATTCGGTTCAATTTGTACCCAAACACATCAAGGATTTGCTGCAACTGGTTGATAAGGAACGGATTTCCTTGGTTGTATTGCATCAAGCCAACAAATTGATCAACGATGCCATCGCAAAACGAATTTCATTACCTCAGGCGCATTACCCTTCTACGCTGTATCGGTATGGAAACATGGCATCGGCCAGCATTCCGATTACCTTGGTTGATTATTTATCGTCCACTGCGGCAACAGATGCAATTTCTTATGTATTGCTATCGGGCTTTGGGGTTGGCTTTTCCATGGGAAGTGTAGTACTACCTTTGGCATCGGATATAAAATATGCCAACCTAGAATTCCCAATTTCGTCCAATGAAAATTGATGCGATAATAGCCATTGGCAGTCATGAATAAACCTCCTGTTTTATCGATAATAATTCCATTGTATAAAGCAGAAAAACATGTATTATCCTTGCTTGAAGCACTCATAAATTGGAACAATGTGGTTCCGGAATACATCTTTCGATGTCATTTAATTTTGGTGGATGATGGCAGCAATGACAAGGGACTTGAAATCGCATCGGAGTTTTTAACGTCGTTTTCGATGGAGTTTTCATTGCTTCGACTTACCCAAAACTGCGGACAACATACTGCTTTGGCTGCTGGCATTCATTTTTCGCAATCGGATTGGATTGTAACCATGGACGATGACTTACAACATTGGCCAGAACATTTGATGGACTTATGGCATAACGCGAAAAACAAGTCCTTGGATTTAATCTACGGTTACCATGAACATTCCAAGCATGATCCTTGGCGAAATTTGGCCAGTACAATGGTAAGAACCATTACAAAAACATTTTTTTACGATTACTCCAAAGTCACCTCTTTTCGGCTGTTTCGGGCTGAAATTGCCAACAATTTTAGAGAGTCTTTAAGTACAAGTTTCTTAATCGATACCGAATTACTCACTCAAGCGAAACGCGTTGATTATATACCCGTTCCGCACCAACGGAGAATCAATGCTACTTCTCGGTATAATTTTTATCGACTGCTCCAAATGTCGATCAAAGTTTGGTCTTGGCATTCCGTGTTGCGCACCATACCCTGGGTAAGACGAAAACTCAATCCTCCATTCCCGTGTACAGTTGAATGGTTTGGTGGCAGTACGGTTTTCGAATCGTTTCGTTTGAAAAAAGAACACATTCAATGGGTTCGTGGGTGGAGAAACTCAGAATTTGTAAATCGAGAAATGGATTTCCGGGCATTTATCACGGCGGAACAACAAGAGATCTGGTTTTCCAATTTGAATCCCAACACTGATTTTTATTTTATTCATCGATACCGAGGCGAATGGGTTGGTGTATCACATGTCCTTATCCCCTCCTCCACGGTAAATGAAAATTCTGATGCCTCTGTTGTTGGAGAAAACGGAGGTTTTGTGAACGATGAGCGATGGAAAGGCAGCGGAATTTCCTTGGCCATTGCGATTCACACCTTGGATTACGCTTTTTACGAACTGGGTGTTTCTGTATTGCGAATCAAGGTAAACAAACACAATTCAGCGGCATTGGGACTCAATGCAACGCTCGGTTATCGTAAAACGTGCAGCCTTACGGACGAATTTGATCAATTTGAATTACCGAAAAGAGAATACGAACAGGTAGCGCCAAGACTTCGAAAGTTGCTTAAGTTTTTATGAACTAATCCAAATCGGCGAAAATCACTTTGATTGGATTTATCGCCAACCTTCTGGCCAAATAAGGTCCATTGGGTTTCAATATTCCTTGTTGCAGATCGTTTAGGTCAATCGGAGCTAGCGTTATTTCGATAGTTTTACCGGTTTCAATAAATAATCCGAACCACGGTTTTTTGGCTAGTTTATTTAAATCAAGTTTGGAAATGATTGTCGAATCTGACGAAAACTCCCAAATCCTTGCACCATTTTTGGCCATTTCACCCTGATAGTCAATAACTTCAATTGATTTTCCGCTATAATCTTGAATCAATTCTTGGTATATTTCGGGGGAGCGATAATAAAAATCCTTTTGCATGACCAATACGGAGTTGGAGGGTAAATCCACCCATTTATTTTCGCGAATAAAATTCCAAACCTCCTGGGCTGGAAACGCTTTTTTATATTGATACTTTTTAGAAATGGAATGATTAAACAAAAACGTAAGCAGCATCGTTGTGGTTATTCCGATGGCAAAAGCACGACTTATCCATGGTTTACTAGTCTGTTGCTGAATGGTTTGGTACACGGCATACAGAATCATAGCAACCCCTAAATTTTGAAGCATTAGGGATAAATAACCGTTCCCCCAAGTGATTTCGGATTGGTATTTGGCGGAAGGTAAAATAAAAACAGCGGTGGCGATCCAAAGAAATCCCCCCAACAACAGCCAATACCGAACTGATTCCCTTGATTCCTGAGACTGGGTAGTAATTTTATTCTTTCGGAAAACCATGACCATCGCCCAGAGCAACACCCCTGCAACCATTGCCACATCCCAGTAGGATAATTGATGTAAAATCCGCAAAGGCAACCGGGGAGTATTGGTTAGATTGGTCATTGGTATGGCAGCATACATCTGCTTTAACTCCAGGAGTACCATTTCGTATACATTGATATTTGAAGATAATCCGCTGTACATTTTCGTTGGCGGATACCAACTCCGCAATAACAAAATGGTAAAAAGGTACAAAAATGCAATGCAAACCGCTGGTAGCGTAAACCGAATGATTCTCTTCCATTGTGTCTTTTTTGACGTCAATTTATCGGAGATCCAAAATAGCAAAGGAATTAAACCCAAGAGCAACAAGGCATATTCCGAAATAAACATTACCAATAGGGTAAGTACAATGGCAACTATACATTTCCAAGGGACAAATTTCCTATACAAGGACAACCAAGCCGCAGAGGCCATGAAAATCAACGAATTAAACAATTGACACAAACCTACGTAGGAGGAATACGAATCGTGGTAATTTAATCTTAGCTGTATCCCCACGCTAATAAACAGGAGTAAAAGGGCTGGTTTAAATTGAAATCCAACGAATTTCAACCATTTCAAAAAAATAAAAATTGTGGTAAGGTTTAGTAAAACCATCCAGATTTTGTAAGTAAATACGGTGGTGAATGTTCTGAAAACCCATTCGGTGTAATAAAACGAAATAATGGTAAGTCTTCCCATGGGCAGAAATTTCCAAACCAACGATTGAGCTAATTGATGTATGGATTTACTTTCCACATTGGGGTTACCCACACGGTACTGAAACATCGGAAGATCGTCGCCCATCAATGGGGTATACAACACCACGGATATCATCAGCAAAAACAGAACCCAACCCAAAAAGGAGTCGGGTAAACGGTCATACACTTTTCTCAATGGTTTCATGTGTTATCGTAGGATTTAATTGCTCCACAACATCAATTCGGAGTGATTTGATAAAATTTCTAAACATGTTTGTGCCATGGTATGGATTTCTTGTTCGGATAATTGAGGGTATAAAGGCAAGCGCAACAGTCCATTCCCAAATTTTTCAGCATGGGGTAAATTCACTCGCAGCCCCAATTGGAATGCCATTTTGGATTGATGCAGAGGCTGGTAGTGAAAAGCGGTTTGGATGTTGTGTTGAAGCATTAACTGCGAAAACTCTTCCCGTTTATCCTGATTTGGAAATACAAGATAAAAATTATGTCCATTCCCCGGATTTTGGGGTGTAAGCAGGTTGGGGAGTTTTTGAAAATACTGATTATAAATACCCCAATATTGCTGTCTTCGATGTGTTACATTTTTCCACTCTTTAAGTTGAGCCAGCAAAACTGCCATGTTGTATTCGCTGGGTAAATAGGAACTACCTAGATCCACCCACGTGTATTTGTCCACTTCCCCTCTAAGGTATTTACTTCGATTGGTGCCTTTATCTTTCATAATATCTGCCCTATCTCGAAGCTTTGCTTCGTTCACGAGCAACAGTCCACCTTCTCCGCAATGAATATTTTTTGTATCGTGGAAGGAAAAAGCCGAAAGATGACCTCTTGTACCTAAAAAATTAACGGTTGATTTGTTTATTTTATCCACTTCAATAAATGGCTCCTTAGTTTGAATCCAATGAGGTTCAGTGGCTCCGATGCATTGAGCCGCGTCTTCTACTACATAGAATCCGTATTGTTCAGCCAACGCCATAAGCATCGGCATATCGCAAGATCGACCTCCATAATGAACCACTACTACCGCTTTTGTTTTGTCCGTAATGCGAGCATTTAACTGTTGTACATCCATATTGGGATTATCCTCTTCCGAATCGCAAAAGACCAAGGTTGCCCCTCGCAATAAAAATGCATTTGCTGTAGAAACAAAGGTATAGGACGGCAGAATTACTTCATCTCCTGGTTTAATATCCAACAGAATCGCGGCTAGTTCCAAAGCATCGGTGCAACTGTTGGTAAAGATGCCGAACCGAAAATCAAACTCATCTTGAATTTGCTGCAGACATTTTTTGTAAAAATCCCCATTCCCAGATTTCTGATTGTTTTGGGATACCTCCAGTAAATATTCGCGTTCTAATTTTGCTTTAAACGGTAAATGAAACGGTATCATGCAAGTTTAATTGGATAGAATGCACAAGACTAACAAAAAACTATTGCAATAAAAAAACCCCGCAACAATTCCTTGCTGCGGGGCCGATAAATTTAATACAAAACTGTATTATTCAAGTATGATTGCTTTGGTAGCTACCGTAGCCCCAGACTTGTCAATTAATTGCAACGTGTAGAATCCGGCGTTTGCCCAAGTCTTCAAATCCACCGTATAAATTGCTTGATTAATTACTTGGCTGTATACGGTTGAACCTGTGGTAGAAATTACTTTCAATGTATAACCACCCACCAAGGTTAAATCACCAGTATTGATTGTGATTTGGTCTTGGCTAGGAACTGGATATACCTTAATTAAATTCTCACGATTTACATTGTTTACTACCAATGTAGTTTTAACAACTAAAGTATCTGTAACTTTTACGCTTTTGTAAGCAAGGCATGAATCAGTAACAGTTAACAATACGTTAGCGGAAGTATCTGAGCAAATGCTGGTAGACGCAATTACACGGAAAGGCTGGTTGTGGTTTCTCAATGAAATCTTTGCCACTTGAAGCGATTTGGTGTTAGCACCTACATATTGACTGCTGGTAGTAGGAACATCCATCATTCCAAAATCAAAATCCGACTGCCAATTGATTGCAGCGTTATTGTCATTGGTTGCAACCGTAAAGAAAGCGGAATTGCCAGATTGAGTAGCGATTGCTTTTGGCGCGGTGGTGATGATGGCACATGCCTTTAAAATTGCAGTAAGTTTTGCAGCACTTGTGCTGTCATTGCACCAACGAGTTTGAATCATTGCGCGGTAGGTAGTACCGTTTAATGTGATGTCTACGGGTGAAATGGTAAGTGTATCGTTGTTAGCTCCCGTGTATACACCAGTTCCAGAAATATTTTTGAAACCGCTACCGGAATTGGATTGCCACTGAATAGTAGCATCGTTGGTTGAATAAGCAAAGTTAAATGAAGCATCCGAACCTGTTTTAACAGATACTGCCTTGGGTTGTCTGGTGATAGAATCACATACTACGAAAGTTCCAGCAGATTTAAAGATATCATAACCATAGTCTGAAGTTCCAAACAAACTTGTGTTGGTTGATACAGGTCTAAAATTAGGACTGGTTAAATTCTGAGGGTCGATAAGAACTAGACCCGATTTGTAGGACAAGGTATCCACGATGTTATTTTGAATGGCTTTTCTAATCCAACGGTCTAAACTATCTACGTTTCTACCAGAACTAATTTCTACCAAACCTGTGTTGGTTGAACCTTTGGCAGCAGCTGCCTTTGTACCATGAAAATAATTGTTACGTAAAACAACGTTGGTATTGCTCACAGTGTTGCTTGGTAATACACCAGCAGCGGTTAATGTGCTATCGCCGTCCAACATGATGTAGTTTCTGTATCCCATGAAAATAGAATTTGTAATAGAGATACGGCTATTTCTACGAATACGTGCACCTCTACGGAAAGCACCTTTTTGGGTAGTGGTTAAATCGTTATACGTTTTATCCAATCGAACGGGCCCTACACAAGTCATATTCACAAAACGAGCATTGGTTAAGGGCAATTTACCTGATCCCGCTGCATCGTTGTCAGACTCAAATGTTTCAGAAGTAGAAGAACCCGATGGAGCATTCCAGCTTAAGTCAAAAAAGGAAGTATCTTTTTGAGCGATACCAAATTGTACAGTACCTCTGTAACCGAAATCGGTATCAAAATCATCGTCTGTGGTTTTGTATGCTACTAAATGCTTACTATTTACTGTTCCTCCGAACCATTCGAATGCATCGTCGTTGCAATAGGATACTTGCACATAATCGATGGTCGTAGCACTACCAACAGAAGCCAATGTCAATCCATTGATCTCTTTATTTGGTTCAAACGCATAGCCACCGAATTCCATTCTTAAATATTTTATTGAACCACTATTATCCGCATCGTTGGTTCCACCAAATTTAGCCATAGAAGAATTAAAAGAAATGTTATTGAAACCTTCTACCTGAACATCGGCCCCTTGGTTATTTACGGCATTACCGCAAATTACTATTCCTCCCCATTCGCCTCTATCTCTAGATCCTACGGCTTTGCTTGAGGTCATGATAACTGGGCTACTTTTTGTACCCTGTACATCAATAGAACCCCCTCTTTCAACTACGATGGTTGCATATTCTTTAGGAGTAGTGCTTGAGTTAGCTCTTGCACGAATGATGGTACCTGCAGGGATTACCAACTTACCACCCGATTTTACAGATACTACACTTTTTAACAAATAAACTTTGCTAGCATCTAACGTTAATGTATTGGAAATCGATAACTCACCTGATGAATTGTTTAATGTAGTTGAATCCGTAACCGATGGATAATTGGTATTTTTTGGATCCCAGTTGGTCCAAGATGTTGTCCAATCTTTTTTCGGATCTTTATCCAAAGCTCCTAAAAAATTAACTTTCTCAATAAATTGAGCATTTACTCGACACAAAAGCGTTAAAGCGAGTGTTCCTAGAATGATTTTTTTCATAGTAAAGATTTTGAACAAAAATCAACATCGATACTTACCGAATTATTTAATAAAAGTTATCATTGAAACACTATATCATTTATATAACATTAATGAATTGTCTATTTGTTCACTGTTACATAACACACATGACCACTCGATATGTTTATTGTCAATATCAATAAAAAATCCCCTCCAAGGCATACACCTGAAGGGGATCGGAATGTTAATTAAATATAAAATGAATAACGATTAATTCACATCGAATCGATCGGCATTCATTACCTTATTCCACGCAGATACAAAATCGTGAACAAACTTCTGTTCGCCATCTGCACAACCATAGACTTCGGCAATTGCGCGAAGTTCTGAGTTGGAGCCGAAAATCAAATCTACGCGGGTTGCGGTCCACTTGGTTTCGCCCGTCTTACGGTCTTTCCCTACAAACTCAGTTTTGTGATCATTCGCGGGAGCCCAGGTAGTACCAAAATCCAATAAGTTCACAAAGAAATCATTGGATAATACGCCTGTTCTATGCGTAAACACGCCGTGTTTATTCCCGTTGTACGTAGCGCCCAAAACTCGCATCCCACCTACCAGTGCTGTCATTTCAGGGGCTGACAATCCCATCAACTGTGCTTTATCCACCAACAAGTCCTCGGCTTTAACACTGAACATTGTTTTGGCGTAATTTCTAAAACCGTCTGCGTTGGGTTCTAATACGGCAAAGGACTCTACATCGGTGTGCTCTTGGGAAGCATCGGCTCTGCCTGGAGTAAATGGCACATTCACGGAATATCCAGCTTCTTGAGCGGCTTTCTCTATGGCAGCACATCCACCCAATACGATTAAATCCGCCAACGACACATGCTTACCGGATGCATTGAAATTTTGTTGTACTTTCTCATATACATCCAATACCGATCCCAATTGCGCCGGGTGATTTACTTCCCAAAATTTCTGGGGAGCTAAACGCAAACGACCACCGTTGGCACCTCCACGCTTGTCCGAACCTCGGAATGTAGAGGCCGATGACCAAGCGGTATACACCATTTGGGAAATGGATAAACCAGCCGCTAAGAGGGTTGATTTCAATTCCTTCACATCTGAATCGGAAATATTGGATCTGGTAGATGCTGGAATAGGATCTTGCCAAATTAAATCTTCGGCAGGTACTTCTGGACCCAAGTAGCAATCTTTAGGGCCCATATCTCTGTGCGTTAACTTAAACCAAGCTCTAGCAAAGGCATCGGCAAATTCTTCAGGATGTTCGTAGAATCTTCGACTAATTTTCTCGTATGCTGGATCAAAACGCAACGACAAATCGGTGGTTAACATCATGGGCGCGTGCTTGGCCGATGTATGCGCATCGGGAACAGTGCCTGCACCGGCTCCGCCTTTGGGTGTCCATTGTTGAGCACCGGCAGGGCTTTTGGTTAATTCCCATTCATACCCAAATAAATTCTCAAAATAATTATTGGACCATTGGGTTGGTGTGGTGGTCCACGCCCCTTCTAACCCGGAGGTAATGGTATCTTCGGAATGACCTTTACCCATGGTGTTTTTCCAACCCATACTCATTTCTTCGATGGATGCACCTGCAGGTTCGGGACCTACAAATTTGGTTGGATCTCCAGCACCGTGGGACTTTCCAAAGGTATGTCCCCCAGCGATTAAGGCAACGGTTTCTTCGTCGTTCATGGCCATTCTAGCGAATGTTTCGCGAATATCTCGAGCCGCGGCTATTGGGTCAGGGTTGCCGTTAGGTCCTTCCGGATTCACATAAATCAACCCCATTTGAACCGCACCCAAAGGATTTTCCAACTCACGATCCCCGGTATAACGCTTATCGCCCAACCACTCGCTCTCGGAACCCCAATAAATATCTTCTTCTGGCTCCCATACATCTTCTCTTCCCCCACCAAAACCAAAGGTTTTAAAGCCCATGGATTCTAAAGCCACATTTCCAGCCAATATCATCAGATCGGCCCAAGAAAGCTTCTTGCCATATTTTTGTTTGATGGGCCACAACAATAAACGCGCTTTATCTAGGTTGGCGTTGTCGGGCCAACTGTTCAACGGAGCAAATCGCTGTGTGCCTGTTCCGGCGCCACCTCTACCGTCTTGGATTCGGTAAGTTCCAGCACTGTGCCAAGCCATACGAATAAAGAAGGGACCGTAATGTCCATAATCTGCTGGCCACCAATCTTGAGAGGTAGTCATTAACTCTTCAATATCTTTTTTTAATGCCGCGTAATCCAATGATTTGAATTCTTCTGCGTAATTAAAGTCTGCATCCATGGGATTTGAAAGCGTGGAATGCTGACGAAGGATGTTCAATTTCAATTGATTGGGCCACCAATCGCGGTTGGAGGTTCCACCTCCTGCGGATTTGCGCAATACGCTGCCAGTAAATGGGCATTTACTTTCGCTGTTTACGTTGTAGGAATTCTTGCTTAAATCTTGACTCATATACTGAAATTTTGTTATTGATTATTGTTAAAACAAAGATACTACATATTGGTTTCAATCGTAAGTAAACACATCTTTATGGTTGTATTTCTTCAACATTTTTAATTGAAAAAATTGAAAACTCAGCAGGTCCTTTATTTGTAATTCACTCACCCACTGAAAACTATTTCGAAACTGATCAAAACTAAATTCAAAAAATAAATTGACATTTAATTTCAGCCTTCACAATAAAATCGAATTTTTGTCGTTTTTATGTCATTGAATAGAAAATTACTCCCTCCTGCTTTTTTTTGTTTAGGTTAGGTTTAACAGGAGAAAATACAAAAGACCCGGTGCTCACCCGGGTCTTTTTTTATCACAGAGGCAATGATAATCGAATTACTGGCGCCCATCCAGAGCCATTAATTTTGGAATTTGGATCTGAATTCACTCGTTTGTATTTAAGCAATTGCGTTTCGCAGATGATTCCAGCGGAGAATTGAAATTTTGTACGATTAGAGCGAATCAAAAGCGTCAATGATTCGTTGGGTATCCAAACATTTTCGTCCGGTATATTTTTACTTTTACACGGCATGTACCCTACTTCAAACCCTAAGGAAATGGGCTCTTCCATTCCCTGATTTTGGATGTACATCCACCCTATTTGATATGTTGAATTATAGGAACTTAACAGTCCGCTTTTATTTTCAAGAAATTTAGCAGACCAGTAGGTAGAAATACCGGCATACCACCAAGATATCGGAACATAGTTGTTAAATTTTCGGTAAATCGGCAATTCAACCGTTGTACCCAGCGCATATTCATTGGCTACAGTTATTGCATTTAGAGAAAGTCCATTTGGCCAAAAATTGGTAACGAATTCCACTTGATTTACGCCAATAGCTGTAAGTATAGTTGAATTACCTTTTATATCACCGGGTCCCTTGTATGGGTATTCGAACTTTGGCTCAGTTCTCATTTTGGCAGTATCCAAACCCATTAACTTGGAATCTACTTCCGGTATAAATTTAATCTGATCAGAATACCGAGGATGTCTAAATCGCTGCATCCAATGATTTAATGGTCCTGGATTGGTAACCATTTTAATCTTTGCCAAAAATGAGTCTATAGAAAGTGGATATTTAATAGAATCATTAAATATATGTTGCCAAGTTTTACCCTGTGAAAACGTATCAATTATTTCAAATTCCTTAAAAGCAGACAAATAAATAGTTATGTTAATCGAGTTATGTATATCGTGTAATTGGTAACAAATAGCAGGTACACTGTCCAGGAAGTACTTCAACTCTTGGTTATAACTCAATTTATCCCCTAAATAATCGGGGTTTTGCAGTTTTAACTGTCGTTTACCATTAGGAACACAGAAGTAGGTCGCTCCAAGCGGATAATCCGTTGTATCCAATCCGGATACTGCTTTTCTGAAGTCGGTAACAAAACTATGTAAGACCGTTGTGGCTTGTTGATAGTTGGCAATTTGGTACATCGTAGGTCCAGTAAATACTATTCGTGAGCATCCATTAATTCCAAAAACAGCGGTGTCTCTGCGAGGGATATCTGTTTTTTGTAGTTTTTTCTGCAACTGAACCGTCATGCCTGTCATTTGGGAGGATTGAGCAACCAAGGGCGAATCCAAGAACAATAAATTTGCCAGGACTACAACGAGCGATAAAATTATCCTTCGTCCAAAAATTGTAAAAAAATGGGTATCAATAGTTGTATTCATGATTGGGATATATAATGGTTTCCTCCTTTTTAGGTAATTTTTTAATTAGTTCGAAACCTCGATCGCTAAAAACAAAAAAATCGAAATTGCGATTGGGCGATTTAGGTTGGGATTTATTGACTTCAGGGGCGATGGAAATAATGCTGTATTTCCGCTGTTTCTTCAGTTGGCTCACCCACTTAGGACTTACTTTCTTTGGTAGTGAAGTATCCGTTGATGCAATAACCACTAAGGGAATTTTCGAAGTTTCAATAATTCCAGAATCCAATTGGTGTTGAATTGCGAACGCTGAATCGGAAAATTTCGTACCCGTAGTATAAATAAAATTCCTTTGGGGCACTACCTCCGGTTGATTTAGATTCAATTCAGGCTCCCCCGTACTTATAGAATTGCTATTAATTATTTCGTTTGTTGCAGCAGCATTTTCCAATGGGGTTTTCGAAGACGATGAAAAAAACTGCATACCTACCACAGAAATCAATAAAAATAGGAACGATGCCGCTATCCATATCCATCTAATTGGCGGTGTAGAGGAATTCATTGGTTGCTGCATTCTTTTCGTCCGATAGTATTGTTTATTGATATCGGGTACATAGCCTTCGGGGTAATGAGGTAGATCCGAAAGCTGGGATGCAATTTTTTCTAAATCTTGGCTATTCATAACTTTTTGGATTGAACATTTAACGGTTGACTTGAAGCCTTAGACTGGTATTTCAGGATGAGTTTTTGTAGTTGATTTCTAGCTCTTAGGTATTGCGATTTGCTGGTAGACTCTGTGACTTGAAGTATTTCCGCAATTTCCTTATGGGAATAACCTTCTACCGCATACAAATTGAATACGGTACGGTAACCGGCTGGCAGTTGTTGAATGCAATACCTTAAATGTTCGGCATCGATGGAAATCTCAATATCCGTCTGACTTACTTTGCCTTCAGCTACTTCCAAGGGCACCAAATGAAAGTTGCTTGTGGTTTTTATAATCTTGATCGATTCGTTGATCACGATTTTCTTCAACCAATAATAAAATGAATTCTCATGCTTGGGTTGAAATTTGGGAACATGGGATAAGGCATTGACCCACGCCATCATCACGGCATCCTCCGCATCACTGATTTCGTTTGAATATCTATAAGCAACCGAAAACAGCATCGGATACAGCTGATTAAAAACCCGGTGTAGGGTACTTTCATCGCTATTTTGTATTAAAACAATATCACTGTCCGAAACTGACTTCATGGGTGGCTGTTGGTTAGCTCTAACAACTTAAAGTAAAATTGATGTGTAAAAGTTGCATCGACCTAGAAAAAAAGTTCTATAGCCGGTTTTAGACAATAAATGTTATTAAATGAAAATTCAATATTTACAGAGGGTTAAAGCACAACACAACCAATCACCATTCTTCACTACAATAATGCTCGCAACATCAGCATCAAACTAATAATTAACAACATGGGTCCAAAGTATTTTTTAAATTGGGGGTTGCTAAATCGACTAAACACTTGCTTATCCGCCACTAAAAAAACCAATACAGCCAAGGGAATAAAGTATAAACAGCTAGGATGTCCGCCCCAGCCACCTTCGTTTATCATCAAGGTTAGCAATTGTACAACAACCAATAAACCGTAGCCCACTGCAATGGTGGCGCGGGCCTGAGATTTATCGGGAATCTTTGCAATAACAAACGAGGACAGCAAGGATCCTCCCAAATTGGTAAGTCCGTGCAATATTCCGCACAGCGCAAGGTAAACGCTTCGGCGATGCATAGCTTTTTCAATTAGTTTGGGAAATGCATTGAAGTAAAACCCAATGGTAAAGAGTAATAAGTACAATGCAATCCAAAATTGAAGGTATGGAATGAACGGATTTTGGGAGATATATAACGTTCCTAGAATGGTAAAAGGCAGCGTATATAGGCAAAGTCGGATTATTATTTCCCATTGAATGTATTTCCAACCTTTAACAGTCTGAATTGCACTAACCGTTAAAGAAATGGGTAAAACAATCCAAAGTACCTCTTGAAACGAATAACCCAGCAATAGAAGTAGTGGTGTACCGAACAGCAATATTCCTACACCAAACAACGATTGAATGGCAGAAACTACAAAGATAATTGCAGCGATTTCTATCCAGTGATCTAACAGCCAATGGCTGGGCATACAACAAACTTCGAACAAAGCAAGCGAAATTCCAATGGGAACTTGGGGTGTTTACTTATTTTTGAAGTATGAATCCTTTGGTAGACCGATTTTTTGAAGTAGGTTGTATGCGGTGCAAATACGGCGCAACGCCCCAATGCAAAGTCCATTTATGGACGGAGCCCCTGCAATTACTCAGAACTTGGTTGTTGGAAGCGGGATTGGTTGAGGAGTTAAAATGGGGAATGCCCTGCTTTACGCACGGAGGAAAAAATATATCCATGCTGTATGCCTTCAAAGATTGTTGCGGTTTGAGTTTTTTCAAAGGCGGTTTGATGAAAGATTCGGCTGGCATTTTGCAAAAACCGGGCGAAAATTCGCAACACGGAAGGATGATTAAGATTCAACACCTTCAAGAATTGCTGGACATTGAGTTTGTTGTTAAATCCTACATCCAAGAAGCCATTGCGGTAGAAGAATCGGGTGAAAAAATCCAAAGCAAACCGTTGGAGGAATACCCCTACCCCGATGAATTGAAAGACTTATTGGCAGCTCATTTGGATTGGAAACAGGCATTCGATTCCTTAACACCTGGTAGGAAGAAAGGCTATTTATTGCACTTTGCATCGGCCAAACAATCGGCCACTAGAATTGCTAGAATTCACAAATGTATTCCCAAGATTTTATTGGGTAAAGGACTGAACGATTGAGTTCTACGGAGAAGGCAGGCGCTTCATTCGTCAACCCATTGTTACAATAAAACTGCGGTAAGTACCAACGCCATTTGTATTAAAAAAATCACCATTCCGAAACGGAGGCCTCTATTTCCGGCGGTAAACAATTTTTTTATACTCACCTTTGTGCCAATAGCGAACATGGCTATGGTTAGTATCACTTTTCCCACATATTCCAATTGCTTGCTGGCGTCGCTTGGTATATCAACGAGTGAAACCAATAGCGTAACCAATACAAAACCAATCAAATACCAAGGCAATTTAAAATACGATTTCCAATTAGGATTTGCTCCTCGGTTCACTAAGTAGTTCATGTACATCAATCCGGGGGTAAGCAAAGCTACCCGGGCTAATTTTACGGTTATGGCGGCATCACCTGCTTCCTTGCCTATCGTGAATCCAGCGCCAGCTACATTGCCCACGGAATGCAGTGTAGCTCCAATTATGTAGCCAACATCGGCCGCCGGTAAAGAAAACTGCATTAAAATTACTGGCATACCCAACATCCCCACCGTACCCAATAGGTTCACTACGGCCATCGAAATAGCCACGTCCTCTTTCGCTTTGTTTGGTAAGGATGGCGACAAGGCCGCTATAGCACTCGATCCGCAGATGGCAGTACCAAATCCCACTAAGATTCCAGTATAGGTTGGACAACTAAATTTTTTACTCATAAATACGGTAAGGGTTAGCACTGTTCCAATTACCGCAGCCAAAGCCACAAAACTGGTAACTCCCAATTTTGTAATTTCGGTATAATTGATACCTACCGCCAAAAACAATATGGACAATTCCAACATCTTTGATCCGGCATACCCGATTCCAGGTTCAATCGTTTCCGATAACTTCATAAAGTTTCCTATGAGGATTCCTAGAATCAATGCCAATAAAATGCTGTTTAAGGCCGATGGAGTTTGTGTTTCTAACCCCATGGCTGCCAATCCTGCGATTATGGAAACCAGCAATCCTTTATAATTTTTTTTCCAATCCATGAATACTAACATTTAAAGATTCAACCAACTTACGATGGCCTTTTGATGGTGCAAAAATGAGTAGTTTATGGACATTTTGATGTGTCAAATGTCACAAAACAATCTTGCGGTATGAATAGATGCAATAAAAGCCTTACGAAACCTTGAATTTTGAGTAAATAACCGGAAATTTGCACCGCGAAATTTTAGCACTGCATCATGACAAGAATTACTATTGCCAAAGGAGATGGAATTGGTCCCGAAATCATGGAGGCCACGTTAAACGTTTTGAAGGCTGCTGGTGCAGCCTTGGAATACGACGAAATTGAGGTAGGGGAAAAAGTTTATCTATCGGGCAATACTTCTGGAATTAGCAACGATGCTTGGGATATTATTCGCAGAAACAAAGTGTTTTTGAAAGCCCCAATTACTACTCCGCAAGGAGGAGGCTACAAGAGTTTGAATGTTACTACCCGGAAATTCTTAGGGTTGTACGCGAACATAAGACCCTGCACCAGTTTGCATCCATTCGTTGAAACCAAACATCCCCAAATGGATTTGGTGATTGTGAGAGAGAACGAAGAGGATTTGTACGCAGGTATTGAACACCAACAAACCGACGAGGTAATTCAGTGTTTAAAATTAATCAGTAGACCGGGTTGCGAAAAAATTGTTCGTTATGCATTTGAATACGCCAAGCAATACGGAAGAAAAAAAGTTACCTGTTTTTCCAAAGACAACATCATGAAGCAAACTGACGGTTTGTTTCATCAGGTATTCAATGAAATTGCGTTGGAATATCCTGAAATTGAAACCGAACATTGGATTATTGATATAGGGGCTGCATTGATTGCTGATTCTCCAGAGAAATTTGATGTAATTGTGATGGCCAATTTATACGGAGATATAGTAAGCGATATTGCTGCGCAGATTACAGGATCTGTAGGATTAGCAGGATCCGCCAATATTGGAGAAGA
>JACCDP010460511.1_pt1 | contig 20411 bp, 16 predicted proteins | sample 7445841 | NCBI WGS metagenome assembly JACCDP01 (sample SAMN15323441, study PRJNA562643) | freshwater metagenome | isolation source: river surface water | place: USA:Blue River Watershed | collected 2017-08-17
ACTTCCAGAAAGTGGTGGGACACCATGAACTCGCGGATGCCGGTGATGGCGCGGCTGCGGGCCACGAAGCGCTTGCGCGCGTCCTCGTCGGTCATGAGGTCCACATAGCGCTGGCGGTACTTGACCTCCTGGTCGTGGATGCCATGGAACTTGTCCGGCATCGGCCGCAGGCTCTTGGTCAGCAGCCGTACCAAGGTGGCGTGAACAGAGAGCTCGCCGGTGCGGGTTTTGAACAGGTGGCCCTCGCAGGCCACGATGTCGCCCAGGTCCCAGTGCTTGAAGGCGGCGTAGACCTCTTCACCGACGCTGTCGCGGGTGACGTAAATCTGCACGCGCCCGGTGCCGTCTTGCAAGGTGGCAAAGCTGGCCTTGCCCATGACGCGTTTGAGCATCATCCGGCCGGCGATGCGGGCTGGCAGCTTTTCAGCCTCTAGCGTGGGCGCCTCCTTGAAGCCGTGGGCCTCTTGCAGGGCGGCAGCATGGTCGGTGGGCTTGAAGTCGTTGGGGAAGGCCACCGGGCCGCCGTTTTTTTGCACCTCACGCAGGGCCTTGAGCTTGTCGCGGCGCTCGGCGATCAGCTGGTTCTCGTCAACGGCGGCTTGGGGGGTGGCTTGTTCGGACATGAGGGTGCTTGGGCTGGAGGCAGGGCAGGGGCCCGGCCAAACCCCTGATTCTAGTTTTTCGGGGCGCGGCCCCCGGCCGGCGCCTGCCTGCCCATGCCCGGCCGGGATAATGCGCCCCATGTTGCTCAAGGCCGGCGCGATCTCCCTGCTGCTGCTGGTGGCCAGCCGGCTGCTGGGGCTGCTGCGTGAGTCGGCCCAGGCTGCCGCCTTTGGCGCCACCGGCCTGGCCGACCTGGCGGTGCTGATGCTCACGCTGCCAGACTGGATCACCGGGGTGCTGGCCAGCGGGGCGCTGTCTTATGTGCTGGTGCCGGCCTGGGCCGGGCGCAGCGCGGCCCAGGTGGCGGCGAGCCAGCGCCGGGTGGCCAAGGCCGTTCTGGGCCTGGGCCTGGCGCTCGGGTTCGCCACTGTGGCGGCCCTGGCCTTGGCGCCCGGCGCAGTCTTGGGTTGGCTGGCTCCGGGCCTGCCTGCCTCGATGGCCGGGCCCTCTGGGCCGGCGGTGTGGGGCCTGGGCTGGAGCGCGATCGCCTTGGCACCCGCCTTGCTTGCTGCCCTGTGGGCGACCCGTTTGCAGCACGAGGGCGATGCGGTGGGCCTGTACGGGGCCAATCTGGTGGTCAATGGTGTGCTGGTGGCAGCGATAGCCTTTGCCGGGTGGACGCTGGGGAGTGGCATGGCGAGCGCACAGGGACACGCGGGCCTGGGTCGCGTCGACGGCGCGGTGCTGGCGCTCGGCCTGGGGCTGCTGGCTGCCATGGGCCTGCGCCTGGCCTGGCAGGCATGGCGCGAGCGCCGGGCCCGGCAATCTTTGGCTGCGTCTGAACACGCAGTGCCCGCAGCCCCTCGGCCCACCGACCCTTTCTCGCTGCCGCCGCCACCCGTCTGGGCCTGGGCCATCCTCGCCGCCGGTCTCCCGCTGGCCTTGCCCTTTGCGGCCCGTTCTCTCGCCTCGGCCGAGGGGGAGGGCGCGCTGGCTGTTTTCAACTACGCCTGGAAGCTGGTCGAATTGCCGCTGATGTTGGCCATTCAGCTGGTGGCCACCCTGGCCTTTCCTCGGGTGGCGCGGGCGGTGGCTGCGGGGCTCGACCAGCCCGGTGCCCGGGCGGCGGTGCAGGCGGCCTTTGCCCTGGCCTTTGCCCTGGCCTGCGCGGCCTGCGCCGGCCTGCTGTTGGCGGCGGATGTCGCTGCCCGCTTGCTTTTCGGCTGGGGCCGGATGGACGCAGACGGCTTGGCGCAGGTGGCCTATTGGGGCCGTATCGGCGCCTGGAGCCTGCTGCCGCAGGCGGTGTCGGCGGTGGGCCTGACCGTCCTGGCGGCGCAGGCACGTTTGCGGCCCGCCGCCCTCTGGCATGCGCTGGCCCTGGCCGCTTTGCTGGCGCTGGGAACGCTGGCTTCCAGCAGTGGCTCGTTCCTGATGGCGGCGCTCTGCGGCGTTCTGATGATGGTTGCCCTGGGCGTACTCGCGGCGATGGGGGGCGCGGTGTGGCGCCTTCTGCCTTGGGTCCCCATGGGCGCGGCGCTGGCTGCCCTCGCGGCGGTGGCCGGGCTTGCGCCCTGGGTGATGCAATCGCTGCCGGCGCCGGCCTGGCGCCTGGCCTTGGCGGTGCTCGCAGCCCTTGGCGTGCTGGTCGCGGCCTGGGCTGCCGCCGGCCCCCTGCGCCAGACGCTTCGGGGCCGGGGCGCCTGAGGGGGCCTTGCGGCGCCCAGCGGCGATAATTGAAGGCTGCCTGCGCCCATGCTCGACCTCATTCAAATCACCAACGACCCGGCCTTTGCGCGCCGTTGCGACGCCCTGCCGGGCCTTCGCCTGTGGGTCGACCTCGAGCGACTGGGCAAAGCCGAGCGCCAGGCGGGGCGCAACACCTTCATCAGCACCCATGCGCTCGATGATGTCGACCGCATCAAGTCTCAGCTCACGCGCGCCCGGCTGATGGTGCGGGTGAACCCCTTGCACGCGGGCAGCGCTGAGGAGGTCGACGCGGTTCTGGCCCGCGGCGCTGACCTCCTCATGCTGCCGATGTTCGAAGACGCTGCCACCCTGCGCGCCTTTGCTGCGCTGGTGGCAGGCCGCTGCCCGATCGTGCCCCTGCTTGAGACGGCCGGCGCGCTGGCGACGCTGGACGAGTGGATCACCACCCCCGGCCTGTGGGAGGTTTATATGGGCCTCAACGACCTGCACCTGTCGCTGGGCCAGCGCTTCATGTTCGAGTCTCTGGCCCTGGGCCTGGTCGATCGCGTCGGGCAGGCGGCGCACGCGCAGGGCCTGCGCTTCGGCTTTGGCGGTATCGCCCGGCTTGACGAGGGCCTGCTGCCCGGGCGGGCGGTGCTGGCCGAGCACCTGCGCCTGGCCTCGGGCGCAGTGATCCTTTCGCGCACCTTCCACCGCCCGGATTCGGAGGCCGTCTTTGAGCGCGAGGTCGCGGCACTTCGACAGGCCGAGGCCGAACTCGCCTCGCGCGACCCCCAGGCGGTGGCGCGTGACGCCCAGGCCACCCGCGAGACCATCACCCGCATCGCTGCCAGCCTGGTGCCCACTCCGGCCGCCGGCGTTTGAAGGACAGGCCTGCTGTCATGACCAAGCGCCTGTTCGACCTGCTGCTCTCGGTGCTGGCCTTGCTGCTGCTGTCTCCTATGCTGCTTGGCACGGCCCTGGCGGTGTGGTGGGAGGACGGCTTTCCCCTGCTGTTCCGGCAAGTGCGCGTGGGCCGCGATGGGCGCGAGTTCGGCATGTTCAAGTTTCGCAGCATGGTGAAGAACGCAGCCGCCATCGGGCCCTATCACACCGCGTCCGATGACCCGCGCATCACCCGCGTGGGCCGCTTCATCCGCCGCACCAGCCTGGACGAACTGCCGCAGCTGCTCAACGTCCTCAAAGGCGACATGAGCCTGGTGGGTCCGCGGCCCGACGTGCCGGCGCAGCGCGCACTTTATTCGGAGGCCGACTGGGCTGCGCGCTGCAGCGTTCGGCCTGGCGTCACTGGACTTGCCCAGGCGCGCCTGCGCTCGGCGGCGACGCCCGAGCAGCGCTTGGCGCTGGACCTGCAATACGCCCGCGAGGCCGGCCTTTGGCTGGACCTGCGCATCCTGTGGTGGACGCTGGGCCGCTTGTCGGGCCAAGGGAGCAACTGAGTCATGTGCGGCATCTTTGGCTACTGGGACCGCCGCCGCGAGGCGCTTGCCCCCGAGGTGCTGTCCGCCATGGCGCGCAGCATCGTGCACCGTGGGCCGGACGACGAGGGCGTGCGCCACCAGATGCCGCGTGGCGTGGCGGTGGGCAACCGGCGCCTGTCCATCATCGACCTGGCGGGCGGCCACCAGCCCTTTGTCTCGGACGACGGCGCCATTGCCGTGGTGCAAAACGGCGAGATCTTCAATCACGTCGAACTGGCCGCCGAACTGCGCGCCCAGGGCGTGCGGCTCGATACGCACTCCGACACCGAGGTGATCCTGCGCCTGTATGAGCGCGAGGGCATTGCCTGCCTCCGGCGCCTGAACGGCATGTTTGCGATTGCGATCGACGACGCCCGCGAGGACGCGCTCTACCTCGCGCGCGACCGCATCGGCGTCAAGCCCCTCTACGTGCACGACGACGGTCAGCGCATGGTCTTCGGCTCCGAGATCAAGGCGCTGTTACCGGCCATCGAGGCACGCAGCGCGCGGCCCGGCGTTGACCTGGAAGGCATTCACCACTACCTGGCCTTCAACTACATCCCTGCGCCCTGGACGGCCTGGGAAGGCGTGCGCCATGTGATGCCTGGCACCTGGGTGAAGTGGAGCCGCAGCGGCGCGGTGCGCACCGAGCGCTGGTGGTCGCTGGCCGACCAGCACGAGCGTGACCACGACTTCGGCGCCTGGCAGGAGGAGTTCCTCTCCATCCTGGACGACGCCACCCGTATTCGCCTGCGCGCCGATGTACCCTGGGGAGCTTTTCTGTCGGGCGGGGTGGACTCGTCCACCATCGTCGCCCTCATGGCGCGCCATGTGCAGGCGCCGGTCAAAACGTTTTGCATCGGCTTTGCCGACCCACGCTTTGACGAGTCGACTTATGCGGCCGATGCGGCCCGCCGCTTTGGCTGCGATCACACCCTGGAGATCGCCGAGCTGAACATGCTCGAACGCTGGCCGATGGTGCTGCACCACCTCGACCAACCCCATGGCGACGCCTCCTTCATGCCCACGCTACGCGTCTCGGAGCTGGCCGCCAAGCATGTGAAGGTGGTGCTTACCGGAGACGGGGGCGACGAGCTGTTTGCCGGTTACGAGAAGTACGAGCAGTTCTTCGCCCAGCCCGGGGTCGATGGGTTGGATGACGCGAGCTTTCGGCGCCGCTACTTTGACTCCATCTCGCTCTTCACGCCCGATGCCCGCGCCGCGCTGTACCGGTCGGAGGTGGCCGCACGTCTGGCCGGCATCGACAGCCTCGAGGCTGCTGCCAAACCCTGGTTCGACGAGGCCGCGCACTATGACCGCATCAACCAGGCCCTGTACCTGGACATGCAGCTGCTGCTCTCGGGCAACAACCTGGTCAAGCCCGACCGCATGGGCATGGCGGTGTCGATCGAGGCGCGCACGCCCTTCCTGGATTGGCGAATGATGGAGCTGGCCTTCCGCTCGAAGGGGCGCACCAAGCTCTCGCCCGAGGGCGACAAAAAGCATTGGTACAAAAAGGCCGTGGCCCCTCTCATCGGCGAAGACCTGGCGCATCGCAAGAAGCAGATGTTCACCGTGCCGGTGGGCGAGTGGTTCCGCAAGGAAAGCTACCCCTGGCTGGCGCGCACCCTGGGCGGCAGCGACTTGCTGCAGCAGCTGTTCGAGCCCACGGCGGTGACACAGATGCTCGAGCGGCACCGGGCAGGCAGCGCCAACCACACCCGCGAGCTGCGGGCGCTGGCGGCGCTGGCGATCTGGGAGCGCGGGGCCCTGCAGCAAGGATCAAACGGCGGGGCCGGCACATGACACCGGTGACGGCAATGGCTGGTGCCGGCTCGGCCTCCTCCTTGCCGGTATGGCTGTTTGTTGCCTATGGCGGCGGCCATGTGAAGGCCTTGTTGCCCGTGGCCCTGCAGGCCCAGGCGCAGAGGCTGGCGCGCGTGGTCTTTCTCGCGCTCACCACAGCCGCTGCGTCAGCGCGCGAGGCGGGTGTGCCCACCTATGGTTTTGCCGATCTGATCGAGCCCTCAGACACCCTGGCCCTGCAGCACGGCGAGCGCTTGGTCCAGACGCTGTCGGTGCAGGCGGCGCAGCGCGAGGAGTCGGTTGCCTACCTGGGCTTGTCGTATGCCGAGCTTGAGGCGGATGTGGGCGCCGCAGAGGCCGCTGCCCGCTATGCGCAGTATGGCCGCCAGGCCTTCCTGCCGGTTCGCGTGCTGGAGCGTGCCATTCAACGCTGGCGGCCCGCATGTGTACTCACCACCAATTCGCCGCGCGCCGAGCGCGCGGCCTTGTTGGCGGCGCGCCGCCAGGGCGTCCCCAGCCTGTGCCTGCTGGATCTCTTTGGCATGTGGGAGCGTGATTGGCTGGTCCGCTACGACTATGCCGACGCCCTGTGCGTGCTCAATCCGCAGGTGGCGGCCAGCCTGGTGGCTGCAGGACGGCCGGAGGCGCACATTCATGTGACGGGCAACCCGGCCTTCGACAGCATCCATGATCCAGCCGTGATGGCACAGGGTCAGGCCCTGCGGCGCGAGGCGGGCTGGACGGCGCTGCGGGTGCTGTTCTACGCGTCCTCCCCCGAGCCCGAGGAGGTGACGGGGATCGTGGGCCGAGGCGACCCTGCTTGGCCCAGGCGCATCGAGGCGCAGTTGATCGAGGCCGTGCAGCGCGATTCTGCGCTGGCCCTGTGGGTGCGTCGCCATCCCAGCGAGGCGGCGGCCGACGCCCTCGAGGCTGCTGGCCATCCTCGAATCCGCGTCGCGCAGGGCCCGCTGCACCCTTTCTTGTATGCGTGCGACGAGGCGGTGGTGACGGTGTCCACGGTCGGGGTCGAGGCGAGTCTTGCCGGGCGTGAGGTGACCCAGGTGCGCGGCTCGATCCTGGATGGCCTGAGCCCCTACCTAGCCATGGGCATCGCGCAGCGCGAACTGTCCCTGGACGACATTGCCAGCCAATTGGGGCACACGGTGGCCGCCAACGCGCAGGCGCCCGATGCCACCCCAGGCCAGGCTGCCGCCCGTGTGCTGGCGGTGGCCCGCCGCGTGGCGAAGTTAGGAGCCGCGTAATGGTACGCATCGTGCCCCTTTCCACCTCCGAGGCTCAGGCGCGATTCGAGCAGCTGCCGCCTGCGCTGCGCCTTGCGTCATTGAGCCCCGCGTTTGCGGCGGCGGATGCCCTGCGCGATCCGGTACTGCGCTGCGTCCATGCGTGCCTGGAAGGCGCTGGCTTCGAGTGGATCCATAGCGTTCACCTGCGTCCCCTGAATGGCCAGCCCGGTCAGCCCCGTGAGTGGGGCGCCACGTCTCCCTACGGCTATGGTGGCCCGATCACCCCGGCCACCGACCCTGCCCTGCGCGCCCAAGCCTGGGCGGCCTGGCAGGCATGGTGCCGCGAGGAGGGCGTGCTTGCGGAGTTTTGCCGTTTCCATCCGCAACTGCCGTCGTCGCCCTTGGCCTTTGGGGGTAGCGTTCGAGAGAACCGCTCCACCGTCTCGGTGGACCTGACCTTGCCCGATGTGGCAGCCGGCTTTAACAGCCTCACCCGCCGCAAGATCCGCCGTGCGCAGCAGGCGGGTGTGCAGACCCGTTGGAGCCGCGAGGCAGCCGATTGGGACCGCTACGCCCCGTTCTACCGGCAGGCCATGCAGGACGTGCAAGCCACCGCCTTCTACTTTTTCCCCGACCCCTATTTTGAGGCGCTCTCGCGGCTGCCTTGCGCCTACTTGCTGGTGTGCGAGCGCGAGGGGCGCTGGTTGTCGGCCGGTGTGTATTTGTTGGAGGGTGGATTGGTCGAATACCACCTGGGCGCCAGCAGCCCGGAGGGCAAGGACGCCGGCACCCCCAGCCTGATGCAGGCTGAGGCAGCCACCTGGGGCCAGGCGCAGGGCGCACAGGCCCTGTACCTCGGTGGCGGCACTGACCCGGCGCCAGACAACCCTCTCTTGTTCTACAAACTGGGTTTTTCCCGCCGCACCCTGCCTTTTTCGGTGGGGGAGGCCATCCACGACGACAATCGCTATTGGGCGGCGGCGGCCCGGCTCGGCTTTGACCGCGAGCATCCGCCGGCCCGACTCCTACTTGACTGAAAGTGCCTCATGAGCCGTGACGCCCTCTGGGAAGAGATTTTTAGCACCCGTGCCTGGGGCCGATACCCTCCGGAAGACCTGATTCGCTTTTGCGCCCAGCGCTTTTACGCGCGCCAGCCTCGCAGCGACGTGAAGTTGCTCGAGGTCGGGTTTGGCACCGGTGCCAACCTCTGGTACTTCGCTCGTGAGGGCTTTGGTGTGCACGGCCTGGAAGGCAGTGAGGCTGGTGCGGCCCAGGCCCGGCAGCGCCTGGACACCGAGCTTGCCGGCTGGAACCGCGGCGACGCGGACCGCCTGCGCGTGGGCGATATGTGCGACCCGCTGCCCTGGGCCGATAACCAATTCGACGCGGTGATTGACAACGATGCCGTCACCTGCGTCGACCATGACAGCGCTTGCCGCGTCTATGCGCAGATGCACCGCGTGGCCCGCCCGGGTGCTTGGCTGTATGTGCGAACGCCCGCCGCCGGCACCTGGGGCGACGGCACTGGCGAGGCGCACGGGCACAACGCCTGGCGTTGCAGCGAGGGCCCGTTTGCCGGCACCGGCATCGTGCGCTTCGCCTCCGAGGCCGACTTGGCTGCCTTGTTCAAGCCCTGGAATGTGCTGCAGATCGAGCAGGTGTCGCGCACCCTTGAAAACCGCAGCAAGGTCCACTCTGAGTGGGTGATCATCGCAAGGAAGGCGCAGGCGTGACCGCATCGGGCGCGCTCATTGCGACGATCTGCGCACGTGGCGGCAGCAAGGGGCTGCCGCGCAAGAACGTGCTGCCCTTTGCCGGGCTGCCGCTGATCGCGCACAGCATCCGCCAGGCGCTGGCCTGCCCGCAGATTCAGGGCGTGTACGTTTCCACCGACGACGAAGAAATCGCGCAGGTGGCGCGCGACCATGGCGCGCAAGTGCCGTATCTGCGTCCTGCTGAACTCGCCACCGACAGCGCGGGCAAGCTGCCCGCCATCGAGCACTTGGCGGCCCACCTCGAAGCGGGTGGCGCGCAGATTGCCGCCATCGTTGACCTGCAGCCAACCTCACCCCTGCGAAGTGCGCAGGACCTGTTGGCAGCCCTGGCGCTGCGCGATCGTGCGGGCCTGGTGGTCAGCGTGACGCAGCCTTCGCACAACCCCTACTACACGCTGGTCGAGGCGGCCCCCGAGGGCGGCCTGCGTCTGTCCAAGCCATTGGCCTCGGGCCAGGCCGTGGCTCGCCAGGCGGTTCCCGAGGTATGGGGGCTGAACGGAGCCATCTATGTCTGGCGCCGTGACGCGCTGACCCAGGCGGTGCGTGATGGCTTCTGGAGCGTGGACATGTGCCCCCTGGTGATGCCTCGCGAGCGCTCCATCGATATCGACGACCGGCTCGATTTCGACACCGCCGAGTGGCTCTACACCAGTGGTCGCACCGGCGCCGCCACCCCTTCATCCCTTGAGAGTCAGATATGAAGCACGGCAAAGTCTTTGTCATCGCCGAAGCCGGCGTCAACCACAACGGTGACGTAGCCATGGCCCTGCAACTGGCCGATGCGGCGCTTGCAGCGGGTGCCGATGCGGTCAAGTTCCAGACCTTCCGCGCGGAGGATGTGGTCACGCGCAGCGCTGCCACTGCCGATTACCAGCGCACCAACACCGGTGCCACCAGCCAGTTCGACATGATCAAGGCCCTGGAACTGGATGAGGCGGGTCACGCACAGGTGGCTGCGCACTGCGCGCGCATCGGCATCGAATTTTTCTCGACGCCGTTTTCCGAGCCGGCCGTCGACCTGCTGGTGCGCCTGGGCGTGCGGCGCCTGAAGATGCCGTCGGGCGAGATCACCAACAAGCCCTTGCTGCAACATGCGGCGGCCACTGGCCTGCCTATGCTCATGTCGTCGGGCATGGCCACGCTCCAGGAGGTGCAGCAGGCGGTGCAATGGGTGCGCGAGGCGCGCCTGGCTGCGGGCCACGCAGCGCCAGATGCCCGCACATTGCACCTGCTGCATTGCACCTCTGCCTACCCTGCGCCTGCCGAGGCGCTCAACCTGCTGGCGATCCACACCATGGCGCAGGCCACCGGCTTGCCGGTGGGCTACTCCGACCACAGCCAGGGTGTCGAGGCCGCCCTGGCCGCCGTCGCCCTGGGCGCGGCCCTGATCGAAAAGCACCTGACCCTTGACAAAGCCCTGCCGGGGCCCGACCACCTTGCCTCGGCCGACCCTCAGGAGTTTGCTGCCATGGTGCGCGGCATCCGGCTGGTCGAGGCCATGCGCGGTGACGGCATCAAGCAGCCCACGCCCGTCGAGGCCAATACCCGCGATGTCGCGCGGCGTAGCGTGGTGCTGGCGGCGGCCCGGCCGCGCGGGCATGTGCTCACGGCGGCCGACCTCGTTTTGCGCCGCCCCGGCACCGGCATCCAGCCCGAGCACCTGGCGTCATTGCCAGGCCGGCGCCTGGCCGCCGATGTGGCGGCCGACACCACACTCCGTTGGGACCTGCTGGAAAGCGCCTGAGCGATGCGCAAGGTTTTGTATGTCACCGGCACCCGGGCGGATTACGGCCTGATGGCGTCCACGCTCGCTCGGATTGCGGCCCATCCCGCTCTGTCGCTGCAGGTGGCGGTGACCGGTATGCACCTGAGCCCGGCCTATGGCCTCACGGTGCAAGAGATCGAGGCGGCGGGCCTGCCCATCGTCGCGCGCATCCCCACCGGAGTCGATGAGCGCAGCGTCGATGCCATGGCCCACGGCATCGGGCAGGCGGTGATCGGCCTCACCGACGCTTTGCGTGAGCACGCGCCTGACCTGGTCCTGCTCCTGGGCGATCGTGGCGAAATGCTCGCTGGCGCGATTGCGGCCCTGCACCGGGGCATTCCCATCGCCCACCTGCATGGAGGTGAGCGCTCCGGCACGGTGGACGAACCGGTACGCCACGCGATCAGCAAACTCAGTCACTGGCATTTCGTGGCTACTGAAGAATCGCGCGACCGCCTGGTTCGCATGGGCGAGCGGCCCGCGCAGGTCTGGGTCACAGGTGCGCCCAGCCTCGATGGCATCGTGGCCGAGGCCAGCCTCTCGCGCGAAGCCACCTTGCAGGCGCTGGGCATGGATGCGGGTGGACGCTATGCGCTGGTTTTGTTCCATCCGGTGGTCCAAGAAGCGCAAGAGGCCTACGCCCAGACCCTTGCCCTGCGCCAGGCGCTCGAGCGCAGCGTCATCGCCAGCGGCCGCCAGGTGGTCTGGCTCGATCCGAATGCCGATGCCGGGGGCGGCGGCATCCTGAAGGCGCTGGACGGAGCCGGTGTTCGTCGTATTCGCCACCTTGCGCGCGCCCAGTACCTCGCAGCCCTGCGCCATGCCGATCTGCTGGCGGGCAACTCCTCATCGGGAATCATCGAAGCGGCGAGCTTTGGCACGCCGGTGGTGAATGTGGGCAGTCGCCAGAACGCGCGCCAGCGCAATGCCAACACCCGCGATTGCGAGCCAAAGGCCGATGCCATTGAGGCCGCCCTGCGGGCCCAGCTCGCGCACGGCCCCTATCTCCCCGCCAATGTGTACGGCGATGGCCATGCCGGCGAGCGCATCGTCGATCTGCTGGCCCATGAGCCCTTTGCCCCTGACCTGATGAACAAGGTCAACTCTTACTGAATACGACCCCTGCCATCATGAACGCTGACACCTTCAATGCCCTCTGCGTGCCCGTGAATCTACCCTGGAAGCAGGCGCTCACGGTCATGGACGACACTGCCCAGGGCGTGCTGCTGGCGGTCGATGCACAGGGGCGTCTGGTACGGACCATCACCGACGGCGACCTGCGACGCGCGGTGCTCGGCGATGTGGCCGACAGCAAGACCCTGGCTGACCTGCCGGGGCGCGAGCCGCTGGTGGCCGATGAGAATGCCACCCCCGCCCAGTTGCAGCAACGCATGAACGCGCTGGGCGTCCTGCATGTGCCTGTGGTGGACGCAGCCGGTCGGCCGATCGACCTGGTGTCGGCCCGCGAATTGGCCAGCCGGATCTGGTTGTCCTCGCCCCACTTGGGCGAGGAGGAGTCTGCCTTCGTTGCCGAGGCCTTCCGCACCAACTGGATTGCGCCCTTGGGCCCGCATGTGGATGCTTTCGAGAAGGAGCTTGCGGCCCATGTCGGCATGGGTCACGCGGCGGCGGTGAGTTCGGGCACGGCCGCCATCCATCTCGGGCTGTTGCTCATGGGGGTCAAGCCAGGCGACACCGTGTTTTGCTCCGCGCTCACCTTTGTGGCGAGCGCCAACCCGATCAACTACTGCGGCGCGCGGCCGGTCTTTATCGACTCCGAGCCGCAGACCTGGAACATGTCGCCGCAAGCGCTTGAGCGGGCCCTCGAGTGGGCGCAGCGCGAGAGACGGCTGCCCCGCTGCGTGATCGTCGTCAACCTCTATGGCCAGAGCGCCGACATGGATGCGATCGGAGCAATCTGCCAGAAGTACGGCGTGCCGATTCTCGAGGACGCTGCCGAGTCCCTGGGCGCCACCTACCAGGGCCGCGCCAGCGGCAGCTTCGGTCGCATCGGCGTCTACTCGTTCAACGGCAACAAGATCATCACCACCTCGGGTGGCGGCATGATGGTCAGCGACGACGCTGACCTGATGGCTCGGGCCCGCAAGCTCGCCACCCAGGCTCGGGAGCCGGCGGCGCATTACGAGCATGTAGAGACGGGCTTCAACTACCGAATGAGCAATGTGCTGGCCGGTATCGGCCGTGGCCAGCTCAAGGTGCTGACGCAGCGGGTACAAGCACGGCGCCGCGTGTTTGACCGCTACCGCGCCGCCTTTGCCGACCAGCCCCTGCTGCAATGGATGCCGGAGCCCAGCGGTCACTATGCCACCCGCTGGCTGTCTTGCTGCACCCTAGGCGGCGACAGCCTTGAGGCGCGGCGGGCGCGTCGCGACCGGCTGCTGCTGGCCCTGGATCGCCACGCGGTCGAGGCCCGGCCGGTGTGGAAGCCAATGCACTTGCAACCCCTGTTCGCCGGGGCGCCGTACTTTGAGCACGCGCCGGGCGAGGACTGCTCGCGCGCCCTGTTTGAGGCCGGAGTTTGCTTGCCCTCGGGCTCCAACCTCAGCGACGCCGACCATGATCGGGTGCTCGATCTGTTACGCGGATTTCTCGCCCGTGAGGGCGACGCGTGATGCGGTCTCGCCATACCCTGGCCCAGCTCGCACTCGACTTGGTGCTGGTGGCCTGGGCTTGGGCGGCCGCCTTCTGGCTGCGCTTCAATCTCGATTTGCCCGACGACTACGCGCAGCTCGCCTGGCAAGGCGTGTGGGTGCCCGTCGCGGCCTATGCCCTGGCCCTGCTGGCCCTGCGGGTCGATCGGCATGTCTGGCGCTACGCCGGCCTGCCCGAGTTACGCCAACTGGCCCGTGCCCTGGGCTTGGGCGCGGCCCTCACCGCCGCCGGCGTGCTGATGCTGCGGCTGCCGCAGTTTCCGCGCGCGGTGCTGTTGATCCATCCGCTGCTGGTGCTGGTGCTGCTCGCTGGCGTGCGGGCCCTGGTACGTTCGCTGGCCGAGCGTGAAAAGGGGGCAGACGGCGGGGCTCGCGCCGGACGCCGGCTGCTGGTGGTGGGCACGCTGCAAGAGGCCGCCGAGGCCCTGCGCGCCATCAAGGGCTCGCAGCACTGGCGGGCGGTTGGCATCGTGTCGCCGCTGTCGCAAGAGGTGGGCCGCAGCTTGCAGGGCTTGCCAGTGGTGGCGACGCCCGACTCGCTGGCCGAGGCCGCGAAGGACCACGGAGCCCAAGCGGCCCTGGTTGCCAGCAGCCCCGGCTCCCCGCAGCGCCGCGAAGTGATGCTGCAGGCGGCCGATGCAGGCCTGACCCTGCTTACCTTGCCACGCGCCGACGCTTGGCTGCAGGCCGACCCGTCTGCCGCCTCCGGTCCGCGCCGGGTGGCGCTGGAGGACCTGCTGGGTCGCACCCCGGTGCAACTGGACGTCGCGGGCCTTGCCGAGATGATCTCCGGGCAGACGGTGCTGGTTACCGGCGCGGGCGGCTCCATCGGCTCCGAGTTGTGCCGGCAGATCGCCCGTCTGGGCGCGGCCAGGCTCATTTGTGTGGACGTCTCCGAGTACGCGATCTACGCCCTGGAGCAGGAGCTGCGCGAGGCGCACCCTCAGTTGCAGGGCGTCTACTACACGGCCAATGTTCGCGAGGCTGAGCGCCTGCGCGCCATCGTGCAAAGCCATGCGCCCTCGGTCGCCTTCCACGCTGCGGCCTATAAGCATGTGCCGCTGATGGAGCAGCTCAATGAGGTGGAGGCGTTGCGCACCAATGTGCTGGGTACCCTCAACGCCGCGCGGGTGGCGGGTGAATGCGGCGTGCGACGCTTCGTGATGATCAGCACAGACAAGGCCGTCAATCCGACCAACATCATGGGCGCCAGCAAGCGGCTGGCCGAGCTGGTGGTGCAGGCGGTGGCGGCGCAAAACCCGGGCACGCAGTACGTGTCGGTGCGCTTTGGCAATGTGCTGGGCTCGAGTGGCTCGGTGGTGCCCCTGTTTACCGCCCAGATCGCAAAGGGCGGGCCGGTAACGGTGACGCACCCGGACATCGTGCGCTATTTCATGACCATTCCCGAGGCCGCGCAGCTGGTGCTGCAGGCCGGCCTCATGGGAAGCTCGGGCCAGATCTTTGTGCTGGACATGGGCGAGCCGGTGAAGATCCTGGAGCTCGCCCGCATGATCATCCGGCTTTCGGGCAAGACCGAGGAGGACATCCCCATCACCTTCAGCGGTCTGCGTCCTGGCGAAAAACTCTACGAAGAGTTGCTGGCCGACGACGAGACCACCGAGCCCACGCCCCACCCCAAGCTGCGGGTGGCGCGGGTCTCGGGCCTCCAGTCGCTGGACCTGGTCGCCGTGGAGGGTTGGATTGTGGGTGCCGGTCCGGCGCCTGCAGCCGGCGCGGTGCGTGCCTGGCTCCAGGGGCTGGTGCCCGAGTACGCGGCGCGCTGAGCGGGTCTACGCTTCACAGCGCCTGAGCAGCCCTTTGGGGCTCTGACGCAGCTGTCTCGTGGACCTCGTCCTGGGAGGTCGTACATCAGTGGCTCCATAATCCGGGCATGAGCACGACTGTCCCTCGCCGACCTCGCTCCCTCACTGCCGACCTTGTTCAGACTCTGGGCGACCGCATCCGCGACGGTCGGCTGGCCGCAGGCACCAAACTCCCTCGCGAGGCCGACCTGATGGTCGAATTCGGGATCAGCCGAACGGTGGTCCGGGAGGCCATGTCGAAGCTGCAGGCCGCCGGCATGGTTGAAACCCGGCACGGCGTGGGCACCTTCGTGGTGGGCCCGGGTGATGCCAGTAGCTTCCGTATTGCGCCTGACCAGGTCGTCACGCTTCAGGAAGTGATCGGGGTGCTCGAGTTGCGCATCGCGGTCGAGACTGAGGCCGCGGGCCTGGCCGCCAGCCGGCGTGGCGCGGAGAATCTGCAGGCGATGCGATCCGCGCTCGACACCTTTGTGTTGGCGGTGGAGGAGGGGCGCGATGCGGTGGGCTCCGACTTCCAGTTCCACCTGGAGGTGGCCCGCGCCAGCCAGAACCATCACTTCGCGGACCTGCTGGCTGCCCTGGGCGGCATGATGATTCCGCGCGCCCGGCTCGAGCCCGCCGTTCCTTTGACGCCCGAGCGGCGGGAGTACCTGCAGCGGGTCCATGCCGAGCACGAGAGCCTTTACGAGGCGATTGCCCGCCAGGACGCCGACGCGGCTCGGGCGGCCATGCGCACCCACCTTAGTAACAGCCGCGAGCGGCGGCGGCGGGCGATGCCCAGAGGCTGATCGGCGGGCCATGTGATGCCGACCGACTGCAGGAAACCTCGCAGCTTGAACACAATCCATCAGAGATAAGATGTCCTATCTCTTTTGCGGGCCTTTGCCCGTTGTCCGCCGAGCGAGGGCAATCTTTCTAGATGCCCCCGCAGGGAGCAGCCGGACCGGCGCTGACGCCGGCCTGCGCCTCGGCGCCCGACCTTGACCCATGACCCACGACCCAGGAGACAAGTGATGAAAAAACTGATCGTTGCCATGATGACCAGCCTGGTCACACTGGCTGCCACCGCCCAACCGTTCCCGAGTAAGCCGGTCACGCTGGTGGTGCCCTTTCCGCCCGGCGGCTCCACCGACCTGATCGCCCGCGTGCTAGCGCCCAAGCTGCAGGAGCGCCTTGGCGCCTCCAGCGTGGTGGTGGACAACCGCGGCGGCGCGACCGGCACCATCGGCGCCGGTCAGGTGGCCAAGGCACCGGCCGACGGCCACACCCTGCTGGTGTCGTCCCTGGGCCCCTTCGTGATTGCACCGCACCTGATCAAGGCGCCCTATGACGCATTGAAGGACCTAGACCCAATCACCATCATCGTGCAGGCCCCCAACGTGCTGGTGGTGCCCGCTGCTTCGCCGCACAAAACCATGGCCGATGTGTTGGCCTTCGTGAAGGCCAACCCGAACAAGATGGCCTTCGCCTCCTCGGGCAACGGCAGTAGCGACCACCTCACCGCCGAACTGTTCTGGCAGCAGACAGGCACTACCGGCATTCACATCCCCTACAAGGGCGGCGGCCCGGTGATGAACGACCTTCTGGGCAACCAGGTGGATTCGTCCTTCATGAACATCAACACCGCCATGCCGCAGATCCAGTCGGGCAAATTGCGGCCGCTGGTCATCACCAGCGCCAAGCGCTCGCCCCTGCTGCCCAATGTGCCCACGCTCGACGAACTGGGTATCAAGGACGCCGGTGTCACCTCCTGGCAGGCCCTGGCTGCGCCGCGCGGCCTGCCCGCGGACGTCAAGGCCAAAATCCACGCCGCCACCCTGGCCACCTTCAATGAGGCGAGCACCAAGGCGAAGCTGCTGGAGTTAGGCTTTGAGATGGTGCTCAACACCCCCGAGCAATTCGCCGCCTTTCAGGCAGCCGAGTATTCGAAGTGGCAAAAGCTGATTACCAGCCGCAACATCAAAGCCGACTGAAGACTCGTTGCTCGGGCTGACGCCAGTCCGGGCAATCCGCTATGTTGGCCAGGCCCGTTTGCCGAACCCACCAAAACTTTCGTATGGCTCTGTCTTCTGCTCCACGCATCGCCCGGCTCCAGGTCATTCCCGTCGCTGGTCGCGACGGCATGCTGCTTAACCTCTCGGGTGCGCACGCCCCATTTTTCACCCGCAACCTGGTGATTGCCACCGACACCGCAGGCCACACGGGTCTCGGCGAAGTGCCCGGCGGCGAGAAGATCCGCCAGACGCTGGAGGACGCACGGGCCCTGGTCGAAGGGCGCACGGTAGGCGATCTTCAGGCCATCCTCAATGACGTCCGAACCCGCTTCGCCGACCGCGACGCCGGCGGCCGTGGCCTGCAGACGTTTGACCTGCGCACCACCATCCATGCGGTGGCCGCTATCGAATCGGCCTTGCTGGACCTGCAAGGCCAGCACCTGGGCGTGCCGGTGGCCGCCCTTCTGGGCGAGGGTCAGCAGCGGGATGCAGTGCAGATGCTGGGCTACCTGTTCTTCGTCGGCGACCGCACCAAGACCGATTTGCCGTATGTCGATCCAGCGAGCGAATCCGACTCCGCCGACGACTGGCTACGCCTGCGCCACGACACCGCGATGACGCCCGAGGGCGTTGTGCGCCTGGCCGAGGCCGCGCACGCACGCTATGGCTTCCAGGACTTCAAGCTCAAGGGCGGCGTGCTGCGCGGCGAGGAGGAGGTGGAAGCGATTCGCGCCCTGCACGAACGCTTTCCCGAAGCCCGCGTCACGCTCGATCCGAACGGCGGCTGGCTCCTGAAAGACGCGATTCGCCTGACCCGCGATCTGCACGGCGTGCTCGCCTATGCCGAAGACCCCTGTGGCGCCGAGGACGGCTTTTCCGGCCGGGAGGTGATGGCAGAGTTCCGCCGCGCCACGGGCCTGCCCACCGCCACCAACATGGTTGCCACCGACTGGCGGCAGATGGTGCATGCGCTCTCGCTGCAGGCGGTGGACATCCCCTTGGCCGACCCGCATTTCTGGACGCTCGCGGGCTCGGTGCGGGTGGCCCAGACCTGCCGCGACTGGGGCCTGACCTGGGGCTCGCACTCCAACAACCACTTCGACGTGTCCCTGGCCATGTTCACCCATGTGGGCGCGGCCGCACCCGGCAAGGTGACTGCTATCGACACCCACTGGATCTGGCAGGACGGCCAGCGCCTCAGCAAGGATCCGCTCAAGATCGAGGGTGGCTACGTGCAGGTGCCCAAGAAGCCAGGCCTGGGCATTGAGCTGGATATGGCCGAGGTGGAGAAGGCCCATGCGCTCTACCAGCAGCACGGCCTGGGCGCACGTGACGATGCGATCGCGATGCAGTATCTGATTCCTGGCTGGAAGTTCGACCCCAAGAAGCCCTGCCTGGTGCGCTGACGCCCGACGCTATGACCACTCGACCGCCCCTTCTCATTCGCATGCACGCGGCCGACAACGTGGCCATCGTGGCCAACGACGGCGGCCTGCCTGCAGGCACCGTGCTGCCCGAGGGGGTCACCCTGCGCGAGGCGGTGCCGCAAGGGCACAAGGTGGCCCTGGTCGATCTACCCTCGGGCGCCGAGGTGCGGCGCTATGACGTCCCCATCGGCCGCACGACAAAAGATCTTCCGGCCGGTAGCTGGGTGCATGAGCGCGTGCTTCAGATGCCCCAGGCCCGGACGCTCGAAGGCCTGCCCTTGGCCACCGCGCAAAGGCCGCCGATGGACCCCCTGGCGGGCTACACCTTCGAGGGCTATCGCAACGCCGACGGCAGCGTGGGTACACGCAATATCCTGGCGATCACCCAGACCGTGCAATGCGTGGCCGGCGTGGTCGACTTCGCAGTGCAGCGGATTAAGTCCGAGTTGCTGCCGCTCTATCCAAATGTGGACGACGTGGTCGGCCTGGAGCATGGCTATGGCTGCGGCGTGGCGATCGACGCGCCCGACGCCATCATCCCGATCCGTACGCTGCGCAACATCAGCCGCAACCCCAACTTCGGCGGTGAGGTGATGGTGGTGAGTCTGGGCTGCGAGAAGTTGCAACCCGAGCGGCTGCTGCCGCCGGGCACCATCCCCATCGCTGATACGCGTGGCGATGGCACCGCGGGTCTGGACGTGGTCTGCCTGCAAGACGACTCGCACGTGGGCTTCATGTCCATGATCGACGATGTCATGCGCCAGGCCCGGGTGCACCTCGAGCGCCTCAATCGGCGCCGCCGCGAGACGGTGCCGGCCAGCGCCCTGGTGGTGGGTGTGCAGTGCGGTGGCTCAGACGCCTTCTCGGGCGTGACTGCCAACCCGGCGGTGGGCTTTTGCACCGATTTGCTGGTGCGCGCTGGCGCTACCGTGATGTTCTCCGAAGTGACCGAGGTGCGCGATGGCATCGCCCAGCTCACCTCGCGCGCCGCGACGCCGGAGGTGGCCGAGGCCATGGTCAAGGAAATGGCCTGGTACGACGCTTATCTGCAGCGTGGCAGTGCCGACCGCAGCGCCAATACCACGCCGGGCAACAAGCAGGGCGGGCTGTCCAACATCGTCGAGAAGGCGATGGGCTCCATCGTCAAGTCGGGTAGCGCGCCGATCGCTGGGGCGCTATCGCCGGGGGAGAAGCTCTCAGACAAAGGCATCACGAGCGGACTGGTCTACGCCGCCACCCCAGCCAGTGACTTCATTTGCGGCACGCTGCAGCTGGCCGCGGGCATGAACCTGCATATCTTCACCACCGGCCGCGGCACGCCTTATGGCCTGGCCGCCTGCCCGGTGGTTAAGGTGGCTACCCGCAGCGACCTGGCGCGGCGCTGGCATGACCTGATGGACATCAATGCCGGCCGCATTGCCGACGGCGAATCGACGATCGAGGAGACGGGCTGGGAAATGTTCCGCTTTCTGCTCGAGGTGGCCAGCGGGCGCAAGAAAACCTGGGCCGAGCACTGGAAGCTGCACAACTCGCTGGTGCTGTTCAATCCAGCGCCAATCACCTGAGGCCTGGTGCCGCCGGCGAGAGCAAATCGCCCACCAGTTCCAGCCGCAAGACCGGGTTGTCCAGTGCCATGAGCTGCTGCTTGGTCTCGACCGGCAGAGGCAGTAACTCGCTCCAGCGGTTGGCGACCCAAGCGCAGTCATCCAGGTGCCAGGGCGAGCGCACCGGCATCCGGGTGCGGGCGTCGGCGGCGTGGGCACGGAGGGTTTCAAGCAGGTGGGCCAGGGATTTGGCATGGCCCTGCAGTTCCTCCGGCACCGGCACCACCGGATCGTCGGCCAGGGGGAGCGTCTGGCCCACCCACAGGCCATGCTTGAGTTGCTGGCTGGACTGGAGCTGAAAGCGCGAGCCACCGTGGGCCTGGATCATCAGCAGCCCTGGCTGGGGCGCGCTGATCTCGGCCACCGTGGCCAGCGTGCCTACTGGATGGAAGGCCTCCGGGCCAGCGCCGGCCTGGCGGACCTCGTGCCCCTGAGTCAGGGCGACCACGCCGAAGGGCCGCCCCTCACGATGGCAGCGGCGGATCATGTCCAGGTAGCGAACTTCGAATATCCGCAGCGGCAACAGTC
>JACCDP010892623.1_pt1 | contig 20410 bp, 21 predicted proteins | sample 7445841 | NCBI WGS metagenome assembly JACCDP01 (sample SAMN15323441, study PRJNA562643) | freshwater metagenome | isolation source: river surface water | place: USA:Blue River Watershed | collected 2017-08-17
CAACATTATAAACTGAAGCGCATTTTGGTTTTTTATAGAAACTCCAAAACATATTCACTAAATCAAAGCTATGAATATTGTCCCTAACTTGCTTACCTTTAAAACCAAAAATTGTATATTTTTTTTTAGTGACAGCACATTTAACTAAATAAGATAAAAATCCATGCAGTTCACTCCCGGAATGTAGAGGTCCAGTTATGCAACCAGCTCTAAAACAAACAGTTTTCATTCCAAAGTATCTTCCGTATTCTTGAACTAAAATATCAGCTGAAAGTTTGGACGCTCCAAATAAACTGTGTTTACATTGATCTATCGACATTGACTCATCAATTCCTTTTTTAAAAAATTTATTTTTATTAGAAACCTCATACCTGTGCTTTCCTTCAATCATTGGTAATAAGTTAGGATTATCTCCATATACTTTATTTGTAGATGCAAAGATAAATACGCAATCTTTAGAATATAATCTTGTATTCTCTAAAAGATTTAAAGTTCCTTGAGCATTAACCGAAAAATCAGTAATTGGCTCTCTTGCGGCCCAGTCATGCGAAGGTTGGGCGGCACAATGAACAATACATTTAATTTTAGATTTATATTTTTTGAATATTTTTTCTATTTTTTTTTTATCTCTTATATCAATGTTATAATAATAAAAATCTTTAATCCCTTTTTTTAAAATTCTTAATTTAGATTTGGTACTTGCTTCTTTTCCGAAAAAATATTTTCTTAAATCATTATCAATTCCTATTACTTTAAATCCTTTTTTACTAAAGAAAATAGATGCTTCTGAGCCAACAAGTCCTAAGCATCCAGTAATCAAAATGTAATTCATTTATTATCTAAAATATTTATTAAGTATTTTCATATTATTTTTTTGCCACGAAAAATTATCATTAAGAATTTTTCTAAAATTATTTTTTGGTTTCCAATCATAGAATTTTAAAACTTTAGAGATGTCAGATATATAAAAGGGAATATCATAATTAGACGATTTTTTTATTTTTTTTATTTCTAATTTATTTTTTGAAATCTTTTCGCATAAATTGGAAAGATTTTTGAGACTCGTATATGACACAAGCCCTCCTCCTACATTAAATGTTTCATTGTTAATTTTATCTATATTTCTAACCTGTTTTAAAATCAAAGAATTGAAATCATTAATATGAAGAACATCTCGTATCTGCTCTCCAGAACCATTATATCCCTTAAATGTAATGGATTTATCATTTAAGTATCTCCATAAAAAAAAAGTAACAAATCCCTGATCTGCCTTACCAAACTGCCAAGGCCCAGAAATAACGCCACATCTATTTATTATGTATTTTATATTATCTAAATATGAGTATTCTTTTATTAAAATTTCTGAGGCTAACTTTGTAAAACCATAAATACTTATTGGACTGTCTACTGAAAATTTTTCATTTATTATTTTTTTTTTTAAATTAATTTTTTTTTTGAAAATCTCATTTATTTTATCAATCGAATAAACTCTACTTGTAGAAATAAAAATAATCTTTGCATTATCCTGTTTTACTTTTTCTAAAACGTTAAAAGTTCCTACTAAATTCGTGTTAAAAACTCTATTTGCATTACTTTTAGAATATTCGACAGCGGCCTCAGCGCAGCAGTCAATAATTAAATCGAATTTTTTTAACTTACTAAAAGCCTTCTTTGAGGAAATATTTCGGTTAATATTTTTTATTCCATTTTTTTCTAAACGTTTAAGGTTTAAAATTGAACCATTTCTAGATAAATTATCTAGTGAAGTAATTTGACATTTTAATTTTTTTTTTAAAAAAATAGCTAGATTGGAACCTACAAAACCACATCCTCCCGTAATCAAAATACTCATCATTTTTATATATTTAAATTAATTGTTAATTAAGTGGCGCTTAAAGTTTTGAATTGAAAATAATTTTTTGTAGGTTGTGTAAGCATTTTTTGCAATAATATTTGCAATATATATATTTTTAAAAATAATATCACATGCATTCAATAGTTGTTGAGAATTATTTCCAATTAAGCAATTATAATTATTCTTCAACTCAGGAATTCCCAAAGTATTTGAAGAATGAGTTATAATAGGAACTCCCTCAGCCATAGCTGTCAAAATTCTCACCCTAACTCCAAGATTAATTTCATTGCACACTAGTATAGCATGACACTTTGATAAAATTTTATTTATTGGCCGAACATGACCAATATTTTCAAATATTCCAAGATGATTAATTTTTTTTTTTATATTGATTGGTAGAAGATCATAAAACTTGCCTATAAAAAGAATTTTAATTTTACCCTTGTATTTTTTTTTTAAAATTGGAGCTATATTAAAAACTAAATTATTAACGGAATCCATAGTAACTGTGCCCTGCATGTGGCCTACATGGGCTATTGTAAAAATATTATTAACTTTTCTTTTAACTTTAATTTGAGTGTTGATTGGAGTTCTAAAATATTCACATTTATAATCATTTTTGGCATGATGAGCAGCAAATGCTCCTATTTTAAAAAATGATGATCTAATTCTAAAAAAACTTATATTTATAAAAATATATTTAATTAAATACGATATATAAAATTTTATTAGATTAAATATGTCTGTTAATTTAAAGTTTTTAATCAAATAAATAGCTCTATAATATACTGGCAAATATATTGGATCTCCTAAACTTGCAATTTTTTTTACATTTTTTATGCGATGACAACTCAACATTGCATCGAAACCATAACAAAAAATTAAATCTGGTTTATGTTTGATAACAAAATTATGCAGTTGATTATTTAATGAGTTTAAAAAAAAAAAATCTATAATTTTGACAAAAAAACTTTTATTTTTTTTTATTCGAATTATACTTTTAAATATTTTTATATTACAGAATTTTAAATTTCTATTAAGTTTATTATCAATTAAAATAAGGTATAAATCATAATTTTCTTGTAATGATATTACTATATTTAATGCAGTTACATTTCCTCCGCCATGCATTTCATTAGGTAATGAATCTGAAATAAAAAAAGCTTTCTCTTTCATTTTTTCTTTGAATAATCCAGGTACCAGCTAATAAAATTTTTAATACCAATTTTATAATTAATTGGTTTTTTAATTTTTAAAAAATTCTTTAATTTTTTTTTTGATGAAATTGTCTCTAAAACATCTCCTTTTTGTAATGGCAAAAAGTTAATTTTGGCTTTTTTATCTAATTTTTTTTCTATTTCTTTAATAAAATTTATTAAAGATATCTTGGATCCATTTGATACATTAAAAATTCTAAATGGCGCAATGCTTGAACTTGGGTCGGGATTTTTATAATTCCAAGATCTGTTTGATTTTGCAGGTTTTTTAATAAATTTATCAATAATATAAACGACATCATCAATATAAGTAAAATCTCTTGCGTGTTTTCCATGATTAAAAACGTTTATTTTTTTATTGTTTAAAATATTTTTGGTAAAATTAAATAAGGCCATATCAGGTCTGCCCCAAGGTCCATAAACAGTAAAAAATCTTAGACAAGTAGAGGGAATATTAAAAAGATATGAATACGCATGGGCCATAACTTCATTAGATTTTTTTGTAGCGGCATACAATTGTATTGGATGATTAGCTGATTTATATTCTTTTAATGGAAAATTTTTATTTAAACCATAAACACTACTACTGCTTGCAAAAATAAAATTTTTTATTTTTAAATATCTACAACACTCAAGAATATTAAAAAAACCATTAATATTACTGTCAATATATAGCCTTGGACTTTTTAAAGAATATCTAACTCCTGCTTGGGCTGCTAGGTGAACAATGGTATCAATTTTATTATTTTTTATATATTTAAAAAGTTCTTTATAATTTTTAATATCAATTTTAAGAAAATTAAATTTTTTATTATTTTTTAAATCTTTTAATCTATTTAGTTTTAATTTTACGTCATAATAATTGTTTAGATTATCTACTCCAAAAACTAAATTTTTTTCAGATAATTTTTTCGAAACATGATAACCGATAAACCCAGCAGCTCCTGTTACTAATATTCTCATAAAAATATAATATATTATATAAATTGAATGACGATTTATATATAAGTTTAAGATATAAGATTAAATTAATTAATGTTAAAAAAAATACAAAACTCTTTTTTAATTGCTGAGATAGGATGGAATTTTCTTGGTAATTTAAAACTTGCAGAAAAAATGATCAAATCTGCAAAAAACAATGGTGCAGATGCAGTAAAATTTCAAATTTGGGATCCAAAATTTCTTAAAGCTGGTAAATGGGATCAGGATGGCAGAAAACAGATTTATCAGAAGGCTTGCCTAGATAAAGATAAGTATTTAAAAATAAAAAATATTTGTAAAAAAAATAAAATTATTTGCTTTGCATCGGTCTTTAATATGAGGGCTATAAGAATGCTTAAAGATATTAACGAAAAAATAGTAAAAATCCCTTCACATGAAGCCTATAATTTTGATCTTATTAATTATGCTCTAAAAAATTTTAAATTAGTATTTTTATCTGTTGGAGCGCTTAAGCAAGAGGAGTTAAAAAAAATAATTAAATTAAGAAAAAATAAAAATTTAATACCTTTGCATTGTGTAAGTGGCTATCCTTTGGAACCTCAAAATTGTAATTTTTTTAAAATGAAATATCTTAAAAAATATTATAAAAATTTTGGATATTCTGGTCATTTTAGTGGTATTCAAGATGCAATTTATGCAATGTGTAATGGAGCAAAATTTATTGAAAAACACTTTACTATAAATAAAAATCTTCCAGGTCGTGATAATAAATTTGCTTTGGATCCAAATGAGTTAAACACATTGTCAAAATGGAAAAATTTTATTAGGGATTTTAAAATAAAGAAAGGATTAGGTCTTCAAAAAGTCGAAATGGATATTTACAAAAATTATAGAGGAAGATGGGGAAAATAAATACAGGCGCTGCGATAATAATTAGAGGCAAAAACGAGTCTCGTTGGCTTAAAATTCTATTAAACACTTTAAAAAATCAAAATTATAAGAATTTTGAAATTATTTTTTGCGATAATTTAAGTTCGGATAACACTTTAAATATTCTTAAATATTATAAAGTAAAAAAAATTGTTAAAATTGACAAATTCTATCCTGGAAAAGCTATTAATCTAGCTTTGAAAAAAACCAAAAAAAAATACTCAGTAATATTATCTTCGCATTGCATACCTGTTAACAATAGCTGGCTACAAGATTTTATTAATTACATGGATAATAATTCGGAAATTGTTGCAGCTTATGGAAAGCAACTTCCTACTCCAGGAACAAGCTCTATGAACTCAGTAGATCTAAATATTCTATTTAAAGATGAAGAAATTAAATACTATAAAGATCCCTATATAACAAATGCAAATGCAATTTATAGAAATTCTTATTTAAAAAAAAATCTATTTGATGAAAAATTAACAAATATTGAAGACCAAATATGGGCTAAAAAAGCTTCAAAAGAAAATAAAATAATATCTTATACTGCTGGCTCAGATGTTTTTCATTCTCATGGAGTGCACCAGCATGAATACTCATCTGACAGATCTATAAAAACAGAAAAAATTATCAAATCCAATTCTTACCTACATAAAATATGGAAAAAACACCCTTTGTTTAATAGTAAATTTTATAATTACGCATTAATTATAAATGCGAGAAGAGAAAATAACGTAATAAATGTAAAAAAAATTTTATATAAATTTTTTAATTCTAGACTAAACAAAGAATTAAAATTTTATAAAATATTTATTATAACAGATTATAAATTTATCACTTCAAATAATAAGATTCAATTTGTTAAACCATCAAATTCACTAGAAGATGACCTTAAAAATATTTATAAAAAATTTTACAAAGACTGGAAATTAGTTAATTATATTGTTGCTATTAATTCGAAAGGAAGGATTAATTTTATAAATATTAAAAAATTAATTAACGAAGGAGTTAAACAATTAGTATCTTCTATATCATTTGCAAAAATTTTTGATGGCAATTTTATACTAGATTTTCCTGAAGGAGGCTCATTCGTAAACTTAAAATTAAATATTAAAGAACAAAAACCATTATTAAAATTAATGACGTGGTCAGATGGATGCATGTTTGATCCTGATAACTTAAGAAAGGGATTGTACGTTGATAAAAACTCAAACTTATTAATTACAAAGTGATACCTTGTTTTATTCTAGCCAGAAAAGGATCTAAAGGTCTAAAAAATAAAAATTTAATAAAACTCAATAACAAACCTCTAATTGAATACACGATAGAATATGCGAAAAAATGTAAATACATTTCTCATATAGTAATTTCAACGGACGACATTAGAATTGTAAAAATTGCTAAAAAACATAAATGCATTGTAATTTACCCGAGACCATCAAAACTATCAAACGATACCGCTCAAAGTGAGCCAGCGTTACTTCATGCTGCAAAATATTTTATAAAAAATATAGGAGAATTTGACATATATGCCTATTTGCAAATTACTGAACCTTTAAGACCAAAAAATATTTTAAATCTATGTATAAAAAAATTAATAGATAACAAAAAAATTGATTCTGCATTTGCTGGATACGAAATGCATAAGAATTTTTGGATTAAAGGAAAAAATACTTTTACAAGGATATCACCATTAAATGAAATTAATCTTCCAAGACAAATAAAAAAACCTACATATAGAGAAGATACCGGTGTTGCTTTAGCTTCGCGATTTAAGTTTTTAAAAAAATTAAAAAGAATAGGAAAAAATATTTATATTATACCATATAAAAATAGCTCAGGAATTGTTGATATACATAATAAAGAGGACTTAAAAATTGCAAATTTTATTTTAAAAAATAATAAATTTTCTTAAACCAACTCTTTTTAAAAAAAATACTTCTATCATCAACAACCAGATCAAAAGAGGGCTTGCCAAAAATCAGCTTATTAAACTTTAAACCCCATTTTTTTAATTGATTAAATGTAAATTTATATCCTTGTTTTTTAGCTAGTAAAATATTGTCTTTATTTCTGCCCATATATCTTGCTGTAAAGATTATTATATAATGGCCTTGATCGTATAATTTATTAATAACTTTGATAACTTTATGATTGGGTTTTGAACTTTTATAATTACTTTTTATAGTCCTGCAAATAACTCCATCAATATCAAAACAAAACTTTTTCATTGTTTAAAAAATTTTTTAATTAAGCTTAATAAATTATTATAGAAGTAAGAAAAGAATAAATTAAAAATTCTTGGACGAATTTTATTAAAAGTAAAATTAATTAAAAAACTCTTTTCATCATTATAACTTGTATATCTTAAAAAATTGCTATGATTATTTTTTTTATAATTAATTAAATTCACAAAATATTCTCTAATCTTAAAATCTGTATAACAACAAGGATTTAAAGCATACCAACCAAAGGTCTTAACCCAATCTTCTTGCCATAATTCTTTATTAAAAGAAACTAAATCATAGAATAATTCTTCAGTAACACTTTTTAATAATAAATTATTATTCGATAAATTAAGCGGTGTACCAATTATTTTATTTTTTCTTGCCGTAGCTGGCCAGGGTAAAACGCCAATATATGGAACTGGACAAAATAAGCTTATAAAACCCCTTTTATAATATTCCGTAGACATAAATGTCTCATTCTTTTCAAAAATAAGATTTGCTTCATAGGCTCTACTTAAATCTATAATCCCCCAATCTCCAATTCCATTATTTGAGTAAAAAATATTTTTTTTCTTCTTCATAGAGTCTAAATATATTTCCTTAAAATTATTTAATGAACTTTTATAAAAGTTTGGATGACTACCCTTTCTAGGAAATCCGGAGTTTATTTGAATTGTATTTGCATTTTTTTCAAACAACTCTTCTATTAATTCTACTAAATTATTATTCCAAAACAATAATTGCATATCGTTCTGAACGATATTTAAATAATTATAATTATTTTTCTTTGCAAAACTTAAAGCGTAATTATAAGCGTCATACAATGATCCAGTTTTGCCAACTGAATCAGTTACAATTCTTTTAATTATAACTTTATTATCAACTTTTAAATTCTTAATAAAATTTTTAACTCTTAAAATTTCATCATACTGATAATCAAAACAAAAATTGGATGAACTACTTTTCCAGCCGAAAAATTTTGGATTTCCAGTAATTAAAATTAATAAATCTGAGGATTTGTCGTATTTAAGAATGCTATTAATGCTATTAACAAAATACTCATATATTCCAAATCCAGCAACGAGATGTAGGATCTTTTTATTCAAAATTTTTTATGGTTTGTAAACGCTCTTGCCAATAATACAATCAGTTATGCTCATTAGTAACAATAAATGCATTCCCTCTATATGATTATAAGCCTTGGAATCAACCCAAAAATTAATACCCTCTGAATTAATTTTTTTTAATAGATTGTCACTATCATTTCCTGAAAATGTAATAAATTTTATTTTGTTTTTTTTACACCACTTTGCGGCATTTAATATATTTAATGATCTGCCAGAAGAAGAAATTAAAACAACAAGATCGCCTTTATCACAATATATATTTAAGGCTGCTTTCATCCAATTTTCATGTCCATAATCATTCGACAAACACGTAATTAAATCAGCTTCATTAAAATTTATTGATCTTATTTTTGCATTTTTACTAAGATCAACTGAGATATGACTAGCTATAGCTGCACTTCCACCATTTCCAATAAAAATAATTTTTTTATTATTTTTCTTGTACATCTTGAATATTCGAACACAATTAATCAAAGAATTATAATTTATCAATTCTACTAAATTAAAAAAATTTGAAAAATATTTAGAGAAAAAATTTTTATTTAACATGTTTTTTTACAACTTCTAATATTTCTGAGGATTTATTATTATGAATTTCATATAGTTTATGATCTTTTAAATTATAATTCCAGTAGAATTCTTTATCGCAAAATACTGAATCTAAATACTTTGACGAATTTTTATCAAAAACTTTTTTAAACAAAATATCCTTGTAACCTGAAACTTTTTGCCCATATGGAAAAAAATCAATACCTATTGATATGTCTGAATATATCCCAAAATAATGAGCGCCCCCTGCATTAGAAATGAATAAATTACATTCCGTTCCAGCAAAAATCTGAAAAAGGTCTTTATCTATGTTAAATTTTTTATAATCAAAAATCAAATTACAATTACCAAAATTATCGTCCTCGCCTATAACGCAAATTATATAACCTTTTAAATTTAAATACTTTAGTAAATCTATATACTCATGAGGATCTGAGCCATCTCTCATATAATTAGTGACATCATAACTTCCTTTTCCCTTTGCCCTGTAATAGATAGTGCAGATTTTTTTATTGGTTAATCCTGTTTTATTTTTTATTTGTTCTACGAGAATACTATTTAATGAGGGTTTTTTTAATTTATTATTAACAATATATAAATACCAACAATTTAGATATTCATGACCTATTTGCGGGTCATTAACCACTTTATATATTTTTTTAAATAAAAAATTATCGTAAACTTCTTTATAAAATAATGAACTTGATAAAATTTTTTTTCTTAAGAACGTACTAAAAAAAAAAATAATAAAACTTTCAATAAATGAAAATTTACTGCCTTCATACTCACCAAATTTTAATGGGTTTTTATTAAATTTTAATTTTAAACCTGTGCAAATAGGTAAATTTATAAAATCATTATTAAATATTGATGGCATGTATTTATTAAATCTTGATCTATCAAATAGACAAAGGTACATCACATTAATATTTTCGTAATGATATCGAATGAGATCATTAATCTCAAACTGATGACCAAAACCACCATTTTTATGATAAATTATTATTGCAGATTTTTTAATTTTTTTTCTATTTTCTAATTTGATAAAAATAAATAGAGAATTAATCAAAAAAAAAATACTAAAAATAAAATCTAAAATATTTCTTGTAATTTTCTTTAATAATATCATTATTTTTATTTTAAGATTTTTTTATTAAGATTTTAGAAAATATAATCTTTAATAATTTTTGAAAATAATAAAATATTTTAATTAAAATAAATAAACTCATAATCTCCGCTGTAACCAGAATTTTTAAACAACCACATCCAAGAATCTACATCTATTAATGTTTGAGCTGTTAAAGCCCAACATTGAAGATTGAATTGTTCTTTTTCATTTCTGTAGGACTCTACGCATATAAATTTGGATTTTCCAACTCTCTCTATCTCTTGAAGCGATTGATTTACATTTGCTAATTTCAAATTATGCAAAGTATTAACTGAGATTACTAAATCAAAATATTTATCTTCAAAATTTAACTTATTGTTAATATCCCAAATTTTTATATTATTCTTTACCTCTGTTTTGGCTTTTTTTTTTGCATATCTGGAGATGTCTAGTCCGAAAATATTTGCTTTTTTGAGTATTTTTTTAATTTCATATAAAAGAAAACCTTTTCCGCATCCAACATCTAAAATTTTAGACTTATCATTAAGGGAATAATCTTTGACTAATTTTTCTGCAAATTCAGAATGATAACTTTTTATATACTTATATCCGCCATAACCATATTTTCTATTGCCATCCCAGTAATCATACCCATATCTTTTTGAAACTATCATACACTGTATTTTATTATTATTAACTCTTTCCAAGTAATTTCTTGAAGTTTTTAAATGATTAAAACTTGCATAATTTTTCAATCTTCCTATCTTGCCTCTAGAGTTTTCTGCTTGGAGCGTTTGAATTTTTAATAAAAATAACTTTTCAATATTTTCAATTTCATTTTTGCTACTACATGATAAATTTTCAACAACAAAGTGTATTTGTTTATTTTTTTTTAAAATACTTTTGTATATTTCATGTCGAACACTCCTTTTTACCGGCAGTTGAAATAAGCTGTAAAAAACTAAGCCGTCATAATTTCTCAAATTATCTATTAATTCAGATAATATATATAAACTACCTTCGAAAGCGTATTCAGTGGCGCTCATTAAAAAAGTGATGTTATTTTTTAAGCAATAATCTCTTATAACTATATTTTGTATATGCTGAGGAACTCTCTCGCCTAAAAACGGCCTACTAAAAATATAGCCTTTAAGTTTCATTATTTATTAAATGGATATTCAAAATTTATTCCAATTTCACTAATAGCTCTTGCGGTAATTGGTATAAAAAATTCACCCACTTTTTTATCTCCATATGGTGAAAAAATTCCCTTAAATCTACAATTCATAGACCATCTAGTTTCTTTTTCGATATTAACTATATTACCATGTGGTAATCCTTGGTTAAAAATTAAAAATTCTCCATAATTAACGGTCAACCATCTAACTTTATTTTTAACTAAGTTAAATATATCTTGACTGCTGTAGTACCTGTTCTCCTTCATTTTTTTTTTGAAGCTTGAATAATTTTTTTGCTCGAGAATGTACATTGCTTTAGTTTTGTAACAATTAACTAAGGGAAGCCACAAGTTAATCTCATAAGGCGAATCTCCGGACCAAACATCTGAATGTATTGGCAGTAAGGAACTGTTATCATTTGGTAACTGAATGCTTAAATTTATATTTTTTTGCATCATTAGTTCATTACCTGCTAAAATATACAAAGATTCCCTAGCAATATTAAAATAGTGATATCTTAAAAACTTATCTTTATTTATTTTTTCAATTACACCTAATCTAAAATTATTTAATTTTTCTGTAGAAATTTTTGTATGAATTTTATTGAGATCTTTAATTTTTTGTTCACTTAACTGCTGATTCGCTGCTTTAATAACTATTGAAGATATATATTTTAATGAAGATATGTTTTCAACTTTAGAAATAATATATCCTTTATTTAAAAAAATTTTATTTTTTTTTTTTTCTATTGTGTTTAAAAAACTCATTATTTAACTAATTTTTTATAACAATATTATTATATTAAAATTATCCAAAGTAAATAATGGGTAATATATTAAAATTTTTTCTGCAGTGTTTTGTCGTTCTTAAGACTAATAAAATTAGGTCCAAATTTTTTGTAGCTTTGTAATATAAATTTTTCAGTATCATCTCCGTTTTTTGGAAAATAAGATTTTATATTCTTAAATAAACCCATTAATTTTTTAGCATCTAGTTCGCTATGAGTGGGCCCAAGATGAGGATAGTCAGCAAAACCAACAAGTTTTACGTTAACATTTTGTTGATCAATATCTAATTTTATTTGTTCAAAAGGTCTTTCAATAAGAAAAGGTGTGATAGTATATACCCAAGGTTTTAGACCCTCCAACGCTAATCCCGAAGCAACTCCTATTAGGCTTTGCTCGCAAATTCCCAAGTTAAAAAATCTTCTTGGATGTTCTTTTCTAAAATCATCAAAAATACCATATCCAATATCACCGACTAATAGGATTATTTTTTTATCTTTTTTTGCAAGCTCGTTTATGACTTTACCAAACCGTCTTCTCATAGTCCTAATCGTTTTTTACCTGTTTCGATTTCTGAGCCGACAAGTTTTCTTGCATGCCAAACTGGGTCGTTCTCAAATTCTTTTACACCTCTTCCTTTAATTGTATTAATAATTATGACTTTAGGTTTGTTCTTAATATTATTTTTTCTTAAAGCAGAGATTATAGATCTAAAAGAATGACCGTTTCTTATATTAATACAATTAAAATTAAATGCTCTGAATTTTTTAACTAAATTATCAAGAGGTAATGCGTCTTCTAAAGTGGATAATGCTTGTATCTTATTATAATCTACAATTATTATCAGATTATCTAATCTATGTTTTGAAGCAATCAGCAAGGACTCCCAAGTTGTACCTTCTTGACATTCACCATCGCTTAACATGACAAATATTCTGCCCTTAATATTTCTTATCTTTCTTGCAAAAGCCATTCCTGTAGCAATTGGCAAGCCGTGACCAAGACTTCCTGTTGTGCAAAATATACCATTATGAATGTCAATTTCTAAATGAGTTGTAAGCTTAGGATTTAGTCCTTTTTGTTTAAGTAATAAACATAATGGAAAGGATGCGTGTGATTTACTTAATATAAATTTATCATTTTTTTTTATTATGACATCGAATATTGAGACAAGAGTTTCGATTATTGAAAAACTGCCCCCTAAATGAGCTTCCCCCTTTTCAATAAATGCCAAAAAAGTATCCTGTCTAAGCTTTTTTGCTTTTTTTTCTAATTTTTTGTAATTCATTATAGATAATTATTTTAAATCAATTGATTGCATTTTTTTAATATTAAAATAATTCTCATTTGTTAAGCAGTTTGATAATAATTGTCTTTCAAACGCATCTTTTAATTCTTCTATTGCATTTAAAATACTAAAATTTGTTACAAAGCCTAATTCATCCTGAATTCTTTTAGAGGAAATATGATAAGACCGATTATCGTTAGTTGGCAATTTTTTTATTACAACATCTGAACCAACAATTTTTTTAACTTCTTCGGCAAGCTGTCTTACTGTTTTATTTTCAAAACCAATGTTAAATACTTTTCCATTAATTTTTTTATCATCTGCATTAATAAATAACTCGTATGCTCTAATCATGTCTTGAATATGAATATTTGGTCTTAATTGATTACCTCCGAATATTGTAATTGTTCTATTATGATAGGCTAGATTTGTTAATATATTAACTACCAAGTCAAGTCTTTGTCTAGGTGAATAACCGCATACAGTAGCAGGTCTGAGAGTTACTGTAACAAAATTTGAAGTACTATATTTTAATAAAATCTTTTCACAATCCGCTTTAAATTTAGAATAATCTGTCAAAGGCTCTAAAGACATATCTTCATTAACATTTTTTTCTTTCTTCACTCCATAAACAGATGATGAAGAGGCGTAAATAAATCTTCTTACTCCTAATTCTTTAGATATTTCTACCAAAGGTGTAAAAGCATCTAAATTAATTTCTTTCCCCAATGCAGGATTTAATTCAAAACTTGGGTCATTAGAAATGCATGCTAAATGTATAACGATCTCGTGATCTTTAATTATTTTTTTTAATAATTTAGTGTCACGGATGTCACCTTTAACGATTTTAAGTTTATTATTTTCTTCTAATGTATTACCGTACAACATCAGATCTAAAACGGTAAGCTCATATCCTTTTTTTAGTAAATACGGAGTCAAAACAGAACCAACATATCCTGATCCACCGGTGATAAGTATTTTTTTCATTAAATTTTAAATAATTATAAAAATATAAATTTAACAATTCTTCTTAATTAAGAAAGATATTTAAACCAAGTTTTTGTTGCTTTATAAATTTTAACTTTATTCCATAAAGGGGCATTTTTCCAATAATCAATATTTTGAACAATTTTATTAATTCCTGATTCTAAGCTGATATTAGGTTTCCATTTTAATTCTTTTTTAATTAATTTTATATTTGCATAAGTCATATTTGGTTCACCCGGTCTTTTTGGAACATAAATTTTTTTTCCTTTTAATATACTTAATAAATAATTTATAGATTTGGGTTTAGATGATCCAACATTTAATATTAAATTTTTTTTTTTTGTAAAAATAGATTTTTTGAAAGCGTCGGCGACATCTCTTGCATTAATAAAATCTCTCTTTTGATTTCCATTACCAACCACCGTAAAAGGCTTTTTTGATAGTTTTTGTTTTAAAAATACTCCTAAAGCTGCACCATAAGCTCCGTGTGTTCTCGATCTCAAGCCATAAACATTAAATAGCCTTAATGAAATAAAGTTAATTCCATAAACTTTAGACCAATGGAGAATAGTTTGCTCCCCGATATATTTAGAAAAAGCATAAGGGTATTTAGGATCAATAGCATCAATCTCTGATGTGGGATATTTTTTAGGTATTCCATAGCAAGAAGAAGATGCGGCATAAATAATTTTTTTTACTTTATGTGCTCTCATGCATTCTAAAACATTTACAGTTCCCATAATATTATTGTTTAAATATTCAATCGGCTTTTCTATAGATGGAACGACATCAGAAAGCGCAGCAAGATGAATTACTTGGCTAACTTTTTTGAAACAATCTTTTATACTTTTATAGTTTCTAATGTCTTTTTTATAAAACTTAACTTTGGGACTCTTCAATACGTTCTTTAAATTTTTTAAACTTCCATCTTTGATATTGTCTAGTATTATGATTTTTTTTATTCTTTTTATCCCTACTAAGGAATCTACCAAATGGCTACCAATAAAACCTGCTCCGCCGGTTAATAAAATTTTCATTATTTTGCTATACTTTCCAAAGATCTTTCAACGAGTTGTTTTTCTACAAAAGTCTCATGACCAACAATGGTTGTTTTAATTGCTGCTGCAATAGAGCTTAATAAACCAACAAGAATAACATTTGCTGTGTTGTTCACAAACAAGCTCGCGTAACTAAATGCTGCATCTCCCGCTCCCATAGTATCAACTACTTTTGTGCTTAATGCTGGAAAACTAAAAAAATTCTTAGTATTGGTTTTTTTATTTTTATAGATTAAACCTCTTATACCTCTAGTAATCATAAGGTTTTTAAATTTCTTTAATTTTTTATTATTAACAATTTCTTCAATTAAAGAATATCTCTCAGACAATCCAAGTCTTAATTCTGGCTCATCCAGAACCAATAAATTGCCTTTAGAATACTTACTAAAGAGATTATATCCTCTATTTCCAGAATTGGTTTGGACGTTTATACAAGAAAAATTTGAGTTTAACTCAATAATGCTAATGACTTCTTTATTAAATAAACCATGTCCAAAATCACAAACTATTACTTTATCAAATTTCTTTAAATTATTCTTTAAGAACTTATTTAATTCCTTATTAAAAATCTCAACATTATTAAACTCATAAAATTCAAAAAATTTTCTTTTAAAATTAATGTCTATGAATCTGTTTTTGGAAACCTCTTTATAATTTTTAGGAAAAAAAAATTGCAAATTTACATTACTATTAACTTGTTTTTTTATCTCTGAAACTAATTTTTTATTTTGGGCTAAAGAAACAAAAGTTACGTTATCACATAGCTGGCTAATATTTTTAACTACTGGTAAAGAACCACCAAAGTATTTATCTTTTTTTAAAAAATTTACAGAAAGAATGTTCTCTTTTGAAGGAGTGCCCAAAGATTCCGAATAAAAATAATTATCTATTATAATTTCACCAATAACTAGAATTTTTTCTTTTTTAATTATTTTTAGTGCAGAAAAATAATCTCTTAAAATTTTTTTTTTATCAATTTCTTTTATTAAATTATTTTTTTTTATCAGTTCTATTGTCTTAAATTCTTCAAAACTTGAATTTAACGCTGCCGTTGATGAAAACATTTTTCCATTTGTAAATTTTAATTCACCACCATATTTTTTAACTGTTTTAGCTTCTATCTTTAAATTTCCAGCTTTGTCATTTTTAGCTATTTTGTAATCCGGACCTTTTACATAATAATTAGGTTTTAAATGACTAATTATATTTACAGCACTAACATTATCGCTAAGCACAACATAATCTACAACTGACAACTCTGAAATAAATTTAATTCTAGATTCATCATCAAAGTAAGGGCGATTAAATCCTTTATTTACAAATTTTTTGGATGTTATTGAAACAACTAATATATCGCCATTTTTTTTTGCTTCCTTGAAATATTCGATATGACCAATATGAACTAAGTCAAAAACGCCATGTACTAAAACAATTTTTTTTTTAAAATTCTTATTTCTTATGATACTTAAGTTTTTAAAATTAGTTATTTTTTTTATCATAATTTATGAAGTACATAGTTATAGGATCAAGTGGAAAAATAGGAAAGTATTTTTTAAAAAGAAAAAACGCTATTTTCACTTATAATAAAAAAAAACTAACTAATGGGATAAAATTTAATCTTTTAAAAGATAACTTTGAGAAAATTATACAAAAAAATAACTTTTCTAGAGCAATAATTCTATCTGCTTATTCTGATCCTGATTTTTGCAAAAAATATTTAAAAAGATCAAAGCTTGTAAATGTTATTAAGACAAAGAAGCTTATTAAAACTTTAATCAAGAGTAATATTTACTTCATTTTCTTTTCAACAGAGTTTGTATTTGATGGCAAAAGAGGAAATTACAAAGAGGATGCTATTGCCAAACCAATCAATGTTTATGGAAAACAAAAATTAGAAATAGAAAAATATATACAAAAAGAAACAGAAAATTATTGTATATTCAGAATTGCGAAAACATATGGCGACAAGCCATGGGATAGTTCGTTAATTAATGATTTTTTAGCAAAATCAAAAAATAGAATAATAGCTCACGTTGCTTCTGACCAGGTATTTTCTCCTATTTACGTTAAGGATTTGGTAAAAATAACTGAATTCTTCATGAAAAAAAAGATTAAAGGAATTTACAATGTAGGTGGAAATAAAGCTATTAGCAGATATAAACTTTATAAAAAATTTAATTTTTTATTAAAAAATAATAAAAATTTCCCTCAAGTTAAAATTGTGTGTAAAAAGATAAGTGACTTCAAATTTTTTGATAAAAGACCTAAGAATGTAAGTTTTAATACAAAAAAACTAAAAAAAACCCTAAATTTTAAATTATCAAATATTGAAAAAATTTTTACTAATATAATAAAATGAAAACTTTAATTGAAGATAATAAAGCAAAAACAAAATCATTTTTTCTAGATACTAAAAAAAATCCATTTTCTCAGAAACATTTAAATTTTTTAATTAACTTCTATAAGAAAAATAATTTAGATGTAAGAATTTGCCTGCACAGGAACAGAAAATCTAGTCATCATGATATGATAATCTTGCAGCAAAAAAAAAACTTTTACAAACCTCACAAGCATCTTAAAAAAGGAGAAACTTATCATATTATAAAAGGCTCGATGATTTGTGTAATTTTCAATAATAACGGAAACATAAAAAATTTATGTCATATTAAAAAAGGAGATATTTTTAGAACACCAATTAATAAATATCATACGATGTTACCTTACTCTAAATTTGTAATTTATCATGAAAGTAAAGTCGGTCCCTTTTTATTGAAAAGAGATAGTATTTTTCCTCACTGGATAAAAAAATTTATTAATGAGAAAGAAATTGCTTTATTCAAGAATATGATTATAAAAAAAATTGATCGATGAGTAATCTTGAAAAATATCTTATAAAAAGAATATCGCCAGAAAACAAAATCTCAAATCTTCTTGAGTTCCCAAGTTACATTGAAATAGAAACTGTAAACGCATGTAATGCTCGATGTCCGATGTGCACCATTAATGACTGGGAGAGAAACTACCCCATTATGAAAGATGATGTCTTTAATAAAATTAGTGATGAATTGATTGAAAACAAAAATTGTTTGAAGAGAGTAAGCTTATATAGAGACGGCGAACCTCTTATTGACAAAAAATTAGCAAAGAGAATTAATAAATTTAAATTAGCAGGAATTGATAACACATCTATAGCGACTAATGTTTCCTTGCTTAATAAGGATAGATCTAAAGACCTGTTAGAAGCCGGATTAGGATTAATTATTATGTCAATTGACAGTATGCAAAAAGATGTTTTTGAAAAAATTAGAGTAAGGCTCAAATTTGAAGAAGTTAAAGAAAATGCAATAAACTTTTTAAAACTCAGAGATAAAATAAATCCTAATTGCCGTGTTTGGATAAGAATGATCAAACAAGAAAGTAATCAAAATGAATGGACTGATTACTACAATTTTTGGAAAAAATATGCTTCTGAAAAAGATAGAATATACTATCACAATATATTTAATTGGGGCGGTCAATTAGAAAACTACAAATCAATAGAAAAAAGTTTTGAACCAAACTTGCCGTGCGTTGCCTTGTGGTCTTTAATGGTATTTTTCGCTAATGGTGACGTGCCTTTGTGCAATGTTGATTATAACAATAAATTTCCTACGGGTAATGTAATGAAGAATTCAATCAAGGAAATTTGGCAATCAAAAATTCTTAACGAGAGAAGAGAAATGCATATGAGCAAGAATAAAAAAAAAATATCTTTATGTGAAAACTGCAATGTATGGGATGAGGTGGCTGGAGAAGAACTTGTTTCTCAAGAGTTTGCGGATAAAGTTTCTATTAAAAATTCGTAATTAAAAAAAAATGAAGAAAGCTTTAATAATAGGATCTGGTTTTACAGGATGTATGTTCGCAATGATGTTAAGAAAAAAAAATTGGGATGTAACAGTATTTGATTCTGCTTCTATAACAGGTGGTGGAGTTAGAACATATTATCACGGAGGACATCCTTATACTTATGGACCAAGACATTTTATTGGTCCAGAATCTAACATGAAGGCATTCGAATTTCTAAACAGAATTGTTCCAATGAGACATTTAAAAAAAATGAATTATAGCTATCAACAAAAAGAAGATTTTTTTGCAAGTTATCCTATGCACATAGATGACGTTAAGCAGTTTCAAGATTCGAAAGAGATTTTCTCTGAAATAGACAATCTACCAAAAGAAACAAAAGCAAATAATTTTGAAGAATTTTGGATAGGTAGGGTAGGCAAAATTCTTTATGAAAGATTTAATAAATATTACAATTTAAAAGCTTGGCAGTTAAAAGATAATACTGAAATGAATTATGGATTTGAAGCTACGGTAAAAAGAAAGCCTTTAGAAACAGATTCAAGATATGAATTTCCAACCGGACATATTAATGCATATCCAATACCGAGCGATGGTTATAATAAATTTTTTGACGTATCGCTTGATGGCTGCAAAATAGCATTAAAGACTTTCATAACAAAAATAGATTTAGACACCAAAACTATATATACAAATGATGGACAGTATTCTGGGGATTTAATTATTTCAACTACGTCTCCTGACTTCTTATTTTCGAACTGTTATGGAGAGCTCAAATATGTTGGAAGAGAATTTTATAAAATTGTTTTGCCAAATGAAAATGTATTGCCTAAAGATGTATATTTTATTTATTATCCTGGCGCGAACGAACAACAAACTAGGGTAACTGAATTCAAAAAATTTACCTTACATAAAAGTAAAAATTCTCTGGTAACACTAGAAGTCCCTTCAATGAAAAATAAGCTTTATCCAACAATGTTAAAAAGTGAAGTTGATTTAGCAGATAAATATCTTAAAGAACTGCCAAAAGATGTAATGTCAGTTGGAAGAATGGGCACTTATAGGTATGTGGATATTGATGATATTATTATGCAAGGTTTAAAATTTTATGACGATATTTAAAATTTCAATTTTTTAATCTAATCGAAATTTTTTTTAAAATTAAATATTTTTTATTTTTCTATTTAACATTGTAATTTGTATCGAAAAATTTTTTCAGTGCATAAATCAAGCCAATTGAGCTATTAGTAACGGTAAGCTTAACGTGTTACCACGCTTCCACACCCGTCCTATCAACGTCGTAGTCTAC
>JACCDP010257295.1_pt1 | contig 20406 bp, 20 predicted proteins | sample 7445841 | NCBI WGS metagenome assembly JACCDP01 (sample SAMN15323441, study PRJNA562643) | freshwater metagenome | isolation source: river surface water | place: USA:Blue River Watershed | collected 2017-08-17
GCGCCCCAAAACAGCGAGCGCATCACCCCCAGCCGCGTGGCCAGCAAACCGCCCCAAAAGCCGCCGACGATGCTCACCACCACGCCAAAGGTCTTGACCGCATTGGCGATCTCGACCTTGGAAAAACCCAGGTCCTGGTAAAACACATTGGAGATGACGCCCAGCACAATGTCCGAGATGCGGTACAGACCCACCAGGGCCAGCAAGAGCCAGGCGGTGCGGCTGCCATAGCGAGCAAAAAAATCGAGCACCGGCATCACCCAGGTGGTGCGCGCCTGCTGCGCCCGCGCCAGGCCGAGCCGGACCAGCACCGCGCCCATGGCAAAGGCTGCGGCCAGCGACACCGCCATGCGGGCCGCCTCCAGCAACAGGCCCATCAGCGGCCCAGGCTTGAGCCCACCCCACAGATCGCCCCAGGCGGAAAAAACGCCCACGAAGGCCAGCACGCTGGCGGCAAACACGAGCAGCAGGCGCACATGGTCGCGCGCCGGCTCAGGCTCGCCCGGCGCACTGGCCGCCGGCTCGCGGATCAGCAAGGTGGTGAGCATGCCCACGGCCATCGTGGCCGCCATGGCCAGGTAGGTCCACTGCCAGGCGCTGTAGACATAAGCGCCCTTGATCGAGCCCCAGTAAGACGCCAGGTACAGGGCGCCGGCGCCCGCGACGATCATGCCCAATCGGTAACCGGCAATGTAGGCCGACGACAGCAGGCCCTGCTGCTCGGCGCCGGCGATCTCGATGCGGTAGGCATCGATCACGATGTCCTGCGTGGCCGAGGCAAAGCCCAGCAGCACCGCAAACACGGCCATCCGGGTCAAGGCCGCGGAGCCTGAAGCCGGGTCGGTGCTGGCCATGCCCACAATCGCCAGCACCACGCCGGCTTGGGCCAGCAGCATCCAGGACCGGCGTCGTCCGAGCCGGGCCGTCAGCAACGGCAAGGGCAATCGATCGACCAGGGGTGCCCAGACAAACTTGAAGGAGTAACCGAGCGCAGCCCAGCTGAAAAAAGTGACCGCCTTGCGCTCCACGCCGGCCTCGCCCAGCCACAGCGAGAGCGAAGAAAAAATCAACAAGATCGGCACGCCGGCCGAAAAACCCAGCAGCAGCAGGCACAGCACGCGGGCGTCCCAGAGCGCCGCCAAAGTCTGGCGCCAGCTCGGGCGCGGGGCTGGTGTGGCATCGGTGGGCATGCGCCGATTGTGCACAAGTGCACAAGTGCGCAAGTGCGCAGGTGCATCAGGCCGGCGCACCCCTTCGCGTGCATCCGGGTTTGCGGCTCATTATCATCACGGCCATGTGCAGACTGTGTGAGCTCAAAACCGGGGCGCCTGACCAGGCCGGCGCCCCACCCACGCCATCGCATCGCTGGAACAGCCGGCGGGGCTTCTTGCTGGCTGCAGCCGCGGCCAGTGCGCTGCCCGCTGCGGCCCAGGTCGATGTGGGACGGGCCTCAGCCTTTGCCAAGCTGGTGCCGGCCGAGGAGATTGAGGCATCGGCGGCCAAGCAATACCAGCAGATGCTCAAGCAAGCGGCCAGCCAGGGCGCGCTGGCACCGCCCGACCATCCCCAACTGCTGCGGCTGCGGCGCATCGCCAGCGAGCTGATCCCGTTCACCCCGCCATGGAACCCCCGCTCGCGCCAGTGGACCTGGGAGATCAACCTGCTGGGCAGCAAGCAGCTCAACGCGTTTTGCATGCCCGGCGGCAAGATCGCCTTCTATACCGGCATCCTCGAGCAGCTGCAGCTCAGCGACGACGAAACCGCGCAGATCATGGGTCATGAAATCGCCCACGCCCTGCGCGAGCACGCCCGCGCACGCATGGGCAAAGGGGCGGCCACCAGCATCGGAGCGGGTCTGCTGTCGCAGGTGCTCGGTCTGGGCGATCTGGGGCGCACCGTGACCAACTATGGCGCCGAGTTGCTCACGCTCAAGTTCAGCCGCGACGACGAGACCGAAGCCGATCTGGTGGGTCTGGAGCTGGCCGCACGCGGCGGCTACGACCCTCAGGCCGGCGTGAGCCTTTGGCGCAAGATGCAAAACGCCAGCAAAGGCGCGCCGCCGCAGTGGCTGAGCACCCATCCGGCGGGCGCCACCCGAATCGCCGACATCGAAAAGACGCTGCCGCAGGTGCAAGCGCTGTTCGAAAAAGCGCGGCGCAACTGAGACGGCCGCTCGGCAGCAAGGCCGCCACCTACAGCGGCTTGCGAGCGCGCCGACAGACGCGGCCGCCCCTGCGGGCTTAAGCTGATCACACCCGCTGCGCCCGAAAAAAGAACCCTGTGCCCCGCAAGATCCGACCTGCCATCACCGACATCCTCATCCGCGAGCCTGCGATCCGCGTCTATGGCGCCGTCGACGAAGCCTTTCTGGGGCGCTTTCTGGAGCAACTCAAACCCCTGCGCGGTCGCACCGAAGCGCTGGTCTTCGAGCTCTCGACCACCGGCGGCGATGCCGACCTGGCCCGCCGCGTGGCCGAAGAAATCCGCCTGTGCCGCGAAGTCGGCGGCATGGATCTGTATTTCGTGGGCAAGGCCATGGTGTACTCGGCCGGCGTGATGATCATGGCCGCCTTCCCGATCCAGCGGCGCTACCTCAGCCGCGACGCGGTGCTGCTCATCCATGCCTGGCAGATCGAAAAAGAGATCCGCTTCAGCGGCCCACTGAGCGTGTGCAGCGCCAACGCGCATGACTTTTTGGCCGAGCTCGAGGTGGCGCGCAAGCTCGAACACCAGACCTTCAGCGACCTGGTGCAAGGCACCCAATTGAGCCACGAGCAGCTGAGCGAGCAGGTCAACAAGGCCGACTGGTACCTGCTGGCCGAAGAGGCGGCCGAGCTCGGCCTGGTGGCCGGGCTGGTCTGAGCGGCCACTCAGAGCTTGAGGTCGTAGGCCACCGTCAGCGGCGCGTGATCAGAAAACTTTTCGGCCTTGTAGATCTCTTCGCTGCGCGCCAGCGCCGCCAGGGCGGGCGTGGCCAGGTGGTAATCGATGCGCCAGCCCACGTTCTTGGCATAGGCCTGGCCCCGGTTGCTCCACCAGGTGTAGCCCGCGTCGCTCGCGGTGGGCTGCAGCCGCCGGTACACGTCGACCAGGCCGCCGCCCAAAGCCACCCCGGGTCGGGCCTTGCCGGCATTGAGCGCATCGGCCGCCTCGTTGGCCACCTGCGCATCGTGGCGCAAGAGCTCGCTCATCCAGGCGCGCTCCTCGGGCAAAAAGCCTGAGTTCTTGAGGTTGCCCTTCCAGTTCTTCAAATCGATCTCCTGGTGCGCGATGTTGACGTCGCCGCACAAGATGAACTCGCGCTGGGCCTTGAGCCCGAGCAGATGCGGATAGAACTCAGCCAGGAAGCGAAACTTGGCCTCCTGCCGCTCGGGGCCGGAGGAGCCACTGGGAAAGTAGCAGCTGATGATCGACAGCTTGGGCAAATGCTTGCGCGCCGGCGAGTCAAAGCGCAGCTCGAGGTAGCGGCCCTCGGCGTCGAACTCGCCTGAGCCAAAGCCCACGATCACCTCGCTGGGCGCGTGGCGCGTGTAGACGCCCACGCCCGAGTAGCCCTTTTTCTCGGCAAAGTGAAAGTGGCCTTGCAGTCCCGCCAGTTGCTCGAACTTGCCGGCCACGTCGGGGGCCTGGGCCTTGAGCTCTTGCACACACATACAATCCGGACGCAATTTTTCGAGCCAGGCGGGCAGCCCTTTGCTCGTCGCCGAGCGGATGCCATTGAGGTTGAGGCTGGTGAGTTTGAACAAGGAAAGTAGGTCCTATGGAAAATGCGCTCACGCACGACGCGCTGGCTCAGGAGTTTGTGCAATTTTCGCTCGATTGCGGCGTGCTCAAGTTCGGTCAGTTCAAGACCAAGGCCGGCCGCATGAGCCCCTACTTCTTCAACGCGGGACTGTTCGACGACGGTGCCAAACTCGGCCAGCTGGCGGCCTTCTACGCGCAGCGCCTGATGCAAAGCGGCCTTGAGTTTGACATGATCTTCGGGCCCGCCTACAAGGGCATTCCTCTGGGTGCAGCCGTGGCCATCGAACTGGCCCGGCTGGGCAAGACCGTGCCGTTTGCCTACAACCGCAAGGAAGCCAAGGACCACGGCGAGGGCGGCACCCTGGTGGGCGCGCCGCTCAAGGGCCGGGTGCTGATCGTCGACGACGTGATGAGTGCGGGCACCGCCGCGCGCGAGTCGATCGCGCTGATTCAGGCCGCCGGCGCCACTGCGCAAGGCGTGGCCATTGCGCTCGATCGCCAGGAAATGGCCACCGAGGTGCGAAGCGACGGCTCAGTGCGCGACGTGCCCCACAGCGCGGTGCAGTACGTGCAAAACGTGCTGGGCTTGCAGGTGTGTGCGATTGCCCGGCTGGAGGACCTGCTGGCCTACCTGGCCCGCCAAGGCGGGCTGGGCGAAGCGGCTGTGCACCTGCCACAAGTGCAGGCCTACCGCGACCGCTACGGGGTCTGAGCCTCAGGCGGCTCCGGCCAGGAAGTCGCTCTTGCCCAGCGCCACGCCGTTGTGGCGCAAGATGGCGTAGGCCGTGGTGATGTGGAAAAACAGATTGGGCAAGGCCCAGGTCTTCACATAGTCCTCAGCGCTCATGGTTCGGCTGCCGGTCTTGCCCACCGGAAAACTGACCTCCTTGGCCTCCAGGCCGTCGAGCGCGCCCGCCGGCACGGTCTTGAGCCAGGCCAGCGTGTTGTCGACGCGGGTGATCAATTCGGCCAGCGTGTTTTCGGTGTTGTCGTACTTGGGGGCATCGAGTCCGGTGATACGCGATGCGCACAGCTTGGCTGCATCACAGGCAATGCAGATCTGCGTCCTAAAGGGCAGCATATCGGGCGAGAGCCGGTACTGCACCAGCGCCTGCTCGTCATAGCCGCGCGCGGCCACATCGGCCTGCGCCTTGCTCAGGATGTGGCGCAAATTGCCCAGGAACTTGGCAAAAACAGGCAGGCTGGCGGTGGACAGAGAAATGGACATGGAGAAGGCCTTTCGGGGGAGGTACAAAACAAAGTTGGTGGGAGTATGCCTGAGGCCTGCGCTGCAATTGACCTGGCTCGGGGCCTGGATCGGGGCCTGAGACGAAGGCGGGCCTCAGGGGTAAAACAGTTGTCCGCCGTTGACGGGCAATTCGATCCCGGTGATGTAGTTGGCGCGGTCCGAGCACAGAAAAACCACCGGGCCGGCCACATCTTGCGGCGAGCCCAAGCGGCGCGCCGGCAGCGTCTGGAGGTCGGGCTTGGGCAGGTGGGCATTCATGTCGGTCTCGATCACGCCCGGCGAGACGATGTTGCAGCGCACGCCGTGGGCAGCGCCGTTGCGCGCCACATGGCGGCCCAGAGACACCAGGGCACCCTTGGACGCCGAGTACTCGGCGCCGGCCAGCAAGCCGCCCTGACGCGCAGCGACGGAAGACACCAGCACCATGCGACCGTCACCGCGCGCGGCCATGCCCGGGTAGCAGGCAGCGATCAAATGGCGCGCGCCGTCTAGATTGACGGCCAGAACCCGGCGCCATTGCGCGATGCCCGAATCCACGGCGCCCGAGGGCATGATGCCGGCTGCCGCCACGATGATCGACACCGGCCCCAAGCGCGCCTGAACGTCGGCGGCAGCACGCTCTACCGCCTGCTCGTCACTGATGTCCAGTTGCCAGCCTTTGCACACCGCCGCCTGCGCTGCGGCGCTGGCCACGGTGTCATCGGCGGCCAGGGCATCAAACACCGCCACGTGGGCACCCGCCTTGGCCAGCGCCAGCGCCACCGCGGCGCCAATGCCGCGGGCTGCGCCACTGACAATGGCCACATGCCCGTGCAGCGAGGCATTGCGGGAGACTGCCGTCTTGGCGCTCATCCGAAAAACACCCCGCCGTTGACATGGAGCACAGTGCCGGTGACATAGCTGGCCGCCTGCGAGCACAAGAACACGACCGGCTCGGCCACGTCCTCGGGCTGGCCCAAACGCCCCAGAGGAATCGCCGCAGCGTCATAGGGCAGACCGGCCACAAAAGGCGTTTCGATAAAGCCCGGTGCCACCGCGTTGACGACGATGCCATCGGGCCCGCCATGCAAAGCAAAATGGCGCACCAAGCCAATCAGGCCCGCCTTGGAGGCGTTGTACTGCGGCCCGAAGTGAAAGCCGCCGCGGTAGGCGCCCATCGAGGTGATGACCCCCACGCGGCCCTGTCCGCTTGCCTTGAGCATCGGCCAGGCGGCGCGCAGCGTGGCAAAGGTGCCCGTCAGATTGGTGTCGATGACACGATCCCAGTCATCGTCGCTGGGCAGCAGCGGGCCGCTAAAGCCCATGCCGGCGCAGGCCACCAAAATGTCCAGACGGTCTGTGGCCTGGGCCAGCGCCCGGCTGACGCTGCCGCGATCCCTCAAATCCAGGCGCACCTCAGAGCCCTGAGCGCCGACTTCGCGGACCCTCCCAAGGGTGACCGATACGGGCTCGATGTCGGCGCACACCACATGCGCGCCGCGCGCGGCCAGCGCCACTGCCGTGGCCGCACCGATGCCGCTGGCGGCACCCGTGACGAGCGCGACCCGTCCGTGCAGTTCGTCGGTTGCGGCGGGCGGCTGTGTCACGCTCACAGTGTCCTCGGGGCCGCGGGGGTCGTCAAGCGCCCGCCCCGGTGCGCCGCCATGAAGTCATTGAGATGCCTTGCGAACAAAGCCGGCTCTTGCTCCGCCACAAAATCCGTTGCACCTTCCAGCCAGACCGCTTGGGCCTGGGGCAGCAAGGCCACAGCGCGCGCATGCATGAACGCGATTCGGTCGGCGCTGCCGCCGAGCAGCATCACAGGCATCGCCTTCAAGGCGTCTGTCTGGGCGACGCGCTGCGGCAAGTCGTAGCGCCAGATGGCCCGGTAGGAGCGCGCAAAGTCAGGCCCCGCCGACAAGAAATCGTGCGCAAAGGAGGTCGCCAGTTGCGGGCCGATCCAGGGGTACTCGCCATGGATGCGGTTCCAGATGGCCATCAGATGCGCGCCATCGTGCGCCGGCTCAATGGGCGGTGCGAAATGGGCCATGCGATCGACTCGCTCGGCCGGCGTGTAAACCGGCATGCCATGCAAGATCAGGCCCAGCACGCGCTGCGGCTGGGCCAGTGCCGCCTCCAGCGCGAACACCGCTCCGGTGGCGCGCCCAAACACGAAGATGCGCTCTGCGCCCATGGCATCGGCCGTGTCCCAGACCACGTTCGCGTAATCGGCCACGGTCCACTGCTCGGGCACTGCACTGGAATGGCCGTAGCCCGGCGTGTCCAGGGCGAGGGGCCGGCAGTGATCGGCCAGCGGCGCAAGGGCCGCCTCGTAATTGCGCGACGACAGCGGCGACTGGTGCAGCATGACCAGCAGGGGCGCAGCAGGGTCTGCCGCGACCGTGCGGTAGTGCAGTTGGCCCCAAGACCGGTCCAGGTAGCCCTTGACGATGCGCTTGGCAGCTGACATGGCCTCAATCCATGCGGATGCCGCCGTTGATGTGCATCACAGTGCCCGTGATGAAGGCGGCGTCTTGGCTGGCCAGATAGGCCACGGCGCTGGCAATTTCCTCGGGCTGGCCCAGGCGCTTGAGCGGTGTGGAGGCGGCCATGCCTTGCTTGCGCTCGGCCGTGTGGGCGCGCAGCATCGGCGTCTCGATGGCGCCCGGGGCGATCACATTGACCGTGATGCGGCGCGCCGCCAGTTCCTGCGCCATGGACTTGGCCAGGCTCTCGATGCCGCCTTTGCTGGCCGCGTAGGCAGCGCCCGTGAGCACACCGCCGGTGCGCCCCGACAGCGAGCCGAGCAAAACGATGCGGCCACCGTCACGCAGCAAGGGGTAGCTGTGCTGGCAGCACAAGAAGGGGCCGGTGAGGTTGACGGCCAGCATCTTTTGCCAGTGCGCCAGCGTGACCGCGCCAACTTTTTCAGTGTCCACCACACCCGAGCAGACCGCCAACAGATCGATCGGGCCCAACTGCGCCACCCGCAAGGCCAGCGCGCCAAAGGCCTGGGCAATCGAGCTGGGATCGGCCAGGTCCACGTCCAGCACGGCCGATGCGCGGCTGTGCGCGCGCGGCGATTGCGGCAGGTCCATCGCCACCACATCCCAACCCTGCAGCGCCAGTCGAGCAACGGTGGCCGCGCCGATGCCGCCGAACGCACCGACCACGACAGCGCGGCGAACGTCTTGTGCGCTCGCCTCTTGGGCGTCGACTTGGTTCATGACTGGGTCTTCCACACGGACAGCGTCTTCAGATTTTTCGAGCCACAAGCTCGGCTTCAAAGATGGCGTCGTTGATACGGCGCGGGGCCAACGCATCGCCGATCAGGTGCACCTCAAGGTCCTTGCGGGCGCTGCGCAGGTCGTGAAACAGGCGGTTGTGTGCTGAAGCCCCATTGATCAGCACGAGTGCATCGATCCCGGTGATCTCCTTGGGCTCCTTGGTGTAGACGTCCAGAAAACGCGCACTGTGCTCGCCAATGCCCGCCAGATCGTGGTCGGTGGTGAACACGACCCCCATGCGGCGCAAGCTGCCATAGGCTTTGCCCCAATCGCGGCTGGCCGCCAGATTGGGCGCGGGCTGACCGAGCTGGGTGACAAACTGCACCTGCCAGCCGGCACGCGCCAGGTATTCGGCCGTGAGCACGCCCTGGCGCGCGCCCAGGGTGTCGACCACCACCGCACGGCGGGCCTTGCCTTCGCGCAGCGGCTGGGCCACGCCCAACACCTGGCCACACGAGTAGACCCAGGGCGCATCGGTGCCAGCCATATCCGGGCCGTCCCAACGCGCCGGCTGCAGAGGCGACCAGCCATGCTTGAGGTGCGTGGCGCCGGTGGCCACAATGACCGCCTCGTAGCCGGCCTCGGTGATCAGCTCGACCGTGGCCTCGCTCTCGCGGTAAATTTCGACGTCGGTGTCGCGCAGCTGCGCAATCAACCAGCCGGCGGTGTCGGACAATTCACGGGCGCTGTGCACGCGGCCCATCCAGGCGACCTGGCCGCCGAGCTCGCTCGAGCGCTCGATCAGCGCGACCTTGTGCCCACGGCGCGAGGCGGTGAGCGCCGCACGCAGGCCCGCGGGGCCGGCGCCCACCACGGCGATGCTGCGGGGCTTGGGCGCTGGCACCACCTGCTCTTCCGACAACTGCTTTTCGCGCCCCACCGAGGGGTTGTGGATGCAGGCAATCGGCGCGTGCGCAAAGATCGACTCCATGCACCAGTTGGCACCCACACAGGGCCGGATCTTGTCGGCCTGGCCTTGTTCGGCCTTGCGCACCCAAAAGGCATCGGCAACCAGGGCGCGGGTCATGCCGACAAAATCACAGTCTCCGGCCCGCAAGATGGCCTCTGCCTCGTCGGGCGTGGTGATGCGGCCCACGCCCACGACGGGCAGATCGATGTTGGCCTTGACCTGCCGCGTGGCGGCCATCTGGAACCCGTGCTCCTCGGGTGAGGTCGGGTAGATCATCATGCGGTTCAGGTACGTTCCCTGCGAGCAGGAGATGTAGTCGAGCTTGCCCGTTGCCGCCAGATGCTTGGCAATTTCAGCCCACTCGGCCGGGCCCAGACCGCCTTGCATGCCGTCGTCGCTGTTCAAGCGCAGCCCGACGATCGCATCGGTGCCCACTTCCTCGCGCGCCGCGTCAATGATGCGCATGACAATGCGCATGCGGTTTTCGAGCGAGCCCCCGTACTCGTCATCGCGGTGGTTGGTGGCCGGCGACAAGAACTGGTTGAGCAGATAGCCGTGCGATGCCGCCCCCAACTCAATGCCGTCGAGGTCGCCCTCGACCGCATGGCGTGCGGTCAGCCGGTAGCCGTGAATGATCTTTTCGATGTCCTCATGGTCCATCACCTTGGGCATTTCGCGGTAGACCGAGCAAGGAATGGCCGAAGGCGCCCACACCGGCACGCGGCTGGTCACGCTGTTGGTCTGGCGGCCCCGATGCCAGGCTTGGGCCAGGATCAAGGTGCCATGGTTGTGCACCGCCGCAGCGATCTTTCGGAACTCGCCGATCATGCGCGGATCGAAGGCAAAGGCCTTGCCCGGATAGGGCTGGGTCGACTCATGCACCGCCATCGCTTCCATCGTGATCACTGCGGCGCCGCCTTTGGCGCGCTCGACGTAGTAATCGACATGCGCGTCGGTGAACAGGTGGTCCTTGACCAACAAGGTCGCGTGGCTGGTCATCCAGACACGGTTCTTGGTTTCATGCCGGCCGATCTTGCCCGGGCCCAAAAGACGTGGATACAAAGTAGACATCAGCTCGCTTCGGTAGGGGTTGCAAATCGATCAGGGTCCAGGCGAATACAGCGCGCGCCATGCGCACCCGTGCTGTCGAGCCGCAGCTCGGGCAGACCGGCATCACAACGCGATTCATACAGCGGGCAGCGGGTTGAAAAAGGGCAGCCCGGCGGTGCGGCCAAGGGGCTGGGGATTTCGCCCTGCAAATGCTGGCGCTCGGTCCTGACAGCCGGGTCGGCAAACAACTGCGCCGACAGCAGCGCCTGGGTATAGGGATGCGCGGGGGTTTTGAACACCGCTTGGACCGGGCCCGACTCGACCACGCAGCCCAGATACAGCACCACGACCCGGTCGCACAGCGCATGGATGGTCTCGAGATCGTGCGAGATGAACAGCATGGTCACGCCGGTTTCGCGCCGCAAGGTGTCGAGCAATTGCAAGATGCCCGCGCGCACCGAGACGTCCAGTGAGCTGGTGGGCTCATCGAGCACCAAAAGGTCGGGCTTGGTGGCCAAGGCGCGGCCGATGCACACCCGCTGCAGCTGCCCGCCCGAGAGCTGCGCCGGGTAACGCTCGAGCAGGGGCAAACCCAGCTGCATGCGCTGCGCCATGGCGATCACCTCCTCGCGCCGCTGCGCCGCGGTCATGGAGGTGTGCAGCAGCAAGGGCTCTTCCATCAGGCGGCCGATGGTGTGGCGCGGATTGAGCGCGCCCCAGGGGTCCTGAAAAACAATCTGCACCCGCTGGCGCAGCCGACGCAAATCGGCCGGTGCCAAAGAGGCCAGATCGCGGCCGTCAAAGCGGACCTGGCCCTCGCTTGGCGACAAGAGCGCGATGGCCATGCGGCCGATCGTCGACTTGCCCGAGCCGCTCTCGCCGACCAGACCCACCACCTCACCGGGCCGGATCTCCAAGGACACGTTGCGCACCGCGGTCACGGGGCGCTTGCCACCGACGTCGAAGCGACGGGTCACATGGTCAAGGTGCAACAAGGCGTTGTCGGTTGCGGCGGTCATGGGACAGGCGTGAGATGGCACAGGACACGGTGCGCCGGTGCTGTGGGGCTGCAAGGCCGCTCAAGGGGTGCGCTCTGGCAAACCGCTTGCACCCGATCGCAGCGGTCGGCATAGACGCACGCCGAGGTTTGGCGGTACAAATCGGGCGGATCGGATTTCAGGCTGCTCAGGTCATTGCCGATGCGCGCGCGAGAGGCGGCAATCAAGCGTTGGGTGTAAGGGTGGCGTGGCTGGGCAAACACGGTGGCCACAGGGCCTCGCTCGACCACACGGCCGGCAAACATGATGGCCATGTCGTCACAGTACTGCGCCACGATGCCCAGGTCGTGCGTGATGATGAGCGATGCCGCGCCTTGCGCGCGCACGCGCTGCTGCAACAAGTCGAGCACCTGGGCCTGCACGGTCACGTCCAGGCCCGTGGTCGGCTCATCGGCAATGACCAGCTTGGGCCGATTGACCAAGGCCATGGCGATCACCACGCGCTGGGCCATGCCGCCCGACAACTCGTGCGGATAGGCGCGGTAGCGCGCCTGCGGGTCTGGAATGCCGACGGCTGTCAGCACCTCGATGGCGCGCTCGCGCGCCGCCGAGGCGCTCAAGCTGCTGTGCGCCCGGATCAGCCGGACCAACTGATCGCCCACACGGGTGACGGGCTCCAGGGCGGCTCTGGGATTTTGCGCCACAAAGCCGATGCGGGCACCGCGCACCTTGTCCAAGGCGGCGCCGCGCAGCCCGAGCAGGTCGGTGCCCTCAAAGACGATTTGGCCACTGAGCTCGGCCGAGGGCGGCAGCAAGCCGATGGTGGCGGTGGCGGTCATCGATTTGCCCGCCCCGGTCTCGCCGATCAACCCCACAATGCGGCCTGGGCCAACGTCCAGATCGACACCGTTCAAGACCCGGGCGCGCCGAGGCGCACCGCGCGCATCGCGCGACACAAAAGCCAGGTGCAAGCCGCGTATGGCCAACACAGCGCCGTCGCCCTCGCCAGCCTCTCTCACGGGGTCGATCGCGCTCACCGCAGCGTCCTCCGGCGACCCATCCAGTCTTGTATGCCGTCAGCGGCCAGGTTCAGGCCAAAAATCAGGGTCACCAAGGCCAGGCCCGGGAAGAGAGCCACCCACCACTCGCCCGTGACCATGAATTCGGCCCCCTGCCGGATCATGGCGCCCCACTCGGGCGTGGGCTGCTGAATGCCGACACCCACAAAAGCCAAGGTCGCACTGACCCGTATCGCCCAAGCCATGCGCACCGAGATCTGCGTCAGCGCCCCGGAAATGCTGTTGGGCAGCACATGCACAAACAAGATGCGAGGCGTGCTGTTGCCTATGGCGCGGGCCGATTCGATCAGCAAGCCACCGCGCAAGGCCAGGATTTCTGCGCGCACAACGCGCGCAAAAATCGGCGCATCGAGCAGACCGATCACAAGAATCACGTTGGTGATCGACTGACCCGTGGCCGCCACGATGGTCAAGGCCAAAATAATGGAGGGGAACACGCGCAGCAGGTCCATGCTGCGCAGCAGCACCTCGTCGATCCAGCCGCCACGGTAACCGGCCCACAGGCCCACGGGTAAGCCAATCACGACCGACAACATGACCGCCGGCAGCGCAATGCCAAACGCGTAGCGGGCCCCATAGATGATGCGCGAGAGCAAGTCCATGCCGTTGCCATCGGTGCCCAGCCAAAATCGCTCCGAAGGCGGCAAGAGCACCGCGTCGGCATGAACCATGATGGGGTCCATCGGGGCAATCCAGGGCGCCAGCAGAGCCAGGACGGCATACACGCCCACGATGCCCAGCCCCACCGCAATGCTCGGGAAGCTGCGCAACACACTGAACCAGGCCATCGCGCCCATCACACGCGCTCCCTTCCGCGCGGCTCGAGCAGGTAGTTGGCGGCATCGATGACGATGAAGACCACCACCGACAACAAGGCAGCAAACAAGACATAGCCCTGGATCGCTGCGAAGTCACCGTTCAAGATGGACTGCAGACCCCACTGGCCGATGCCCCCCCAGGAAAAAATCAGCTCGATCAAGGACGAGGTGCCCAAAAGACCCACGATCTCGGTGCCCACGAAGGTGAGCACGGGAACGATGCTGTTGCGCAGCACCATCGCCCGGATGCGCCGCTCGCCCAAGCCACTGGAGCGCGCAAACCGTATGAATTCACTGTCCACAATTTCAGCGGCGATCGCCCGGGTGTGCTTCATGATCGGGGCGCAGGCGACCACCGCCACGGTCAAGACGGGCAAGACCCGGTGGCCCAGAGCCGAGCGCGCCACCTCCCACTGCCCCCGCAGCAGCGCATCGATGAAGTAGCTGCCGGTGATGCGATCGGGCGTGATCAAGGTCGCGTCGAGTCGACCCATGGGCGCAGGCGCCAGGCCCAGCGCGTAAAAGAACGTCAGGATGGCAATCAGGCCCAGCCAATACGTCGGTATGGAAAACCCGGCCAGCGAAACCGCCCGCACCACCTGATCGAAGGCGCTGCCTCGGCGCGCTGCGGCCCGAGCGCCCAGCGGGATGCCCACCAAGGCGCCGATGGCCACACCCCACAAGAGCAACTCCAGCGTCACCAGAGCGCGCTTGGCGATCTCTTCGCTGACCTGCTTGCTCGACAACCAGGACTGGCCCAGATCGCCCTGGGCCGCCTTGGTGATGTAGATGCCAAACTGCGTGACCAGCGACTGGTCGAGCCCCAGATCCTTGCGGATGGCCGCATGCTCCTGCGCCGAGGCGGTGGGCCCGGCCAGCAAGGCCACCGGATCGCCTCCGCCGATGCGCACCAGCATGAAGGTGATGAACACCACCCCCACCACCAGCGGCAGGGAAACCGCCAGACGCCGCAGCAGAAAACGAAGTAACTGAACCCACATCCCGCTGCTCGCGCCCAAGGCTTATTTACAGCTCAGTTCGCGCCAACGCTCGTGGTAGTCGGGCTGCCACACGTAGCCCTTCATGCAAGGCGGCATGGCCTCATGGGCGCCCGGGTACATGGTCATGATCCAGGTCGCATCCTTGATGTGCATTTGCTGGGCCTTGTTGACCAGCTCCATGCGCTTCTTGGGGTTTTGCTCGATACGGGCGGCATCGACCACCTTGTCGAACTCGGGGTTGGCGTAGTTGTTGCGGTTGGACGCACCCTCGGAGTGGGCGTTGAGGTAAAGCGCATACACCGGATCGAGCACGATCGGGTTGTCCATGAAGGTAAAGAAGGGCAGGTCGCGCTTGTTGGGCGCTGTGCGCGAGCGCATGTTGGCATCGGTGATCTTTTGCAGATTGACCCGGATGCCCACCTTGCCCAGCTGATCCTTCATCTGAATGGCCAGTTGCTCCTCAAACCAGAAGATGGCGGCGTACTCGAGCGTGATGTCCACACCGTCCGGGTAGCCGGCCTGCTTGAGCAGCTGGCGGGCCTTTTCCAGGTTGGTGTTGAACTGCCAGGTCTTGACATCGGCGCCGGGGACGATGGGCGGCACGATGGAGCGCGCCTGCGTGCCGATGCCCTCGAACACCGCGCCATTGATCGCCCGGTAGTCCGTGGCAAACGAGATGGCCTGGCGCAGCAAGGCGTTGTCAAAGGGCTTGAGCGTGGGGTTCATGCGCACGCTGGCATGGCCCGAGCCTTCGTCCGACTCCACCTTGACCCGTTTGTCCTTCTTGAGCTCAGCAATCTGCTTGAGGTTGAGCTCTTCGACCCATTGCACCTGGCCGGTGCGCATCAGGGTAAAGCGGGTTCCCGCATTGGGCACCTCTTTGTAGACCACGCGGTCGTAATAGGGCTTGCCCGCAAAGTAATTGGGGTTGGCAATGAACACCGCCTCTTCACCGGGCTTGAGGCTTTGCAGATGGTAGGCCCCAAAACCGGCGGTGTTCTGGTCGATCCATTTGAGCGCCCAAGGGTCCTCGGGGGTGGCGTTCTTTTTGACCTCGGTCGAGTCGTACAGGCTGGGCGTGTAGAGCGTGAGCGCGGGCAAGAAGATGCCGCTGGGTGCATCGAGCGTGAAGCTGACGTTGTAGCGGTCGACCGCCTCCACCTTGTTGACGCTGGCGGCCTTGGCGATGAAGGCGCCCGTGCGTTTTTGCGCCTGCGACTTCTCCCAACCCCACACCACATCGGCCGAGGTGAGCTCGTTGCCAAACGGGCTCTTGACCCCTTTGCGCAACTCAAACGTGTAGGTTTTGCCATCGGGAGAAACCGTCCACTTGGCCGCAAGATGGGGCAAGATGGTGGCCGGATCGACGACCATGCGGCCGGTCTTGCTGTCTTTCTTGTAGCCGTACTTGGTCAGGCCTTCGTAGACCTGCACCACCACGTTCTGCGTATTGGGCTTGAGCGCATCGCCATCAAAGCCGCCTGGCGTTTTGGTGGCCGCCACCACCAGCGTGGCAGCGCTGACCTGCACCGACGCGCCAGCGAGCGTCAGGCAAAACGCCCCGACGGTGCAGACCCCACGGACGGAAGAAAAACGGGACATCAAACGCCTCCTGTTGGTAGTGAGTCACAAGCGGAAAAAGGACGGTGCAGGCAAGCCCTGTCAGAGCTTGCCGGTCACGACGGGCACGCGGTAAGGCTCGGCGATTTCATCGAGCAATTGCTCGACCTGGTAGGTGTGGCTGATCATGCGGCCCAGGACGGGGTCCTCCAGCTCGAACTGCCAGCGCTGGCCAAAACCCAGCTCCTTGTCCAGCGCCACGATCGTGCTGCAAAACACCACAAAGTCACGCGCGGGCAGCCCCGGCACGCGCTCCTTGAGAATCTTCAAGATGTCGGTGGGCGACAAAAAGGCGTTGACCCCCACGTCTTGGTAGAGCCGGCCATCGACACGGCTGCGCATCACGCAGGCATCCCAGTGATCGGCAATTTCTTCGTACACCCAAAGCGTGGGCGCCAAGATGTTGGGGTTGACCTGCTTGGACCAAGCAATGCTGCCGCGCTCGAGGTCGCGATCGGTGTGGTCGCTGCCCACGCCCACATAGAGCCGGTCTGTCATGACCAGCACGATCTCCACCTCGCCTGAACTGCGCAGACCGTGCACACCGATGGCTTCTTCGGTGGTCAGGGCAAACGCGTCGATCGGGTAGATGCGCGGCGCTGGCACATGCAGCGCGATCACCACCCCGGCACGGGCCACCTCTTCCTGGTGATGGACCGCCACCGACGCTTCGCGCGTGGCCGACCCCAGGTTGTACATGCGCTTGACAGGAAATCGCTGACTGACCCGGCCCTGCTCGCTGACGACCGTCGCTTCGAATGAGAACATGCAACCTTCCCGATGGACCCGGACCCATTCATCGCCCCGATGAAAATGATCCGTATTGTTAGAGACCTTATTTACAAATTCTGCGCTCTCCTTAATGTTCCGTCAATAGAACAAATGAGACCAGGAGATCTTGCCGCACCACCGGCATGGAACTGATGATCGAGCGCATGGGCAACGCCATGCAGGCGCTGGAGCGCTTCTCGCCAGACTTCATGTCAGGCGGCCGCGGGGACCACGAGCAAGCAAAACGAGAGCCCCTGTGATGCCCCGCTACATGCTCGACACCAACATCGGCACCGACCTCATGAAACACCAGCCGCCCGAGGTCGCAGAGCGTTTTGCCCAGTGCTATGTGGGTGATGTGGTGATCTGCGCCATCACTCTGGCCGAGTTGGAATATGGCGTGGCCCGTTCAGGCCGACAGCAGGCACGCAACCGCAAGGCTTTGGACGCCTTGGCGCTGGGCGTGACGCTGGTCACCAACAACCTGGCAGATTTCGCGGCCTACCCTGACCTGAAAGTGGGGAACTGGGTTGAGGGAGATTGAGACAACGAAATGCAAAGATTGAGTTGTATCTACAATGTAGACACATCAGGAGATCGCCATGGAAGCTGTCATACGCAAATGGGGCAACAGCCCAGCCCTGCGACTGCCCAGTGCAGTCATGAAGTCCGCTGCTCTCGAGTTGGAGCAGCACGTCACCATCACGGCCACCAAGGGGCGCATCGTCATTGAACCCGCCAAAAAGCCAGGCTATAAGTTGGAAGACCTGCTGGCGGGCATGACGGATGACAACGCCCACGATCAAGTGGATTTTGGTGGACCTGTGGGACAGGAAGGCCTTTGATGGCAACGCGCACCTATGTGCCCGAGGCTGGAGACATTGTTTGGCTGCAGTTCGATCCCCAAGCCGGCCATGAACAAGCAGGACATCGGCCGGCACTGGTGCTAAGTCCTGCGGCCTACAACGTCAAAAAGGGATTGATGGTCTGTTGCCCGTTGACCACCAAGGTCAAGGGCTATCCTTTTGAAGTCCTCATGGACATGGATGGACAAGACGGTGCGGTGTTGGCCGACCAGGTCAAGTCACTGGACTGGCGAATTCGCAAAGCCAAACGCAAAGGGGCAGTGTCGGATGAGGTTCTGACCGAAGTTCGTGCCAAGATCAAGGCCTTGCTGCAGATTCAATGAAGTGGCCGTTGATTCTTGACTGAATGGTTGAGGATGAAAAATGAACTTGATTCCAGGCAGCTACGAGGCCATCCTCACGCACCACTTGCAAGAAGCCTTGCAAGGCTTAGACGGGTCTTGGTCGCATCAATTGGACAAGATGGAATCCGCCGAGGCCGCGGACCGATTGGCATTGCACTTATCCCGGGTGATTGAAAAAGTCCTTGCTGCCATGCCCAGCGATCAGCGTGTGACTGCGGGGTCAAAGCTGGTGGGTGAATTGATTGTCCAGGCGCTTCAAGGCAGACTTGAATCATTGTCGGGACAAGTGCCATCACAAACCGGCGAGTTGCTAACGCAAGTGGCACGGCGCTTACCTGACGGATCAGCGCCCAAACTGCTGTCGCCTGTTGTTCCGCTGCTGGACACCGCTTTGATGACCAACGCCCCCGGGGAGCCCAGGCTCGGGGTGCAGTTGATTTCTGAAATTCCATCGGCTGACAGCATTGACCTCATCATGGCGTTCATACGCCGCAGTGGCATCGCCCCCATGCGCGACGCATTGATCAGGCATTTGTCAGCTGGCAAAACCGTGCGTGTCTTGACCACCACCTACACCGGGTCCACCGAGCCGGCGGCACTGGAGGACCTGAAAAACATGGGAGCTGAGATACGCGTTTCATACGACACCTCGGCCACCCGATTGCACGCCAAGGCATGGATATTTCACCGATTAAATGGGTTTTCGACAGGCTATATCGGATCATCCAATCTCACACACTCAGCCCAAGTGCATGGCTTGGAGTGGAATCTGCGTGTCTCAGCCGCCCGCAACAGCAATGTTTTGGAGCGCATGGCGGCATTGTTTGAGTCCTGCTGGAACAGCGACGAATTCATCGACTTTGATCCTGACGTATTTCGTGATGAACTCGCCAGACAAAACAACCGGGCTACCACTCAACCCGTGGGCGTTCTACCGGCCATTGAGTTGCGACTCGAGCCCTTTCAAGAGCACTTGCTCGAATGCATAGCCTTAGAGCGTGCGAGGGGACATCACCGAAATTTGTTGGTGTCTGCAACGGGTACGGGCAAGACAGTCATGGCCGCTATCGACTATGCGCGCTTGCGACAAACTTTGAGCCGCGCTCGCCTGCTGTTTGTCGCGCACAGGAGGGAAATACTGGCGCAGTCCCAAGCCACATTCCAGTACGCCTTGCGTGATGCATCTTTTGGCGAGTTGTGGGTCGATGGCGCTCGACCCGGACGATACGAACACGTATTTGCATCGGTGCAGAGTTTGTCGCGCATGGACTTGACCTTGTTGGAGGCCAATCACTTCGATGTGGTCATCATCGACGAGTTTCACCATGCAGCAGCGCCAACCTATGCAGCGTTGCTAGCGCATCTGCAACCTCAAGAATTGTTGGGCTTAACGGCCACCCCAGAACGAGCAGATGGCCAATCGGTGACGCAGTGGTTTGATGGCCGTATGGCTGCGGAGCTTCGTATTTGGGATGCTATCGACAAACAGCGATTGGTGCCGTTTGCTTACTACGGTATTGCAGATGCCACCGATCTCAGACAGATTCCATGGCGGCGCGGTCGTGGCTATGACACCCAAGCGTTGAGCCAATTGCTGACAGCTGACGATGCCTGGGCGCGCATGGTCATCGAGCAACTGATCAGAAAAGTAGACCGTGTCTCTGAGATTAGGGCTTTAGGGTTTTGCGTGTCTGTGAGTCATGCGCATTTCATGGCCAGGGTGTTCAAAGCCCATGGCATCGCTGCTGTGGCGGTGTCGGGTGAGTCATCGACCGACGAGCGAGAGCAAGCGCTGCGACAACTTGCCACGGGTGAGTTGCAGGTGGTGTTCTCGGTCGATTTATTCAACGAAGGCGTTGATGTGCCCGCTGTGGACACGCTGCTGATGCTCAGACCGACCGACAGCCCCACTTTGTTTTTGCAGCAATTGGGACGAGGTCTTCGGCGGCATCATGGCAAGGCCATGTGCACCGTGCTGGATTTCGTGGGTCGACACAGGCGGGAGTTCAGCTTTGATCGGCGACTCCGCTCTTTACTTGGTGGAACCCGACAAGAGTTGATTGAGCAAGTTGAGCAGGGCTTCCCACTGCTTCCCTCAGGCTGCCACATGGCGCTAGAAGGCGTGGCGCGAGACCGGGTGTTGCAAAGCCTCAAAGACGCGGTGCCAAGAGGACTGGTTGGCATGTCCAATGAACTTCGCGCCATGCGCCAAGCCGGTGAGTCGATTAGCTTGTCGAATTTCTTGGCCCACAGTGGCTTGGATTTAGAAGATGTGTATGCCAACGGCCGCTCTTGGAGCGACTTGCTGGAGGCTGCTGGAGAACCCGTAGCACCCAAAGGGCCTCACGAGGCCGCCCTGCGCAAGGCCTGCGCACGCCTGCTGCATCTGGACGATCCCGAACGTCTGCGTGCTTATTTGAGGTGGCTGAATAAGCCCGAGCCTCCAAGCCTGGAAGGAATTAATCAGCCACAACGTCGCTGGCTGCGCATGTTGTTGGCTGCCTTGACATCGTCTATTTCCGCGATCGCTGAACTTCCAACATCAAAGGGCGCACAACTCGTGTGGGCGCATCCGCAGGTGCGTGCAGAGTTGCTGGAGCTGTTTGGGTGGCTTGAACAACAGGTTCGCCACATGGGTTATGAATTGACCGAAAAAATAAACGTACCGCTACTTGTGCATGCCCGATACA
>JACCDP011506933.1_pt1 | contig 20402 bp, 44 predicted proteins | sample 7445841 | NCBI WGS metagenome assembly JACCDP01 (sample SAMN15323441, study PRJNA562643) | freshwater metagenome | isolation source: river surface water | place: USA:Blue River Watershed | collected 2017-08-17
ATGGAGGTATGTACATAAGTATTTTTCCTATCTGAGCTAGAAATGTAGTCCATCACAGCCGCAAGGCCCCGCTCACCTTGATTACCTCTGCTCTCATCAAGAAGCTCGCTTATACGCATTGTTCAATGTCCTCAATAGGTACGTCAATAGCCCCATATTTAGGGAATTATCTGCGGAAAAAAGTGGTCGACAGCGGTGTGGGAGCGTGCTATAAATACCTGCACAGAAGGAGAGCACTCATGGAAAATTATGCTGAGATTCGTGAGAAAGCTTGGGCTGCTATCAACGCTGCACGTCAGCAGAAGGGGCAGGCTCAACCTAACAATACGGCTGATCCTCAAAAAGAGACTGTTCACTATGTTGACAGCAAAGAGCAGCTGATGGAAGTGTTGCTGGGCAAGACTGCACTGGCTGCAATTCCTGGTTGACAGCCGGCGCAAACATGCTATAATGCCCGAGACAAAGGAGCGTATGATGGCTGTGGATCGTAACCGCAAGTGTGTTTGGCACGAAAAGATCAGCATCTATCTCGAGCATAATACGCTGGATGAGGCCATCTCCCTGCTGGAAAGGCTGCGTGAAAGCTATGGCAGCAAGGCAAGGATCCAGAAGCGTCGCGAGTGGGACGACGAATACCTGGCTTTGATGGCGTAAGAGCCGGAAACAGATCTCGAGATGAAGCGGCGTATCTCTCGAGAAGAGTTGAACGAGACAGTTCGCGAGGAGCGCGAGCGTGAAGAGTTTGAGCGCCTGCAGAAGAAGTATGGAAAGGCCTAGAGCATGGACCTGGGTTGGTACAACGATCTCAACGAGTGGTTTCCCAATCGTGATCAAAGCTTTGTGCCCATCTGGGCCAGGTAGGTCAGCGAGCTCTTCCTCGATACCAGTTGGCATCTGGGGGAGTATGAGAAATAGTTTCTTCAATACCGTTGGTCCACCAAACTTTTCCTTGTTTTGACACCTGATCCTTGGGTGCCCTGGTTTTTATTCTACGTATCCACCCTTCACCAGGACATACTACACTCATTTTTAATTCATCTCCATGTTGCCACCATACCGGGCTACCTTTGGTCCAACCTGGTCCAGGACACTCAGCACTGCGACAGCATACACCATCCTTTATCCATGTTTTCTGACCTGTATTGTGCATGTGTCTTGTCCAGCCTTCGCCGGGACACTGATCGCTGCGGCAAACCTTACCGTCTTTTATCCAAAATAATTTGCCTTTAGTTTTACTGCTAGGCAGCCAGCCCTCCCCTGGGCTGACCTTACTGAATACAGCTACGCCGTCCTTCATCCATGATTTATTCCCGGCAGTTGTGTGTCCTTGTGTCCAACCTTCTCCCGGACACTCTGCGCTGTATTTTACCACACCGTCTTTGTTCCACGCTGTTTTTCCATTTGGAATACTGCCTTCTACCCACCCATCTCCGGGGCATTTGAAACTCTTACGAATTTGGCCATCTTTGTGCCAAGACTTGGTGCCTTTTTGTCGAGTGGCATTTTGCCAACCATCACCAGGAGACGATACTGCCAGCCGTTGTTGGTCTCCGTTAAACCACCATTTCATCCCGCCCTTTGTCCATCCTTCGCCAGGGCATTCAGTGCTATACACTATAACGCCGTCTTTGTTCCATGCCTTTTTACCACTGGTAGATCCACCCTTTATCCACCCTTCTCCGGGACAAGTATGGTCAAAAGTAACCATGCTGTCTTTTATCCATGAAGTCATACCAACAGTTTGGAATATTTTACGTGCGTTGTTTCGATTGACATAATGCTTATTCAGGCACAAAGGATCTTGTATGTTATTTTTAATCAACTCTTGTTCAGCCCAAAAAATTTCCTCCAGATCGTGTCCTCTTTGAATTATATCTGCCAAAAAATTATCCTTACCAAACTCTTTCATACGTTGGCGTACAAGTCTAGAGCTACTATAATAACGTATCCAAAGGTCATCCTCAGGAAGATAATTTTGTTGCACATGCTTGTATCTACTGCCGTAGTAGTATTCTCCGGTTGGTACACAAGTTATTTTGTATAGATAGTATGGTATGATTGACATTTCAAAATCCTAGTAGCTTCCTATGTCTTTTATTTAGCATAGCTGGAGTGACTACAGCGGATGCGGTTGGATTGTGATCCTCGAGTGTGAGGGCCAGCTCTACACCCTACAGGGAGGTGTGCATCCCGAGGCCAGCAGCAATGAGCCCGAGTGGCTGCCTATCCCTGTGAGCTACGAAGAGGCCATGAGGGAGTTGGAGGAGTGGGAAGAGTTTCTCACCGCGTAAAAAGTGGTTGACAGTCAACCAAATCCTGCTATAATGGCCCTGTAGAAGAAGGAAAAGAGGAATGCGATTGATCCGATTCCGCGAGAAGCATGGTGATCGAATTTTTGTGTTCTCCACTAGCCGAGAGAAGCAGCTGATCTTGGCACAGGTGGCACAAGACCGCCTGGCCGAAGGCTATTGGTATGACGATGAGAATGGCAGCGAACAGGTGGATCTTCTCCGGCCCACTGCTCATCTCAGCGATGCTGAGCGTATTGGCCAACTGCTGGAGAAGCTGTTTGACCCCAGCAAGCGAGAATGGGAATACGAACCTCCAGGCAAGTATCTGGACCAGATCCAGCGGTGGATGATGGGCCGGCGCGACTATGAGTATGAGGACTGGGATGAACTGCCTATCGAAACTTGTGAAATCACCACCTACGAGGGCAGTGTGCGTCGCAGCTCACAGAGCGACTAGCTCACGTTGACGTAGCCAACCCTAGACCAGATTTTCCCATACACAGGAGAGAACACAATGAGCGCTATCAGCACCGAATGCCTGGGCGAAGCCGACGAGGTGATCAAGGCCCTGCTCAAGGAAGGCCTTGACTACTCCGCCAAGCGAGAGGACATTGCCCGGCTGTTTGACGAACAGCTCTACAACGGCAACTGGGACTGCACCACCGACTTCGAGGACGGCACACCGGACCTGCGGCTGATCCAGGAGGACGAATATGATCAGCACATGGATGATGAAGTCAAGCCCGAGCCCATCACCTACGCTGCTGGCCACTACGTGATTCTGGCATAGGAGAGTCTCATGCTGTTGTTTCTCTTGATCTTGGCAGTGATAGCTGCCGTCTATGGGCTGGGAATGGTAGCCAGTATCGTTGGTTATTTCTTCCTTTTTGTTGGCCTAGGTGTGGTGTTCTTGTTTGCAGTGATTGTGGTGGCAGCAGTGCTGGCCAACAGAGGAGGTTGACGACGTGAAAACACTTGCCCGATTTGCCATCCGTCCGGCTGACAATGGCTATACCCGCGGTGATCTCATCCTGGGAGCCATGTTCAAAGAGCAAAACACCGAGCTTCTCAAGCCCAACCATGTGTATGAGATCCGCGAGGTGCTGGGTGTGCTCACACTGGTGGACATGGGAGAAAGTGCTATGGGCATGTATCCTCCCCAAGCCCAACTGGACAGTCCTCTCCGAGGGCTGGTGAGTCCAGGTTGGTGCAGCGAAGTTGGCTACGTGCTGGGCGCAGGCGGCGGGCAGCATTTGGTCACCCGAAGTGAGAAAGAGCGAGACGCTTTTGCCAAATAGTGGTTGACAGCTTGGCCAAACCTGCTATAATGGCGTCACGCACATAGCCCAAGGAAAACCCGCACATGATCGACCCATTCCTCAGCTTGATCATCACCCTAATCTTGGTGTTGAGCACAGGCGTTGCCATTGGTGCAGACGCCAATCGTTGGCTGCTTTGGGTGTTGATGATGTGCTCTGCAATGAGTTTGGGCGTGACTGTGCATGCGATAATTGACTTCTCTCACTGCCTGCCTACGTTGTGAAGGAAATACACTGGTGGACCATATTATGATAATGACGGTGACTAGTAATGGACTCTCACTGCTTCTGGGAGTCGCAATGGGCAGAAACGCTCCGGGGTGGGTAATTGCCTCGCTGATGCTGATGTGCATGATCAGCACAAGCTACCTTGGCACACTGATTCGAGCTCTATCACAAGCTGTGGGCCAGTAGCCAACAAGTGGTTGACAGGCTTGCCAACTCTGCTATAATGGCCACAACAAGCAAGGAACACAGCATGCGTGACTTCTTCAACAATGAGCTAGCAGTGGGCGATCGAGTGGCACTTACGCCGCATGGCTACAAGAGCTTGGTAGTTGGGCAGGTGGTGGGATTCACTCCCCAAATGGTCAAGGTCAGCTACGCTCGCCAGCTTGCTGGAAAGAAGGATCCGGTAGTGACCGAAATTCTCCGTAGCCCCAAGGACGTGATCAAGGATCTAACGGGCGGTTGGGGCAACGACGGGCAGGGTGTATAAGGAGAGATAGCATGGGTGTCGGCAAATACAGTCCTACCGTGAGCAACTGGTATCGGCGAGATCAAAAGTGGCACGAAAAGCACTGCGCTGAGAATGAGTGGTATGATCGCGATGGCTACGACAGCTATGGCTACCACCGAGACACTGAGCAGGACCGTGCTGGCTACACTGAGTGGGACTATTTGGGCGATGGCAAGTGGGCGGATGAGGGCCTGGCTACGGAGGAATATGTGTATGACCTCTACGACTATGTGATGGGCGAGTGGGCCGGGCGTCCCTTTCCCTGGGAAAAAAATGGTTGACACGCTACCAAAACCTGCTATAATGAGCACACCAAGCAAGGGACACTGAACATGAGCAAGCCCAATCCTACCAAGCGAGTGGCCACCGAGCACATTGACCAGGTGGTGATGATCCGGGACGAGAGCGAAAAGTGGGAGCTGCTGGCTTTTGAGAACGCCGATGCAGCCAGCCTCTTTGAAGGCTGCCTCAACGACAGCGGCTATGGCAGCGCCTATGGTGGCTACAAGGTCGAGTGGCCCAGCATGGATGCAGTGCGCAAGACTCAGGGATATGAGGATTGGATCAAGAACGGACAGCATGTGATCAGCCTCGCTTACATGAACTACGTGAGCGAGCGAATGGACGCTGACGAAGAGTGCGATGCCAGCGACCTGCTCAACATGAACACGGTGAGCGACGCCTATGCGGAAATGAGCCTCGAGGACTGGGAATTGCTGTATCCAGAGGAGTGAGAGGACACCGACGAAGCTGAAGAAGTTGTTGGTTGACAGCCCGCCAAACCCTGCTATAATGGCCTCAGCAAGCAAGGGACACTGAACATGAGCAAGCACCAGGCGCAGATCGAGCTTTGCGAGCAGCTTTCGCTTCGAGACCAGAACATTACGTTCTATACCAATCGCTCCAGGCTACTGTGGAAGATCACCAAGAAGGGTGAGTTTTTCCCCTACTATGAGAATGCTCCTAGCGAGAAGGTGGACCTACAGCAGTTGGACCGTTTCCTCACCGATGCAGAGGCTCTCGACAAGAGGGCACAGGAGGATCAGGCCCGGCAGAAGACGCTGGTTCAAAAGATCCTCACCGTGATGAGCAAAGAGGATCTGGAATGGCTGCTGAGCGACATTGATGTGAAAGCAACCATTGACCCCGATTTCACCATCAACCGGCGCAGTGTGGATTACTGAAGATCGGGTTGACAGCCCGCCAAAACCTGCTATAATGGCCACACAAGGAAAGGACGCTACACCAATGTTCAAGTTTGAACTGGATCAGACTGTCTACTTCCTCATGCACAACCGGGTGTGCAGTGCTCCGGTGGTGAGCCGCATGCTGGCCGAGAACCTCCATGCCAAGTGGAACGCAACCGACAAGCAGAGGGAAATGTTCCAGCGTTTTGGGCCCTGCCGTGTGGTGTATGCCACTGTGCATGGCGAGTATGACGAAGCCATGCTGTTTGCGAGTCGGGAAGAACTGGCTGTCGCCATCCTTGAGGAGCGGATTTGATGTTCAAGGACGTTGCCTCTGCTCCGGAGGCACTTGGAGATGCACTAGGGCCCTGTCAAAAAAAGGCTGTGCGAGCGCGGCAGGCTGACGAGCTCACTGCGCCACTACACGAAGAGATTGATGTGCTCAAGCTTGAGCTTGCAGAACGAGATGCCATGCTAGGTGCTGTGCTCACTGCGCTGGCTGACATTGATGATGCCATGCACATGTGTGTCACCAGCGACAACCAGCCTCTCAAGCTGTTGAGAGATGCCATGCCTGTTTGGTATCAGGCTGAGGAGGGCGGTTTGAGCTGGGAAGGGGTTGAACGCTGGTGGCTGGACCACCAAACCCGTGTGCGTGCCCGCAAAGAGGAGCAAGCTCGGGAACGTGAGCGCCGGCGGCAGGAGATCCTGCGACGGCTCACTGCCGAAGAGCGTGAGATTTTGGGAATCTAGGAGTAGGTGGCTATGAGTGAAGATGCGGTTGTTGAGCGCCTGAAAGAGGGCGAGATCACAGACGAGGATGTGGCACTGCTCACCGACGATGACGTGCGTCAACTGGTGATCTATCATGCTACAATGTTTTATCACCACCCGGTGGGAGAAACTCCAGAGCAGTGTGATGAGAGGCGTATGAAGATTAGGCAGACATGGAGAGGCTGGCCACGAGTTTTGTGGGACCGGTTTAGCACGATGGTGCTACTTAGCCATGACAGGTTCTGGGATCGTCCTGCCCGTATCAACAACCGGTTTGGAATCGGTTGACAGGCAGGAAAAATCTGCTATACTGGCCACATAAGCGCAAGGAGCTGCACGATGAGTGATGAACTGGACCGGCTGCTGAAGTTCGACCCCCTGGACACTGCCGAGCGGATGCTGGGTCGAGACAATCCCGATGCCCTGAACTTGGGCATGGCCATGCACATCAACCATGTTCAGCGCAAGCGAGAGGCACTGGAGGCGCTGGGGGACACCACCTTCAGCAACAGGGTGGATCGCTATCAGGAGATCATCGCTCTCATGGGTTTTGAGCTGGCACTGGAGTTGCCCTTTGTGGCTCACGGCTTCAATGCCAATGATCCCGACGGCGAGGAACGCTTTTTCATCTACGCTCATCGGGATGGGCTACTACTGTGTTTCGACACCTGGTGCGGCGATCAGGTGAACAGTGCCAAGGTCTACTACAACTGGATTCCGCGAGCAGATGTCAATCACTGGCACTACACCAGCAGCGGACACTTTGAGGGCTATGTGGACCACCTCAATCCTGGTGTGTGGTGTGGCGACCATGATGCTCGGGAAGCACTCCGCCACAAGATCCAGGGGCTGCGAAGTGCTGGCTCGCTGCTGCCCAAGTGGCGCAACCGGCCGTGGCTGTGGCTGCTGCACTACCAGGACACCAAGGAACCTGGCTACGATCACAAGGCCATAAACGAGAGCCGCATCCGCATGTGCCCCAAGTGGGTGCAGGATATGATTGGAGAGTAACATGGCCACAAACCTCTCAACACAGAAGGCAATCGCATGCAAGTGAATAGTGACCAATGGTACGTGAGGTGGTTCCTGTGGAACTGCCAGATCATGGACCAGTTTTTGAATTCTGATAGGCCGCACACTCGTGCAAATCAAGCTTTGCGCCGCGGTACTGATCTCTGCACATTTTTCCGCACCATCCTGCTGGGCAGCGTGATTGTGCTGGCGAACTTGGGCCTATGGCTCTATGTTCTCGGTGTGTTTTTTGTTGTACCATTCCTGCTGTTCAACATCACAACGGTGGCCATGACCATAGGCTTTGTGATTGGGATCATTGCGGCTGCTTTTGCTGTGGTAGTGGTTGTGATAGGCACACCCGAAGCACTGAAGTGGGCAGCCCGCAAGACACGCTCTGCTGTTGAAGCAGCCCCCGAAAAGGCACCCACTTTCCTGCAGGTCTGCTATCGTTATCTCGTGGGCATCAAACAGCGGTTCTGCCCAACCATCACCATCAGGAGCAAAGAAGATGTTTGAGTTTTTTCGACACGGTCACTTTGTGATCCCGCCCATTGTGGGACTGGGCGTGGTGGCGATAGTGTCTGTGGTGCTGTTTATGATGGTCATGGCCAGCGCCGAGACTAGAGTGAGAACAGCTGATGCCCGCTGCGAGGTTGGCGAGATCATGCCAGGCTCTGAGACCATCCGGGTCAAGCTGGAGTGCAAGGAAGCGTCTGGGACCACAGCCACCTCCACCTCGCAAGCTGCTACCGTGGTGTCTATCCTGCAAGCCAAGCCCGCCACAGTGATCTGCAATGTGATGCACACTGGTTGGGCACGAGACTGCCGGGTTCCATAACCTATAACATGGCTGGTTGACACACTGGGCAAATCTGCTACTGTAGGCACACAAACAAGGAACACCGCTATGGGCACTCGCAGCCGGATTGGTATCGAAAATCAAGATGGGACTGTAACATCAAGTTACGTTCACTGGGACGGCTATCTCAGCCATGTGGGTCATATCCTCCACACCAGCTACACCACAGAGGAAAAGATTCGAGAAATGATGGCCCTGGGCGATCTCAGCAGTCTAGGCAAGGAGATTGGTCACAAGCAAAGTTTTGATCAACCCACTGACCGTAATTGGTGTCTAGCCTATGGTCGAGATCGAGGGGAAACTGACACTGAAGCCCAGCTGAGCGACAACATAGAGGCTTATCTCAAGCTGGCAGAGGAATACACCTACCTGTGGAGCAATGGTGAATGGCTGGTATTGTCGGAAGAACCTGTACCAGAATGGATCTCCCTTGAGGAGGCACTGCGCATGGACAGTCTGCATGAGGATGAGGAGAGTGAGGAATGAGCCGAGCGCGAGAACGACGTGCGATCGAGCACAGACGCGAACTAGAGGAACATCAAGCTCCATTCACACTGGATGAGCTGCCCGAGCTCCAGCACCCGGGGGCTCGGTTGTGTATTGACACATGGTATGACGACACACGGGTGTATATCCTTTGGGAAACTCCTGAAACTGATGAGGAATGGGCTGCTCGACTGGCCAAGCTGGACCTGCAAGCTGCCAAGCGAGCAGCCAGTGCAGACAAGCGCAAAAAGGCTGCTGAGAAGAGGAAGCAAGAGTCTGCTGAGCGCCTACTGTATGAGAGGTTGAAGAAAAAGTATGAGTGAGCTTTTGGATCGAGTGGTGGTGGATGGGAAATGTGGCTGTGCTCTACAGCTCTGGCTTTGGTGCTGGTTGGAGCACTTCCAACACACACCATCCCTATTGTCAGCGATGCCTGTTTGATCCGGTGCTGGTGGAGTGGGTAAGGGACGGTAAGCCCAGCGATCAAATCAATCTCATGGAAACCTATGTCTACGACGTATATGGCAGTGACTTTTATGTGGGCTGCAATATCGAGAGTCTGCAGATTGAGTGGGTTCCTCAAGGCGCAGAGTTCATCATCGAGGAATACGACGGTAGCGAAAGCGTCAAGTTCAAAGACGACTTCTTGTGGATCAAGGCTTGAGGAGAGTGCAGGGTGACGGTGAACCGGCGAGCTTTTCAAACCCTACCAAAAACCTGGGTTGAGGTCTTGTGGACGTTACGTGGGCCCAAAAGCTACTCACGTTGGCTTGAGGCCAAGGAGTGGTGTACCACTCATGCTGGCATAGATAGGGCTGATTGGGAAAATCGAGGTTTCGTGTTCAGATTCCGCGATCCAGAAATGGCCATGTTGTTCAAGCTAACTTGGTGTTAGACAAGATTGGCAAAATTTTTTGTTGACAACCCCGCTATTCGTGCTATAATGGGCCTGCAAGCAAGGGAGTAACACACAATGGCTACGATTGCGGTAGGCAAGATGGTCCCGGGTCAGCCGTACACAGTTGACGGGCAAGTCCTTACTTTTGTTGGCATCCGAAACGGATCTTACGATTATACGGCTCCAGTCAAATTCGGGATGGCGCTTTTGGGCGATCGCTGGGTGTTTCAAACCAGCAAGGGCAAGCAAGTGCTCTATAAAAAGGGCTGGAGTCTCAAGGGCAAGTCCGGCCTTGTGCCTGCAGATGTGGACAGTTTGGTGGAGAATCTGGCCAAGATCTCTGGCTAAACACATCAAAAAGAGCTTGACAGCCCTGCAAAACCTGCTATAATGGGCCTGCAAGCAAGGAGATAGACAATGCCCTACAACACCAGCGAGCTTTGGGTGGTCTACTACGTGCATACTGACCCCTACAGCTTTGACACTGATGTTCCCGATCAGGTCTACACCAGCAGGGAAGAGGCGCAAAAGGCCTGCGATGAGCTCAACAGCCTGCCCAAAACCTTCAGCTGGGAACGCGAGCGTCCGTATGCTGTGGACACCCTCTACGACCGGATCCTCGCAGTGCGAGAGGAAAGCCGGCGTGAGGGCGAGCGCGACGAACAGCGCAACCGTGACATGTATTGAGGAGCAATCGATGAAGATGGAGTGGACACGAACGGTGGTGCCTGAACGTGATGAGGCCGGGAGGCTGCGCCACTACCAGGAGCATGAGGCTCCAGTGGACGTGCAGGATGGTGGGCAGTCACAGATTGTGGAGTTTTTCTCCTCCAACATGGGAGAAGGTCTGTTTGTGCGGGTCCACAGTTGGGACCCCAGCCGAGAGCATCCCGACATGGCGCTGATGATGGGCAAGCGGGTGCGAGTTACAGTGGAAGTCCTGGAGGACTAAGATGATGCAGTATCGTGTGGGCATGATTCTCAAGAATCGGGCACGCAATCCAGAGGCCATCATGCTGATCACGCATGTCTATTGGCGAGCTTACAAAGATGGTGAGCGAGCACTCAGGGTAGTGGGACTAGAGTACAGCGTGGATGATTATGAAGAACAGGGAGTAGAAACGCGACCGCATGGTAGCCCCACTCCTGGCATTGACGGGGCTGACCTGTGCGACCTTGACGCAAGAAGCGTGGAACGGATGTATCCCCATGTGATGTTCGACCCTTTCTCCCCAGATACAGACGACGATAAGTGACATTTTCTGGTTGACAGCCCTGCAAAACCTGCTATAATGGGCACACCAAGCAAGGAGCAGAGCTGATGAGCGAGCTGGACAACATAGTGGGCAAGACTGTGAGCAAGGTTACCCGATATGGTGATGGCTACCTTGAGATTGAGTTTTCGGACGGTAGCAAGCTGGAGGTGATGAGCCATGGCACTGAGTTCAGCTGGCTTCATGTGGAGCTCGATGGTTGAACTTTTTGGTTGACGCAAGCCAAAAACCTGCTACAATCCCCGAAGTAGACAAAGGAGTGTGTGAGATGAGCTTTGTTGTGGTGGACATGAGCACCCGTTGTGCTGTTCGGCATCCCCGCACCGGTCGCACCACCTACAGCACCGAAGCCTCTGCCCGGGCTGCCAAAACACGGTTTGTGAGGGAAGACATGGATGCCTATCTCAATCACACCAAGTATCCTCGCACTGACTATGAGGTGATGACCTCTGAAGCTTATCGTGCACAGGTTCCTATGATCACAGTGAAGAATCTCATCTCAGGCAAAGATGTGCAAATCCCAGCAGATACCCCTTGGAGCTGCCGGCCCGACAGTGACTCATACTGGAGTGCATGATAGATGCTGACCACCGTAACTCTTTGGACACTGATGATCTGGGCCGAACCCTTGAATTCAAGAGCGAGTCTAACTGCATCCACTATACCCGGATTTGCCACTGAAAAAAGCTGTCAAGCTGCCCGAGATAGGCTCATCATGGAAAATGCGGCGCAGCCTGGTGGGAGAGGGGTTGGCCAAACGGGTATTGATATCAAGCTGATCACCTGCGTTCCTGTGGAGTATGAAAAGGAAACGCAGTGAACTTTTGTGGTTGACAGCCCTGCAAAAGCTGCTATAATGGGCCTGCAAGCGAGGAGCACACCATATGGCCTACATGGACCAGGACCGCAAGAGCAAGATCTCTCCCTTGGTGAAGCGTGTGCTCGCCAAGTATGGAGTCAAGGGCACGCTTAGTGTGCGCAACCACAGCACGCTTGCCCTCACCATCACTAGCGGTCGGATCAATTTCTGCCAAAATTGGGCTGATACCTATCCCACCAACTACCGCGACAATCCCACTGCGCACCAGGTGAGCGGTGTTCCGGATCACATTGATGTGAATGTGTATCACATCGACACTCACTTTTCTGGGCGGGCTCGGCAGTGCCTCAAGGAGATCCTGGCTGCGATGAACCAGGGCAACTGGGATCGCAGCGATATCCAGACCGACTACTTCGATGTGGGGTGGTATGTTGACATCAATGTTGGCAAGTGGAACAAGCCCTACATTTTTGAGAAGGTTGGCAAGAATGCATAAATCCCGAGTGCGGACCGCTGTGTTCATCAGTGGGCGCGGCAGCAACATGATCAATCTTCTTGATGCGTGCCAAGAGCCAGGTTATCCAGCAGAGATTGTGTTGGTGCTCAGCAACAATCCCCAGGCAGAAGGCTTGCGTGTGGCAGAGGACCGTGGCATTCCCACGGTAGCCTCAGCTCACAAACGTCGCAGTGAGCTTGAGGCTGTGTTTCACGCAGCTCTTGTAGGTGCAGGCATAGAGTTGATTGCACTGGCAGGCTATATGCGTGTGATCAGCGCCGAATTCGTCAGCCAATGGGAGGGAAGGATCATCAACATCCATCCCAGCCTGCTGCCTCTCTATCCTGGGCTTCTCACACATAGGCGAGCAATGGAGGCTGGCGATAGCGAACATGGCTGCACCGTGCATTGGGTAATCCCAGAGCTGGACGCTGGTGAACCCATCATGCAGGCGCGAGTGCCCATTCTCGCTGGTGATACTGAGACCACGCTGGCGCAACGTGTGCTGGAGCAGGAGCACCGGATCTATCCACAGGCACTGGCCAAAGTGGCGCAGGCTCTTCTATCACGGGAACAAAAGCGGTGAATCCCAACAACCACGAAGATCTCAACGACACAGATGCTCAACGTCTGTGGCGCAACATCAGCCAGATCATCAAGCTGGCTGACGAAAGTGCCGAGCATGGCAGCGGTGTCAATCACCGCATCTACACCCTCGCCAGGGACTGTCGTGATCTACTGCTGATGGATCAAACCAGCCGCGAAACTCTCCGCCGACTGTTGAACGACAACGGTAGTGAGTCGGTCCTAGGTCTGGATTTTCCCTTGAAGGTGCAGAAGCTGGCGCGAGAAAACCGCAAGATTGAAGCCATCAAAGAACTGCGAGCTCACACCGATTGTGGCCTCAAGGAAGCCAGGGATGCAGTGGAGACATGGCTGGCACAAAACGGTCTCAATTGGTAAAAATAGTGGTTGACAGCCTCCCAAGACCTGCTATAATGGCCTTGTAAGCTACATAGCAGGCTGTGAACAAGGAGATGCGCCAGTGAAGAAGACCACCGTTGTGATTGCTGCATGCATGCCCGGCAGCCGCCGGCGCGCTGCTGAACTGTTTGTTGACGCTCGCTTCAAGCCGCGTGTGGTCAAGAGCAAGCGTGCCTACAGCCGCAAGACCCGAGATAACCGCAAGCTGGACCAGTGAGGAGACCATCGCTATGACTGAGATCAAGTGGCAGGATTTTGATGTTGTTTACGTTGGCGATGAGCTTGATGAGGATGGAGAAGGACGTTGCCCGCGTGTGGCCATGTTCCCTCATGTGCGTCCCAAGGGCATTGTTGGCGGGAACAGGCGGCTCACTGACCTTGAGCGCATCTGGATCACGTTCGACTATCCGCTGAGCCAGCCCTCCACACGAGAGTTTTTCAAGGAGGGTGGCTGGACCCTGTATGATTTCTACCGGGCAGTGTATGAGGGCTACACCAAGATCTATGCCGAGGAAGATGCGGCAGTGGGCGATCCGGGGCTGATTCCGGGCATGCTGAACCGTGCCGCCAGCAGTGGTCCGCATGGCGTTTGGGGACACGGTATCGAGGATCTGTTCCTGGAAGGTTTTCGTGAAATCGCTCCCGGTGAGTTCGAACTGGGCATGGGCAGCTAAACATGTTGATGGTCACCCGCCTCAAGTTTCCCATTGCTCCACTTGTGAGCCAAATGCTGGATCAGCTACCAGCTGATGTGTGGACCAGATCGGACACTACGTTTCTTGATCCAGCCATGGGTGGCGGGCAGTTTTTGGTTGAAATCCAGCGGCGACTTCGTGCTGCTGGTCACAGCGATAGCAATATCGCTGAGAGAATGTATGGTTGCGAAGAGAACATTCTGCGAGTAAATTATTCAAGGAACAACATGAAGCTTGTTACCAAAAATCTTTTTGTTCGAAACATTTTTGACCATGATTGGGGCAGCATGAAATTCGATGTGATTGTGGGCAATCCTCCCTATCAAGATAAAACTGGTCAAAACACCATCTATCCCAAGTTCTATGCAGCCATGCGTCCGCTTCTCAAAAGCGATGGGCACATGGCCATGATCACACCTCCTGCCATCATTCCCGGATTGTGGGGACTGAAGAATCCAGACGGGATTCGAATGCCCAGCCCTATACAAATCTCTAAAATTGGCATGGGCAAAAATATCAAAAACCACTTTCCTGGAGTGGGAGTTGATATCTGCTATTGGCACTTGGTCAACCGCCATCCGGACAACACACAGGTAACTGTAGATGTTGACGGCACCACCATCACTGCAAGCAGTCCTTTGTTTGCAAAAAACGCATGTGGCAACATCTCAGTCACCCAAAGTGTGATCAACAAATGTTTCAGCTTCAACATCAATGCCTACAGTTTGACCACAGGTGATCACGGACGAAGCGCACAGGCGGCCAAACGAAGCAAGGATTTGGCAGTAGAAACCATCAGTCAAGATGGCACTGTGAAGACAAGGCCCATCAAGTGGTTGCGTGATCATCCTCATCTCAATCGCCCCAAACTGATGTTGGCCATGTATGGTCGTGCTGCTGTGGTTGACACCAGTCATCGTTTGGTCAGTGCAGCGCAGGATCGTGCCAACAATCTCACTGGACACAATGTGATCACGGTGCTGACCAACAGCGATCAAGAGAGTTTCAATCTCAAAGCCTTGCTAGAAAGCCGGCTGTGCAGTTTCTTCAATACAGCCACAGCCGAAACTCGTAGTCAGTATGTGAACTTTCTCAGCAATTTCCGCGGCGTAGACATCAACCGCGCATGGACTGATCAACAGCTCTATCAACATTTTGGTCTCACTCAAGAAGAAATTGATCTTATTGAAACCACAGCGGGCTAGAGTCTATACTAGTGCCATACCTTAAATGAGGAGAACACTTGGTATGGCCAAAAACGCCGCAAACGGTAGTAGCGATGGTGGTGGCAAAGACCTGCCTAGCCTGCAAGACAATTTTACCTATCTTTTTATGGATGATTTTGAGTCAAAGACAGTGGCACCTGTAGTTGACTGGATTCTCCGCTGCAATTTCCTGCCCAGCAACAAGAGGCCAGATCATCTCACACTGATTATCAACAGCCCAGGCGGCGAACTCAACAGTGCCTTTGCTCTCATCGACGTGATGAAGGGCAGTGCGATTCCTGTACATACGTTAGGAATTGGGCAAATCAGCAGTTGTGGCATCCTCACATTTATGAGTGGTCAAAAGGGACATAGACTGATCACTCCCAACACCAGCATCTTGAGCCATCAATACAGTTGGGGCAGTGCGGGCAAGAGTCACGAACTGATGGCCCGAGTGCGGGAATTTGAACTCACCACACAACGCATGTTGGCGCTCTACAAGCATTGCACTGGCTTGAGTGAAAGTGTTATCAAGGAAGTGCTGCTGCCGGCTCAAGACGTGTGGCTCAGCGCACAGGAAGCAGTAGATTACGGTATTGCTGACGCCATCAAGGCATCTTACTAGTCCAAATAATGGGAGATCACCAGTTGATCTCCCACCACTATACTAGGGCTTGTCTAGGGGCTTGACCATATTTTTGTAGTAGACTATCACACTCTTTTGTTGACTGATATAACGCTTGAGGTCAGCCAAATTCAATGCCAAATTCTCATAATCTTGAGTGGTAAAGGCGATAAAAACTGCGTTGTCGCTGCCTTGACTGGCTCGCATCTCAGCTAGAAAGCTTTCTAAATTGTCCTTGTTGACCACTCGAAAACGCACAGGCAGCATCTGTACGCCAACAGGATCAGCAGCTTCTGCCACCGGAACTTGAGTTGGTTCTACCTGCACATCCAGTGTGCTGCTGTCGCAGGCTGCCAACAGCATGCAAGCAACAATAGCTGCGGGTTTAAATCTCACTTTGGGGTCCTCACTGGGGGTCTAGGAGGCGGTTGACTGCCTTCGGGCGGCGGTGTAGCTGCGGAAGCATCCCTGCTGGCAGTTGAGCTTGACTGGGCGGGTGTGTGACCACTCCTAGTGAGTGTTTCTATGTCGCCAAAAGCTCTAGCAGTAGCTTGATTGATTCGGCTCTCAAGCTCAGCCGCGTTGTTGCGGGCCATCATTTGCAGATTCAGCTTCCGTAACTTGCCTTCAAGAGTTCTTCTTTCTTGTTCTGCTGCTGCCACATTTTGTTGCAGACTGAAAATCTCTCCGGCTTGACGCTCGGCGCTCTGCTGAAGTGTGTTGATGGTGGCTTCTTGAACCTTGATGGCCACAGTGAGTTTGCTGTTGTCAGCCACCAAATCGTTGATGCGCCCTTGACTCCACCGAAAGTAGGCAGCCGAGCCACCCATTACGATCACCAAGGCTACCACTAGAACGAGAGTGATTTTTGAACCAAACATTTAGCTGCCCAAGATCTTCTTGTATCTTGCATAACGATCAATTCGATCTTGCAAGCCATTGCTGCCGCCGTTGATCAAACGAGTAGCTTCTTTGGTGTCTTCTCTGTCTGCCACAGCGTTGATCTTTCGGCTGTTCCAGTACCAGCAGGCGCTTCTCACAGCACCATCTGGCTCGCTGAGAATGTCAGGCTCGTCTTGCAAAATCTTGGCATCGCCATAGAGGGCTTGACTGCAAGCTGTGTAGTTGCTGCGGCCAGTCACTTGAATGAGACCGCGTCCACAAAAGCGCCATCCGTCTCCGCTGGCTTCGTCTCCGTTGCCCATTCTGCTGCTATAAACTCTGTTGGCAATTCGTTCTGGCTGACGCTCATACTGTAGAGCCAGTGCTTCGGTTGGGAAATACTTACCAAATACGCTTTGCAAACCCTTGGCACCATAGTTGAGATTCTCCACAGTCCACTTGAGATCTCCACTTTCGTGACCAACTTGAGCCAACCATTGTGCCACCCTGTTCAAAGAGGTGATTTGATAATCCGGAAGATTTTGTTGTATGCTGGCAAACCAGTCTTTGGCTTTGGGATTGGCAGGAAAACATGAGGCCAGTTTGCTCTCGCTAAAGTCAAAATCAAAACTCATTGTTGCACTCCCTAGGAAAAACGTATGATTATCTAAATATATTTATGAGTAGTGATAGCGAGCTAGCCCAGTGGAAGCAGTTGGTTTCGGAGGCCATAGAAGGCACCGTTGACATTGACCGCAGCATAGACAAAAACATCAAACTGTATGGCCGAGAAGCTGCTCAATTTGAGCTACCAAAAGACTATCCAGAAATCAAAACAGCAGCTGATCTCTTGGCTGCACTTGACAACTATATCCAACAGTCAACTGACGCTATCCAAGATCCTCTAGCCAAGAGCCTTTTAGCAGAGTGAAGAACAGCAATCCTCTAGCAGTGAGCAGGCAGCTGGACAATTTGGCCAAAGCTGCCAATCCAGAAAAACCATAGCCAGATGGAAGAAGATCACTCTACCAAAGAAAAATGGTTTGTGAAATATTGGCGTCCCTGTGCTGCATGGACCTATTTGGCCATCTGTGTGTTTGATTTTGTTGCCATGCCTATCTATACTGCTCGCACCAATCTCAAACTTGAGCAAGTGATTCAAGTGACCAAGGAATTGAGAGAAGAAGATAGGTTGGCAGCCATCACCACTCTATTGAAGAAAAACAACTGGGAACCACTCACTGTAGCTGAATCTGGAATGTTGCATTTGAGTTTTGGCGCCATTCTTGGCGTAGCTGCATGGACTAGAGGCAGAGTGCAAGAGGCGCAAGTGAGAAACAATCAAGCCCCAGTTGAATACAGCAACCAGCCCCCTCCCAAACCACCCGCTAGAACTAGACCAGATCCAGACTAGGATCTACCATTTGTTTTGGTCTAGTGTTTTGACCTGTAATGTTGCTCTATGTCACACTCTACTACTACATAGTGGCTCCAGATGGTGGTATCTAGCCCACCCGTATAATCTCGTCGAACCGGACGGGCACCTGCGAAGAGAGGTTCAATGCTCACGAATGCCTCTGCCACAAACTGAGCAAAAAGGACAAAGGTGAAACTCCTTTGGCAACTGAGCCATAGCTGTTGTGTGGCCCAGTTGAGGGTTGGGCAGCCCAGTGCTAGCTCAATGACCGGACAAGAGCGTGATGCGCTCTGAGTGGTGGATCCTATGTGGGAAAGTCGGTGTCCCGCCCACTTAGTGGATCTCAAACAGTGACTGAAGGCCTCAGATGAGCAAACAGTTTGAACCATTCTCCCCGCAAGGGGAGAAATGTGACCTCCCTCCTAGATGAATCAACTGCTCCTTTATAGTAAATAACCAACAATAGATTCACACATCAGGACGTTGCCCTATGAGTTCACGAAAATTTATTCTCAAAGAGTTTAATCAATCTGCTGCCACATATGTAGGTAGATCAGGAGAGGTGTGGTTTCAAGAAGGAACCACAGCTATTCGATTTGGTGATGATGTCACTCCAGGAGGCATTGCTCTATCAGGAGGCAGCGGAGGAACAGCTGGCCCAACCACTGTATGTCCGCCAGGTGTCAATACTGTAGTCTACTCAGCCTCTAGCACAACCGTGAGAACCATACGACTCACAGCGCAAGCAGTGGGATACGAAACAGGAGTGGTGGACTTTCCTGACACACATTCAGCAGAAGTGATAGCTGTGAAAAATCTACGCACTGGTTTGGGCGAAGCTTCGGTATATGGTGTTACCTACACCAGTGTGGCCAGCTTGGTAACCTTTGATGCACAAATAGCTGGCGGTGTACTGAAGATTGTGGCCCAGCCCACCAGCTTGGTGAACTCAGTCACTGTTGACAGCATCGCAATTGAAATACAAGAGTAAGGCACGCATATGACATTGAAACCTTTTCGAACTCAAGATGGCTTGAGCATAATCGACAACAGCAATCTGTCGTTGACACAAAGTACTGTTGGATGGATCACCATCTATGGTCCTCTCATAAACAATGATAATGACATTGAGTTCTTCTGTGTCACCGTGGACACGGATGGCAACAGCTACTTTGGTGGATATGACAGCAACATTGGCAGAGCCATATTGGTCAAATTCAATCCAGCTGGTGTGGTACAATGGAGCAGCAGTTTTGGAAGCGAAGGAGGCGCAGTGCCCCTACGTAACATACAAGTAAATTCTGACATAGCCAATTTGGAGGTGGTTGTTGGAAACATGGTGTGGCTTGTGGACATGGGCACAGGAGATTTGACAGCCACATTTGCCTATAGCGAGGGTTCAGCGCAACCACTGACATGGACCAGTCTAGCAAATCTAGGGGGAGTACCCGTGCTGGGAGGGTCAACAGATCATCCCACATTGGGCACACAGAGTGTGGTTTCTGCAGGCACATGGAGTCGCAGTTTTGGTTCCAGTGAGCTGGGATCAGATGACTTGGTACAAAACTTGGCCACTGTAGGCAGTAGCCTTGTTGTTGCTGTGGGATACAGCAACAACACAGAGGGTTTCACAAGTGATGTGGCCACAGTCACTGTATTCAACAGCGATGGTCTTCTGGTTTGGGCAAAAATACTAAATGAAAGCGATGTAAACTGTAGGGCTGTGGGTGTTGCTGCCACCAGCACTAGAATATATACAACTCATTATAATGATGACACCAGTCTCTGCCATCTCACATGTTTTGACCTCTCTGGCACAGTCGTTTGGCAACGCACCACAGACAACAACAGTCGTGAAGCCAGTAATGTGGTTGTGGATGATCAAGAAAATGTGTATTGGTTGGTGCAGGCCTACTGGAGCGAAGTGTCCGATGACGCCTACAAAATCATCAAACTGGACGCAAGTGGCACTGAGATATGGAGCCGATGGGCTGGTAACAGAAATGATTGCAGACTGGGCCTGTATCAAAGCTTGGCTGTAGGCACCTCTGGTATTTTTGTTGCTGGACGCACCGATGATACCGACAACGATTATGACACAGCTTTTGCTATGAGATTGCCACTTGATGGCGAAAACACCGGCTTCCTGGGTTACTATTTTTGGGTAGAAGGTGACTATACTGTGGACACATCTACGGCCACTGTGTCCACCTGGAATGTGATACCTGAAAGCGCCACAATCACAAGCGACACCGTAAGTGGTTGGGACTCTGTGAGTTATAGCACAAGCAACAATATTGAAAAGATAAGAGATCAATCAGGTGGCCGATTGATATTTGGCGACGGTAGCCAACAAATGACTGCCACGGTTGATATACCACAATTGCGAACTGGCGCCGGCACACGACGATTGGCGTTGGGTGATCGTGGCAAA